>Ga0187780_10000400_pt1 | contig 33163 bp, 28 predicted proteins | sample 1015_Q2_SP10_20__FD_132429 | JGI IMG/M metagenome (GOLD analysis project Ga0187780, IMG submission 132429) | Tropical peat soil microbial communities from peatlands in Department of Meta, Colombia - 1015_Q2_SP10_20_MG | ecosystem: Environmental > Terrestrial > Soil > Wetlands > Peat | place...
GAGCGGCGTCTGGCCGCACTCAAGGCCCTGGGCGTGCGCCTAGCGCTCGACGACTTCGGGACCGGTTACTCTTCCCTCGCCTACCTGCACCGTTTCCCGCTCGACGTCCTCAAGATCGACCGCTCGTTCATTCACAAGCTGAGCGGCGCGGGCGAGGAGCAGCAGAGCGACGCAACCGTGCTCGCCAAGGCGATCCTGTCACTGGCAGAAGCGCTCGGGCTCGATACCGTCGCCGAAGGCATCGAGGTCGAGGCGCAGCGCGACGCCCTGCTCGCCCTCGGCTGTCAGACGGGCCAGGGCTATACCTTCGGCATGCCCATGCCGCTCAATGAGCTCCTGACCTCGCACCCCGCTCGCCGGCGCGAGGTATTGGCCGAGAATCTCACCGGACCGATCGAATTCACTGCGACCGGCCGCTTCCGGCGCGTGATGACTCCCAATCCGCCAAATTCCAACTCCGGCGGCAGCTGATCCAAGATCAGTGGTGATCCGGCTCCCAGTGACCGGGGTGCTCGCGCCAGCCGTTGCCCTCAGGCTCCCACCGGTGAGGGCTCCAGTGATACCCGGGCCGCGGCGCTTCCCAGTGCCCCTGCTGCCAGACGTGGCGGCCGTTGCTCCAGCCCCAGTAACCACCGATCCAGACGTAGCCCGGGACCGGTGCAACGCCGACGACCTCCGCCTGCGGCGGCGGCGGCGCGGCCGTGACGTAACCTGAGTAGGGCGGCGGCGCCGGCGCGACGACACACGCTGCGGTCCCCGCCAACAGCACGAGGAGCGCAAGCCAAGAACGCTGCTTCACGTGACCCCCGTTCAGTTCCGCAGTCGCATGAGCGCGAACTCGCGCCCATGCTGAACGAAAACGGTCGCGATTGTGCCCGTTTCAGTCCCCGGATGCCGCATCCGATGGCGGTGAACGGGATGACAGGGCGGCAATCAGTGTCGTGCACTGGGCCTGCAGCTGACTCAACTGCTCGATGACCGCACCCGGTACGGGTTCGCGATTGGGGTGGCGGCGGCGCTCGAGTTCGAGGAGTCCCTTGGCATTGTCGAGCTGAAGCCTGAGTACCGCGGTCCTCCGGTCCGCCTCCGCGACCTGTCCAAGCGCCGCATCGCGCTCCTGCTCGAGCTGCGTGCGGGCGGAGTTCGCCTGCTCGAGTTCGCGGCGCAAGACGTCAAGCGTCTTGGTCGCCTGAGCCAAGGACTCGGCACGTTGCGCCTCTCTGCGCTCCTCTTCCTCGCGCACCTGCGCCAGGGCTTCCGCTCGCGCGGTTTTCCAGAACACCTCGAACGCCTGTGCGGCGGCGGGCTCGGGCCCGCGGTCCTTGAGGCGCCGGGGCAGGTTCTGCCACCAGGTCCTGAGTGCCATCTGGATGGTGTAGGGCGCGCCGCCCTTGAGCTCGAGGCGCACGGACTCGATCGATACCCGCTCGCCGCGACTGAGCAGCTGGTCCGCGGCCGACCAGATTTCCTGCCCGGTCAGGTTGGGTCTGCGACGACCTCGGTCACCTTGCTCCGGAAGCTCGCCGGCCTCGGTCCCGCTGGCCTCGCCCATGGATAACCTCTAGTTAGTATGTACTCATGATAGTTTTTATTTATATTCATTACTATCTATCGAAAACCATCACCTGCCTCAGAGCGCTCTCGCCGTCGATCGCGGCGCAGCAACCGTCGCCAATTTCTGCATCCGCGGGCCCGATTCGCGCCCCTATAATCCCGGCCCATTCGGCGGATGCTCGATGAGAGCTGGGAGGGCGTGATGGCCACGCGCTGGGTTCAGGTCGCGGGTGCAGACGGGCAGTTCGACGCGTTCGTGGCCACGCCGCCGGTAACGCCCGGGCCTGGGATCGTGCTCATCCAGGAGATTTTTGGCGTCAACGACCACATCCAGGGCGTCGCGGCCCAGTACGCGAGCGACGGCTATACGGTCATCGCCCCGGATCTGTTCTGGCGCAGCGAGCGCCGCGTCAACATCGGCTACTCGGACGCCGAGTTCAAACGCGGTATGGAACTGGCCGGCAAGCTGGACCGGGCCAAGACCGCGCAGGACATCACTGCCGCCGTTCAGGTGCTTCGATCTCTGCCCGAGTGCAAGGGCCCGGTGGCCTCGATCGGCTACTGCATGGGCGGGATGCTGTCCTATCGCACGGCCGCAACCGGGGCGGTCGATGGCGCGGTCTGCTACTACGGCGGCGGCATCGGCGACCAGCTCGACCTCGCCGCCAAGATCCGCTGCCCGATCCTGTTTCATTTCGCGGAGCAGGACACGTGGATTCCGCGGACGGTCGCGGACGGCGTCAAGCGGTCATTCGCGGGACGCGATAACGCGTCGGTGTACCTCTATGCCGGCGTCAACCACGGCTTTAACTGCTGGGCGCGCTCCGCCTACAACCAGCGGGCTGCGGCGCTGGCTCGCGGCCGGTCCCTGGAATTTCTCTCGGCGCTCTAACCCGGTCCGTCAGGAACCGGGCAGCATGTTGAGGAACGCGTCGAAATTGCCGGGCTGCTCCTGCCACGGGGCGAGCCGGCGGACCAGGGTATTGCGGCCGGCGAGCTCGATGCCCAGCGCGCGCCCCTGCAGAGTACGCAGCTCCTCGACGGAAATCGGGTAGTAGAACTGGGGCGCCCAGGGCGCGAGCGGCGGATACGGGGGCGAGCTGACCGGCGCTCGCTCGAGGGCGCTGGCGGCGTCCCGCTCGAGCAATACCGTTTGGCCCGTGACCAGCCGGAGCGTCGGGGCCTTCCTCTCGCCTTCGCCCAGGACGCACAACCAGAGGAAATACGTTCGCGCGCCCATCTCGTCGATCTCGAAAGGGCCAACGGCGACATCGAGCCCGCCGGCCTCGCTCGTGAACTCGACCGGGGTCGTCATGGCCACCACCGTCACGGCAGTGACCGGATCGACGTGCGACACGGTCGCCTTCGGGGGTGGCGCGGTGCAACCCACCAGAACCGTGGCGAGCGCCAGTGCGGCGCCGGGCCACGCACGAGCGGTATGAGATTCAGCGCAGGACATGGCGGTCGACCCGCTGGACATCGGTCTGGCCGGTGAAAGCAAGGGCAGCATTCAGCTCCTTCTGCAGCAGTTCGAGCAAGGTCCGGACACCCGCTTCGCCAGCGGCGGCGAGTGCGAAGAGAAACGCCTTGCCCACCAGGCAGCCGCTGGCGCCGAGCGCGAGCGCTCTCAGAATGTCGGCGCCCGAGCGGATGCCGCCGTCGAGCATCACCTCGCAGCGCCCGTTCACCGCGTCGACCACCTCCGGAAGCACCGAGATTGAGGACGGAGCTCCATCGAGCTGGCGGCCACCGTGGTTCGAGACGACGATGGCCTCCGCTCCCGTCCGGCAGGCGAGTTCCGCGTCAGCGGCGTCCAGTACGCCCTTAAGAATGAGGCGCCCCGGCCAGCGCTCCCGGACCCAGGCAACGTCGTGCCACGTGAGCGAGGCATCAAACTGCTTGGCGGTCCATTCGGCGAGCGATGCCAGGTCTGAGCCGCCCGCGCGCAGCGGCTCGAGATTTCCGAACGTGTGGCGCTTACCGAGGAGCACGCCTGCCACCCAGCGCGGTTTGCTGGCCACGTCGAGCGCGTTGCGCCAGGTCAATCGTGGCGGGGTCGTGAGCCCGCTCTTGACGTCGCGGCGCCGGACTCCCATCACCGTGAGATCCAGTGTCAACACCAACGCCGGGCACCCGGCGGCCCGGGCGCGCTCGATGAGCGCGGCGTTGAAGCCACGGTCGCGCATCAGGTAGAGCTGAAACCAGAACGGCGCGCTGACCGCGGCACGGACGTCTTCGATGGAGCAGACGCTCATCGTGCTCAGGCAAAACGGCACGCCGAAGGCCTGCGCGGCGCGCGCCCCGAGAATTTCTCCGTTGCCCCGGAACCATCCCGCCATTCCGGTCGGTGCGATGGCCACGGGCAGGGTCGCGCCACAACCTGCCAGCGTGGTGGCGAGCGACAGCCGCGACACGTCGACCATGACCCGCTGGCGAAACGCCATCCGGTCGAGATCGGCACGATTGCGGTCGAGCGTCAGTTCATCGCCCGCGCCGCCATCCGCGTAGTCAAACAGCGCACGCGGCAGTCGGCGCCGCGCGCACGCGCGCAGGTCCTCGTAACTCGTGAACGTCAACGGCTCCCTCCTGCCCGCGGCGCATGCCGCCGCGCCACGGCAGCTAATGCATGTGCAGGCCGCCGTTGAGGGAGAAGTCGGCGCCGGTGGCGTAGCCCGCGTCATTTGAGGCGAGCCAGGCGACCATCGCCGCAATCTCCTCGGGCTCGCCCAGCCGCTTGACCGGAATTCCCGCCACGATCTTGTCCAGCACTTCCTGCTTCATCGCCCGCACCATGTCGGTGCCGATGTAGCCGGGAGACACGGTGTTGACGGTGATGCCCTTGCCGGCCACTTCCTGCGCGAGCGCCATGGTGAAGCCGTGAATGCCGGCCTTGGCGGTCGAGTAGTTGGTCTGGCCGAACTGGCCTTTCTGGCCATTCACCGACGAAATGTTGATGATCCGGCCCCAGCCGCGGTCCAGCATCCCGTCGATCACCTGCTTGGTGACGTGAAACAGGCTGTTGAGATTGGTCTCGATGACCGCGTGCCACTGCTCGGACGTCATCTTGCGAAACGCCGCATCCCGGGTAATGCCGGCGTTATTGACCAGAATGTCGACCTCCCCCACTTCTTCGCGGACCTTGGCGAAAGCGGCGCGCGTCGATTCCCAGTCGGCGACGTTGCCTTCCGAGGCGTAGACGTCGAGCCCGCGGGCGCGCATCTCGCCGAGCCAGCGCTCGCGCCGCGTCGACCCGGGACCGCAACCAGCGACCACCGCGTGCCCACTCTGGCTCAGCCGCGTGCAGATCGCCGTGCCGATACCACCCATTCCGCCCGTGACATACGCCACGCGCTTGCCATCCCGCATAGTCGCCTCCTAGTTGCGCCGTCCGGGCCCGCCCGGGCTCGGACGCTGCCCCGAGCATAGCCCGAGCCGTGGAGGCTCTGGCATTTCCGGAGTGCCGCGCTGCACCATGCAGCGTCCGTCATGCGCCGCGGGGGCGGAATCCGCCTAGGACGCGGGCTTCGAGCAGAGCGCTCCATACTGCTCGCGCAGCAGCGCTTTCTGCACCTTGCCCATCGCGTTGCGCGGCAGTTCGGCCACCTGGATCACGCGCCTGGGCAACTTGTAGCGGGCGAGAGAATTCGCGAGTGCCGCGACCACCGCCTTCTCGTCGATGACCGCGCCCGGCTCGGCAGTCACGAGCGCGGCCACTGCTTCCCCGAGATCCGGGTGCGGTACGCCGATGACGGCGCTTTCTTTGATTCCGGGCAACGCGTCGAGTGCAGCCTCGATTTCCCTGGGGTAGACGTTGTATCCGCCGCTGATGACGAGATCCTTGCCGCGCCCGACGATGGTGATGGTGCCGGACTCGTCGATGGTCGCGAGATCACCGGTCACGAAATACCCGTCCGCCTGGAATTCGGCCTGGGTGCGCGCCGGGTCCTGCCAGTAGCCGCTGAACACGTTGGGTCCGCGCACCTCGAGCGTCCCTACCTCGCCGTGACCGGCGAGCGTGCCGTCGGCACGCCGCGCGCGGATCTCGACTCCGGGCAGTGCCCGGCCGACCGAACCGGCCGTGCGCGGGCCCTCGAACGGGTGCGAGGCGTTGATCAACGTTTCGGTCATGCCATAGCGCTCGATGACCTCGGCGCCGGTGCGGGCGGCGAATTCGCGGTGCGTACTCGGCAGCAACGGCGCGGAGCCCGACACGAACAGCCGGATGTGCGCAGCATCCGCACGCGAAATCCCCGCGGCCAGCAGCCGGGTGTAGAAGGTCGGCACACCCATCAGGACGCTGACCCGCGGCAGCAGTGCCAGGACCTCGCGGGCATCGAACCTGTGCATAAGCAGCAATGACCCGCCGGAATAAAGCATCGTGTTGAGCGCTGCGAACAGACCATGCACGTGGCACAGCGGCAGCGCATGCAAGAGCACGTCGGACTCCGTCATGCGCCAGGTGCTGGCGAGTGCGCTCGCGTTGCTCGCGAGATTCCCGAGCGTCAACATCGCGCCTTTGGGACGTCCGGTCGTACCGGAGGTGTAGATCAGCGCTGCCACCTCCGCTGGCGACGGGTGCCGCGGCGCCCACTCATGCGGCTGGCCGCGTGCGACATCGGCGAAGGTGCCTTCGCCCGCCACGCCCAGGGTCTCGATGGCGATTCCCACGCGCTCGGCATGCGGTCGCGCAGCGTCGAACTTCCGGGTGTCGACGACCACGAGCTTCGGAGTCGCATCGCTGAGCACGTAGTCCAGTTCAGTCAGCGTGGCATCGGGATTGACGGGCACGTAGATCGCGCCCGCGGCTAGGCAGGCGAGATAAAGAGCGACCGCTTCAATCGACTTCTCAACCTGAATCGCGACGCGATCGCCCGGCGCCACCCCCAGACTTGCCAGCGTCTGCGCGAATGCGCTGACCTCATTCCTGAGACCGAGATAGGTCACGTGTCGGCCCACCGGCAGCGTGATGCACGCGCGATCGGGGTCCCGCGTCGCGACCGCGATCAGCCAGTCGGTCGGGCTATCGCTCTTAGGACTAATCAAGGGAGTCGCGGCGATGGGCCATGGCGGGCCGGCGAGAGTGCATGCGAACTGGGCGAGTCTCTACAATAGCAGCGCGCGGCAGGTACACTCTTCGGAAACACGAGGGGACCACGGATGAACCCCGATCTATCAACCTTAACTCACGTCAAAACCCAACTCATCGACCTCGGCATCCGCTTCGGCCCGAAGCTGCTGGTCGCGATCCTGATCCTCATCGCCGGCGTAATTGTCGGCCGTTGGGTGGCGCGAGGTACGGAGCGAGGTCTCGCTCGCATCGATCTCGAGCCTTCCATCCGACAGCTCCTGGTCCGGGTCGTATGGGCGCTGGTGATCGGCCTGTTCGCCATCATGGCCCTGCAGAATCTCGGGGTCGAACTCCTGCCGCTGATCGCCGGACTGAGCGTGGTGGGCGCCGGCGTGGCTCTCGCGACGCAAGGCGTGCTGAGCAACATGGTCGCCGGGCTCAACATCATATTCAGCAAGCCGTTTCGTGTCGGCGACTACATTGAAATCGTCGGCGTCCAGGGCCAGGTCGAGCAGATCTCGCTTTTCAGCACCACACTCGTGCACCCGGACCAGTCGCGGGTCGTGGTTCCCAATCGCAAGATCGTGGGCGAGATCCTGCATAACTATCAGAAGATCCGTCAGGTCGAGGTGAACATCGGTATCGGATATGACGCCAATGTCCCCCAGGCGCTCGCGGTCATCCGCGAGGTCGTGGTTGCCGATCCCCGCGTCCTGCGCGATCCCCCACCGATCGTGGCGGTTGCGGCCCTCGGTGATTCCGCGGTGCAGATCGCGGTCCGGCCGTGGGTATCGATCGACGACTACGGCGCCGCCGGCGGTGATATCTACCAGGCGCTGCTCGCGACGTTCCGCACGCGCGGCATGTCGGTTCCGCGCCTGCAGCGCGAGGTGCACCTGATCGGGCGCGAGTAGTTCAGCAGACCTCGAACAGTCCCGCGGCACCCATGCCGCCGCCGATGCACATGGTCACGACGACGTATTTGACGCCGAGACGCTTGCCTGCAAGCAGCGCGTGACCGGTCAAGCGCTGACCGCTCATGCCATAGGGGTGGCCGATGGCGATCGCGCCGCCATCGATGTTCAGGCGATCGTCGGGAATCCCGAGCTTGTCGCGGCAGTAGATCACCTGCACCGCGAACGCCTCGTTGAGTTCCCAGAGCCCGACATCGCTGATCGCGATCCCGGTTCGCTTCATGAGCTTCGGCACGGCAAATACCGGTCCTATGCCCATCTCGTCCGGCTCACAGCCGGCAACGGCGAAGCCGCGGAATATGCCGAGCGGGCTCAAGCCCCTCCGCGCCGCCTCGGTATCGCTCATGACCACGCAGGCGCCGGCGCCGTCCGAGAACTGGCTGGCGTTGCCGGCCGCGATCACGCCGCCGGGCAGCGCCGGCCGGATCTTCGCGATAACCTCCACCGTCGTGTCCGCCCGCAGGCCCTCGTCGGCGGCCACCTCGACGCTCTTCGTATAAAGAGCACCGGTGCCGGAGTCGACGCCAGCGGTAGTGACCGTAATAGGCGCGAGCTCGGCAGAGAACAGTCCCTTCGCCTGCGCCGCACAGGCACGCTGCTGACTGCGCGCGCCGTATTCGTCCATGCGCTCGCGGCTGATGTTATATCGCTTGGCGACCGTTTCCGCGGTCTGAAGCATGGTCCAGTAGATTTCCGGCTTGTGCTCGACCAGCCACGACTCCCGGATCATGTGTTTGTTGCTTTCGTTCTGCACGCAGGAGATCGACTCGACACCGCCGGCGACGTAGATCCCGCCCTCGCCCGAGCGTATGCGCTGTGCGGCGATGGCGATGGTCTGCAGCCCGGATGAGCAGAATCGGTTCACGGTCATTCCCGCGACCGATACCGGCAGGCCCGCACGGATCACGGTCTGGCGCGCGATGTTGGCGCCCGTGGCACCTTCCGGATACGCGCATCCCATGAGCACGTCCTCGACTGCCTCGGGCTCGACGCGCGCGCGCTCGAGCGCGGTACGTACCACGTGGCCAGCCAGAGTCGCGCCGTGGCTCAGGTTGAAGGCGCCGCGCCAGGACTTCGCGAGTGGCGTGCGCGCGGTCGATACGATGACGGCATCGGCGCTCATGCGGCACCTCCGGTGTCGTTGAAGCGCTGACCAGCTGCCGCGAGTCGCGCCAGGCGCGGGGCCGGCGTCCAGAACGCCGGGTCACCGTAAGGGTTGCGGGCAAATTCCTGCATGCGCCTCACCACGTCGTACAGCCCGACCTGGTCGGCGTAGAACATCGGTCCGCCGCGCCATACCGGGAATCCGTAGCCAGTCAGGTACACGACGTCAATGTCGGAGGCACGCTGGGCGATGCGTTCCTCGAGAATCTTCGCGCCTTCGTTCACGAGCGCGTACACCAGGCGATCGTTGATTTCCGCATCGTCGATGCGACGCGGCTCGCGCCCGAGCTCCTGCCGGCGCTGCTTGATGAGCGCATCGACCGTCGCCGACGGCTGCGCGTTGCGATCGCCGGGGCGATAGTCGTACCAGCCGGCACCGGCCTTCTGGCCAAAACGGCCGGCCTGGCACAGGCGATCCAGCAGTGGCGAGTATTTGAGTTCCGGGCGTTCCCGCGCGTGGCGCTGGCGGATGTGCCAGCTGATGTCGTTGCCGGCCATGTCGCCCATGCGGAACGGCCCCATCGCGAAACCGAACGCCTCGATCGCCTTGTCCACCTGCTGCGGGCTCGCGCCCTCCTCGAGCATGAATTCCGCCTGCCGCGCGTACTGGCCGATCATACGATTGCCGATGAAGCCATCGCAGACGCCAGACACGACCGCGGTCTTCCTGAGCGTCTTGCCCAGTTTCATCGCGGTGGCGAGCACATCGGGCGCGGTGCGCTTCCCGCGCACCACCTCGAGCAGCCGCATCACCTGCGCCGGACTGAAGAAGTGCGTCCCAACCACGTCGCCCGGACGGCGCGTCACGTCGGCGATCCGGTCGACGTCGAGGGTAGAGGTGTTGCTGGCGAGAATGGCGCCCGGCTTCATCACCCGGTCGAGCGTCTTGAACACCTGCTCCTTGACCGACATCTCCTCGAACACCGCCTCGATCGCAATATCCGCGTTGCCGAGCGCGGCGTAGTCGAGCGTCGGCGTCAGAAGCTTGAGCCGGTCGGCGGCGCCCTCGGCCTTGAGCTTGCCCTTCTTGACCTGTCCCTCGTAGGTCTCACGGATCTTCGCGACTCCGCGATCGAGCGCTTCCTGCTTGACCTCGAGCAGCGTCACCGGCAGCCCGACATTCAGGAAACTGAGCGCAATGCCGGTGCCCATGGTGCCACCGCCAATGACCGCCGCCGAGCGGATGTCCCTGGTCGGCGTACCCTCCGGCAGGTCGGCGATGCGCGCCGCGGCACGCTCGGCGAAGAACGCGTGGCGAAGCGCCTGCGACTCCGGGCCCTGCATCAGCGAAGCAAACAGGCGTCGCTCCGTCACCAGCCCGGTCTCGAAGTCGCCCGCCGACGCCTCGACTGCGTCGATGCAGGCGAGCGGTGCGGGAAAGTGGGGGAATGCCCCCTTGACCGTGTTGCGCGCGAACTGGGCGAGCCCTTCGAGGTTGGGCTCGCGCACCGACCGATCGCGCACGCGCGGTCGCTTGCCTCCCTCCGCGATCACTTGTTCGGCGAAGGACACTGCCGAGGCCGCGAGATCGCCCTCCGCCAGCCGGTCGATGAGCGGCGTCTTAGCCAATCGTCCCGCGGGCACGGGCTCGCCGCTGACGATGATGTTGAGCGCCGTCTCGAATCCGAGGAGCCTCGGCAACCGCTGGGTGCCCCCGGCACCCGGCAAGAGGCCGAGCTTCACTTCGGGCAATCCCAACATCGCCTCCTTGGTCGCGACGCGGTAATGACAGCCGAGCGCGAGTTCGAGCCCGCCGCCCAAGCAATTGCCGGAGACCGCGGCAATCACGGGTTTCTCGCACGACTCCACCTGGCTGATCAGCTGGCGCAGCGACGGCGGCGTCATTACCGCGGGAGTTCCGAACTCTTTGATATCGGCGCCCGCGGAGAACTTGCCGTCCGCGCCGATGAGCACGATGGCCTTGACCGCGCTCTCTGCCACGGCGCGGTCGATCGAGGCGGCCAGTCCCTGACGCAACGGCGCCGACAGGCTATTCACCGGTGGGTTGGCGAAGGTCAGCACGGCGACGGGGCCGCGCAGCACGAAGTCAACGGCGTTCATGGGCGGGAGTCTCCAAGACTGGCGCTCGGGCGAGGCCGGCGCCGCGCGGGTGTCCGATCGGACCGTTCAGCCTAGCCGCTTGCCCGCGGGCCTCGCAACACCACATGCGGGGCCGGCGGGTGATAGCCTGATCCGGTGCCTAGAACGCGCAAAACCCACCGGGCCAAGAGCCCAAGCACGCTTCCCGACGCCCGGGAGATCGATCGTCGCTATGGGCTCGAACCGGTGATTGCACCGGATGGCGGCTCCGGATCGGAGCCGGTGGCTTTCGTCACCATCCGCTGCCCGTACTGTGGCGAGCGCTACGGCACCGCGCTCGATCTGAGCGCCGGATCCGTGCACGCGATCGAGGACTGCCAGGTCTGCTGCCAGCCGATCGAGATCACTGCAACGGTCGGTGACGGTGGCGTGCTCGACAGCGTCCAGGCCGGGCGCTGCGACTGACTCAGCGCTCGAAGGCCGCGCCGGCCACTTCGACCACCATGACCTGGCGGCGGGATGCAAAAGCCTCCAATGCCTGGTCGAGCCCGGCGGCGTCCTCGATTCGCCGGTAGCCATAGCCATAGGCGCCTGCGATCTGCGAGAAGTCGGGCGGCGCAACGTCCACAGCCGCCGGCTTAATTCCGACGCTGGTCATGAACGTCTTGATCTCGCCGTAGCCGCGGTTGTTCCAGAGCAGAATCAGGAGCCAGGCATTGACGTCGCGCGGCACGGCCAGTTCCCCCAGCGTGAACTGGATACCACCGTCGCCGATGAGGCAGATGACCGGGCGATCCGGCGCGGCGGCGATGGCAGCACCGTTCGCTGCCGGCAGCGCGTAGCCCAGAGTTCCGAATCCGGTGGCCGCGTTGAACCACGACCCGGGCTCGGCGGCCGCAAATCCCAGATTGCCGGCGTACACCGGCTGAGTGGAATCGCCGACCATAATCGCGCGCGGCAGCCTGGCGCGGATCGCGTCGAGGAGCGCAATCTCGCGGCGCATCGCCGGGGTCAGCGCCTCGGCCGCTGCCCGCCGTACGGCCGCGAGACGAGCCGGATTCGGCGCAGCGCGCGCAGGACCCAGGTCCTGGCCCAGGATCGCCGCGACCGTCGCCGCGGCATCGCCGAGCAGCGGGATTTCCGGGCGGTAGTTCCGCGCCATCTGCTCGGCGTCGATCTCGATGCGCATGAGTCCCGCCGGCTGCGGCATCTCTCCCACAACGTACATGTCATAGTCGGTCATGCCGAGCTCGGTGCCGATCGCGAGCACGGCGTCGCTCGCGGCAATCAAGTCGCGCACCGGCGCGAGCGACGGGCTGAAGGAAATTCCGAGCGGATTCCCGGGCGGCAAGATGCCGCGCCCGTTGATCGTCATGATAACCGGCGCTGCCAGGCGCTCCGCGAGTTCGGCGATCTGCCGGGCCGCCCGCAGGGCACCGCCGCCCGCCAGTATTACCGGCGCGCGCGCCGCCTTGAGGCGAAGTGCCGCGGCAGCAACCGCATCGTGATCGGCTGCGCCCGCGCTCGGGACACGTGCCGCAGCAATGGACGGCAGTCCCGCGCTCGATGCCTGCAGCACGTCAATGGGCAGCTCGATGAACACCGGCCCTGGTCTGCCACCCGAGAGCCGGGCGAACGCCCGCGCGAGGACTTCCGGGAGTTCCGCCGGCTCGAGCACCGTGTGTGCCGAGAGGCAGAGCTGCGCCGCGAATCCTCGCTGGTCGGGTAACTCGTGAAGAAAGCCGCGCCCGGTGCCGATCTGACCGCGACGGTTGACGCTCGCAATCACGAGCACCGGAATCGAATCGGCGCGCGCCTGCCCGAGCGCGGTCCCAATGTTGGTGACGCCGGGCCCGGTGATGGTGAAACAGACACCGGGGCGGCCGCTGACCCGGGCATAGCCGTCCGCCATGAAGCCGAGCCCCTGCTCGTGCCGCCCGACGACGTGCGTGATAGGGACATCGTCCAATCCGCGATACAGCTCGACGTTGTGGACGCCCGGAATCCCGAATACGTGCCGGACGCCGTTGGCAGCCAGACTCTGCAGCAGATAGGTGCCGACGGTCGCAGAACCGCTTGCGCTCACGTGACTTCACCCGCCGGTGATGGAACCGTTGTGTGCTTGAGCCTAGAGGCGCGCGGCCGGGCAGTCAAAGATCGGGGATTTCAGTCGCCGTCGAGCTCGATCAGGACCGCGCCTTCCGGGACGCGCTCGCCCGCGGCGTAGCGCAGGGAGCGCACGCGCCCGGCATAGGGAGCTGCAATGGCGTGTTCCATCTTCATGGCTTCAACCGTCATCAGCACCTGACCGGCGCCCACCCGGTCGCCGACGCTGACTGCGACCGACACTACCGTTCCCGGCAGTCGGGTCGTCAGTTCACCCGCATGCGCGACCGAAGCCTCCCGCTCGCGCCGCTCGTCGACGCGGGACAGTCGCCAATGACGCCCGGAGGTCCAGAGATGCAGGGTGTCCGAATCCCGCCAGTAATCGACAGGCCGGGTGGAGTCCGCAAAGGCGACGTAGCCTCGCCCGACGCCTTGGCCTTTCCAGGCGAGCGTCGCTCGATAGTCTCCGACCTGCACCTGCCAGTCTGGATCCGTCTCCTCGAGCGAGACGTGGAATTCCTGCTCCCCGCAGCGCAGACGCTCCTCGCGGCGGCGCGGCAGATTGGGGCGAAATGCGTCCGCGATCTCCCACGGCGACGGCCGGCCGAAGGCCGGGCGCAGGTTGAGCTCCGCCATGATCACTGCCGCAATGGCCACGATGTCCGGAGTCACAGTGCCGGCGACCATCTCCGCCGCATGCGACTCAATGAAACGTGTGGACAGCTCGGCGCGGTGGAACGATTCCGTTGCGAGCGCGCGCGCGAGCCAGCCGACGTTGCAGTCGAGTCCGACCAGCCGGGTGTGCGCGAGCCCGGCGCTCAGTCGCTCGACGGCCAGCTCACGGGTGGCGCCGTGCGCGATGATCTTGGCCAACAGGGAATCGTAGTCCGGGGGCACGCGGTCGCCTTCCGCAAAGCCGGCGTCGACGCGCAATCCCGGCAGGCTTGGCCACTTGAGATATTGAAGGACACCCGAGGATGGCGCGAATTCGTGCTCCGGATCCTCGGCGCACAGCCTGACCTCGATCGCGTGCCCGCGGGCGACGACGTCACTCTGGCGAAACGGAATCGGCTCGCCGGCAGCGATGCGCAGCTGGCATTCGACCAGATCGAGACGGGTAATGGCTTCGGTTACCGGGTGCTCGACCTGCAGTCGCGTGTTCATCTCCATGAACCAGAACGCTTCATCCGAATAGAGAAACTCGACGGTGCCCGCATTGACGTAGCCTGCCGCGCGCGCGACCCCGATCGCCGCCTCGTGCAGCTGGGCGCGGATCGCATCGGGAATGCCGGGCGCCGGCGCTTCCTCGATCAGCTTCTGGTGACGGCGCTGGACGGAGCAGTCGCGGTCGAAGAGATGCAGCACCGTCCCGTGCCGATCCGCGAGCACCTGGACCTCGACGTGGCGCGGCGCTGGCAGATAGCGCTCGAGCAGCAGCGTGCCGTCGCCGAACGCGCTCAATGCCAGCCGCCGCGCACTTGCGAGCGCCGCACCGAGACTCGCGGCGTCGCTGACGATCGCCATACCCTTGCCGCCACCGCCGCCGCTGGGCTTGACGATCAGCGGGAATCCCAGTGTCTGCGCCTGTTGCGTCAGCGTTTCGATGGACTGGTCCTGGCCTTCATAGCCGGGCAGTACCGGGATACCGGCACGGCGCATGGTCTCCTTGGCGAGGCTCTTGGAGCCCATCGCCTTGAGCGCGGCAACGGGCGGGCCGACGAACACGAGGCCGGACTCGGCGCAGGCCGCGGCGAACTCTGCGTTTTCCGACAGGAATCCGTAGCCGGGATGGATCGCCTCCACCCCGGTCTTACGCGCGGCCGAGATCAGTGCCGGAATCGACAGGTAACTGTCGCGGGGCGCTGCGCCGCCGATGCGCAGCGCCTCGTCGGCTTCGCGGACGTGCAGGGCGGTCGCGTCGGCATCGGAGTAGACGGCAACGGTACGCAGGCCGAGCCGGCGCGCAGTCCGGATGATCCGGCAGGCGATCTCCCCGCGGTTGGCGATCAGAAGCGCCCGGAACACGTCACATCCGGATCACGCCGTAGCGGGTGTCCTCGACCGGCGCATATCGGCCAGCCGCGAGGCACAGCGCAAGCACGCGCCGCGTCTCCAGCGGGTCGATGACGCCGTCGTCCCAGAGCCGCGCCGAGGCATAGTACGGGTGGCCCTGCTGTTCGTACTGGGCGCGGATCGGCGCCATGAAATTCTCCTGTTCGGCATCGCTCCACGTGCTACCGCGCTGGGCCAGCTGGTCGCGGCGGATGGTAGCGAGCACGTTGGCTGCCTGCTCGCCGCCCATGACGGAAGTGCGGGCATTCGGCCACTGGAACAGAAACCGCGGTGCGTAGGCGCGCCCGCACATGGCGTAATTTCCGGCCCCGTAGCTGCCACCGATGATGACCGTGAACTTGGGGACCCGCGCGCAGGCGACCGCGGTCACCAGCTTTGCGCCGTCCTTCGCGATGCCACCGGCTTCCGCCTTGCGACCCACCATGAAGCCCGTGATGTTCTGCAGGAACAGAAGCGGGATCTGCTCCCGGGAGCAAAGCTCGATGAAGTGCGTGCCCTTGAGCGCGCTCTCGGAGAACAGAATCCCGTTATTGGCGAGGATGCCGACCGGATAGCCCGCGAGATGCGCAAATCCGCACACCAGCGTGGTGGCGTAGAGCTGCTTGAACTCCTCGAACTCGGAGGCATCCACGAGTCGCGCGATCACTTCGCGCGCGTCGTACGGGCGGCGCAGGCTTGCGGGCACGATGCCGTAGAGCTCAGCGGGGTCGCAGGCGGGTTCGCGCGCGACCGCGGGCGGTCGTGTGTCCGGCGGCGCCTTCATGCGTGCGATGATCTGGCGCGCGATGCCGAGTGCGTGGCGATCATCCTCCGCGTAGTGGTCGCAGACCCCGGATTCGCGGCAGTGGACGTCGGCCCCGCCGAGTGTTTCAGCATCGACTTCCTCGCCGGTGGCGGCCTTGACGAGCGGCGGACCGCCCAGAAACACCATGCCCTGGTTGCGGACGATGACGTTCTCATCGGACATCGCCGGCACGTAGGCGCCGCCGGCGGTACAGTTTCCGTGCACAACCGCGACCTGGGGAATCCCGGCGGCGGACAGGTTGGCCTGGTTGTAAAAGATCCGCCCGAAGTGGTCCCGGTCGGGGAACACTTCGTCCTGCGCCGGCAGGAACGCCCCGCCGCTTTCGACGAGATACACGCACGGCAGCCGGTTCTGACCGGCGATCTCCTGCGCGCGCAGGTGTTTCTTCACGGTCAGCGGGTAATAGGTGCCGCCCTTGACGGTCGGGTCGTTGGCAACGATGACGCACTCACGCCCGCTGATTCGGCCGATGCCGGTGACGATGCCCGCGCACGGCACTTCGCCGCCATAGAGCCCGTGCGCCGCGAGCGCGGACAACTCGAGAAACGGCGCACCCGGATCGAGCAGCAGGTCGATTCGCTCCCGGGCCAGGAGCCGGCCGCGTTCCCGGTGCCGGGCAATGGCCTGGGCGGTCCCGCCCGAGGCCGCGGCGGCCACGGACCTGCGCAGATCGGCGACCAGAGCCTGCATCGCGTCGCGATTGCCCTGAAATTCGGCCGCGCGGGGATCCAACGCGCTCGCCAGACGGGTCATGGCTTGACCTTCAGTTGTAATTGTCGGACAATCCTACCATCTGATTGTTCCTAGGTAAAGCCATGGCCGCCCTGCTACAGGAACCGGCGCTCGACCTCGCGGAATCCCCGGACACGGAGGAGCTGCGCCACCACGTGCGGCGCTTCGCCCAGGCCGTGATCGCGCCCCGGGCCGAGGCCATCGATCAAAGCAACGAATTCCCGCGCGACCTCTGGCCGCAGCTCGGCGAACAGGGGCTGCTCGGCATCACGGTGCCGGAGCGCTGGGGCGGTGCCGGTCTCGGGTATCTCGCCCACGTGATCGTCATGGAGGAGATCTCGCGCGCCTCCGGTGCTCTGGGTCTCTCGTACGGTGCGCACTCGAACCTGTGCGTCAATCAGCTGCGGCTCAATGGCACGGACGAGCAGCGCGACCGGTATCTGCCGGCACTTGTCAGCGGTGAGGCGGTCGGCGCGCTGGCCATGTCCGAGCCCGGTGCCGGATCGGACGTGGTGGGCATGCAGCTGCGGGCGACCACCCGCGACTCGGACTACCTGCTCAACGGCCGCAAGATGTGGATCACCAACGGCCCGGATGCGGATGTGGTGGTCGTGTACGCCAAGACCGACCCCGCCGCCGGGCCTCGCGGCATCACGACCTTCATCGTCGAGCGCGGCACGCCCGGCTTCACACAGGCCCAGAAACTCGACAAGTTCGGCATGCGCGGGTCCAGCACCGGGGAGCTCGTGTTCGACGACTGCCTGGTCCCGGCTAGCCAGGTGCTCGGACAGGTGAACGGCGGCGTGCGCGTGCTGATGAGCGGGTTGAACTATGAGCGCCTGATTCTTGCGGGCGGGCCGTTGGGACTCATGGCCGCGGCGCTTGACGTCGCGCTGCCGTACGTGCGCGATCGGCGACAGTTCGGCCAGCCGATCGGTACTTTTGAGCTCATGCAGGGCAAGCTCGCCGACATGTATACCGGCTACGCCGCGAGCCGCGCCTACGTCTACGCGTGCGCGCGCGCGGCCGATGAGGGCCGCCTCAAACGCCGCGACGCCGCCTCCTGCATTCTGTTCGCAGCCGAGCGCGCCGTGCAGGTGACCCTCGAGTGCATGCAGGCGCTGGGTGGCTATGGGTATGTAAACGAGTGCCCGGCCGGGCGTCTGGTGCGCGATGCCAAGCTCTACGAAATCGGCGCCGGAACGCAGGAAATCCGCCGCATGCTGATCGGCCGGGAGCTGTACGAGTCAGGGCCATGAGCCGCGCGTTCGATCCGGTGAAGCTCGAGCCCGCGTACCGCAAGGTTGCCTCGGTCATTGCGGCGCGGATCCTCGATCGATCTCTGCGCGACGGCGATCCGCTGCCCACCGAGCTCGAACTCGCCGCGCAGTTGGGCGTCAACCGCTCCACGGTACGCGAAGCGCTGCGCGAGCTCGAAAGCGGCGGACTGGTCGCACGCCGGCGCGGCACCAAGCGCATGGTGGTGGTCCGGCCAAACACCGATGCGCTCGCGCACCGGGTGAGCCGCGCGCTCGCGCTCAACGACGTCACCGTCGATCAACTCTGGGAAGCGCTCATGATCGTGGAGCCGCCAGCGGCGGACCTGGCGGCGCGGCGCCGCACGGCCGAGGATCTCGAGGCGCTCAGGAGTGCGGTCGCCCGGTTCGCGGAGCCGAACGAGGCTGAAGCGGCCGTGGCCGCGGTGGCCGTGTTCTTCCAGGCAGTCGCGACGGCGGCCAGCAATCCGGCGCTCGAGCTCGCCCAGGCGCCGGTCGTGACGCTGCTCGCCTCCTCTCTCAAAATTCTCATCGATCGCGTACCGCAGGCGCGCTCCAGGATCCGAACCGCGCAGCGCGAGCTGCTGGCTGCGATCGAAGCCGGTGATCCAGAGGCCGCGCGCCACTGGATGGAGAAGCACATCCGCGATTTCCGGCGCGGCTTCGTGATCGCCGGCATCGATCCGGAATTTAAGGTTTCTCTCGACTCCGATTAGCGCCCGCGCAGCGTCATCAGCAGCACGCCCACGACCACGAGCAGAGCGCCGGCAACCATGCGCGGCGTCAGCCGCTCGCCCAGAAAGAGCGCCGCCGCGAGCGCAGCAAATATCAGGCTCGAGCGGTCGATGGCCGAGACGCCGGCGACCGGTCCGTTCTGAATCGCCCGGTAGTAAAACAGCCAGGACAGCGCCGCGGCGGCGGCTGAGGCGGCCAGAAACCAGTACGCGCGGGCACCGAGCGCGAATCCCCGCGGTGCGCCGTGCAGGAACACGTATACGAGGAACATGAACATCAGCACGAACGCGGTGCGGATCAGGGTCGCCAAGTCGGCGCTGACGCCGGCGAGACCCACTTTGGCGAGCACGGCGGTGATGCCCGCGAGCACTGCCGACAGAAGTGCATTGACCACCCAGCCTGCGTTCACGTCACTCCTCAGGCCGCGATGCTGAGCGGCAGCGTCCGACAGCGCCGGCCGGTCAGCGCATAGAGCGCATTGCCGACCGCAGGCGCGATCGGCGGCACGCCGGTCTCACCCACACCCTGCGGCGGCTCCGTGCTCGGCACGAGGTACACCTCAACCGCTGGGCATTCCTCCATGCGCAATATCGGATAGTCGGAGAAATTGCCTTCGACCACCCGCCCGGCGTCGAGCGTGATGCGCCCGTAGAGCGCGGCGGAGAGCCCGAACATGATGCCGCCCTCGAGCTGTGCGGCGACGGTATCCGGATTCACGATCGTCCCGCAGTCGGCGGCGCACACGACACGATGAACACGCGGCTGCCCATTGGGCAACAGCGAAACTTCGGCGACCTGCGCCACGATCGTGCCGAAGGCCTCGTGCAAGGCGATGCCGCGCGCCTGCGTGGCGCCGTCCCGCGTAGTTGGCAGTGGCGTACCCCATCTCGCCTTGTCGGCAGCGAGCCTGAGCACCGCGAGGTGGCGCGGGTGCGAGAGCAGATACCGGGTGCGAAACGCCACCGGGTCGACGGCGGCGGCCGCGGCCAGCTCGTCGATGAACGACTCGAGGAAGAACGCCTGATGCGAGTGGCCGACGGAACGCCAGTATCCGACCGGGAGTGGCAATTCCACGGTCACGTGCGAGATCCGCTGATGCTCGATCTCATACGCCTGGTCGAAGGCGCCCTGGATGGTGGCAATGTCCGGGCCCGGCAGTGCCACGCCGAGCGTGCGCTCGCCGTAGGCGGGCGTGATGGATTGGCTCGCCGACTGCGAGGCGAGTGCCACCAGGCGACTGCGTTCAAATCCCCCGCTCAGCCTTGCGACGCAGGCCGGGCGGTAGAAGTCATGGCGGGTATCCTCTTCGCGTGACCACAGCGTCTGCACCGGCGCGCCCCGAACCTGGTCAGCGATGGCCGCGGCCTGGGCGATGAAGTCCACGTCCAGCCGGCGCCCGAATCCCCCTCCCAGCCACGGTACGGTGAGCGCCACGCGCTCGGCGCTGATACCGAGAGCCTGAGCCACCGCCGCGCGCGCTGCTCCGGGCACCTGCGTTCCCGCCCACACCGTCGCCGATCGCCCGTCCGTCTCCACGGTGCAGTTGATCGGTTCGAGCGCCGCGTGCGCGAGATAGGGCGCGCGGTATTCCCTGGCCACGACGCGGGTCGCGCGCTTAAGCGCACCGCGCGCGTCGCCTTGTATGCGATACGCGTGGCCTTCCTCGGACGCGGCCGCCCGCGCCAGCCGCTCGAACACCGCGGTGCTGCCGAGCTTGGCTCCCGAGTCTTCGCGCCAGTCGACGTTGAGCGTATCGAGCGCGCTCTTCGCGGCGTGGTAGGTGCGGGCGATGACCGCAACCGCGGCGCTGCCGCCGCGCTGTCCCGCAATCTGCACGGCCCGGATGACACCGGGATGCGTGCCCGCTGCATCGCCGTTGAACCGCTCAATGACAGCGCGCGGCGTCGGCGCCATGCGCACCGCCGCATACAGAAGCCCGGCGGGCCGTGCGTCGATCGCAAAGCCGGGTTGTCCGGTCGCCTTGCCGCTCGAATCCAGGCGCGGCGTTGGCCGACCGATCAGACGCCAGGCCGTTCGCTCTTTGAGCTGGTAGCGCTCCGCGGGTCGAACCCGCCCGCCGGCGACCAGTTCGCCAAACGTGGCGCGAGCGCCGCCCAGGTGTATGACAACGCCGTCCTCCACCCGGCACTCAGCCGGATTCACTTTCCAGTCGAGCGCCGCCGCGGCGACCAGCGATGCGCGCGTCATCGCGCCCGCATCCCGCATCGGCTGCCACAGATCCCGAACGCTCGAGGAGCCGCCGGTCATCATGATGCCGACGTCCCGCATCAGCTTAGGCACAAACCAGTTCGCGAGCTGGCGGCCGATGCCGCCCTCGTCGGGCACCAGCGGCACGCCGTCGAGCGCGGCGTAGATCGCTCCGTAGATCTTGTCGATGGGTGACTGAACCAGCCGGACGCTGGACCACGCGCAGTCGAGCTCTTCGGCCAGCAGCATGGCGGCCGCCGTGTGAATGCCCTGGCCCATCTCCTGCTTGGCCATGGCGATGGTCACGATACCGTCGCGCCCAATGGTCACCCAGCCATTGAGCGCGAGCGCGCCGTCGGCTGTCGGCAGTGGGTGCGACGGGTACAGGCGCTGGCGTGGTGGCAGGACGCTCCAGCCGACGATCAGCGCGCCGGCAGAGCCCAGTCCCCAGGCGAGAAACGATCGCCGGTTCACGCCGCGCGGCTGCGCGGCCCGGCGAACAACCAGATGAGGAAACCGAGTATGGGCAGGACCAGCACCAGCACGGTCCACAGCACCTTGCGGCCGGTACTTTCGCCGCTGCCCAGCACATTGACGATCGCGTAGACGTCCGCGATCAAAACCAAAATGCCTACCACGCCTCCGTAGTTGCCCATGTGCTGGTCTCCTGTGTGGCTTGGGCTCGCTGCGCGCGGCCGCGGTCAACGCGAGCGAGGATGATGCCGCGTCAGCTCAGCGTATGGAACACCTTCTGCACGTCATCGTCCTGCTCGAACTTGTCGATGAGCGTCATGACTTCGGTGGCCTGCGCTTCGGGCAGTTCGGTGGGCGTTATGCACACGAATTCGCGCTCCGCGGACACTGGCGTGATGCCGCGGTCCTCGAGCGCTTTCTGCATCTGCCCGAAATCGGCGAAGGCGCAACGCGCCACCAGCTGCGGCTCGCCTTTCTCGCCGGTGCTTTCCCCCATCTCTTCGAGTCCGTGATCGATGAGGTAGAGCTCGAGCTCATCGGCGTCGATGCCAGCGGGTGCGAGCCGGAACACGCCCATGGGTTTGAACTGGAAGCTGACGCTGCCGGTGGTGGCCAGGTTGCCGCCGAATTTCGCGAACGTGTGCCGCAGGGCAGCCACGGTCCGGGTCGGGTTGTCGGTGGCGGTCTCTATGATGAGCGCGACACCGTGCGGCGCATAACCTTCGTAGAGGATTTCCTGGTAGCTGGCAGTGTCCTTGCCCGACGCGCGCTTGATGGCCGCCTCGATCCTGTCCTTCGGCATGTTGACGCCGCGGGCGTTCTGGATGGCGCGGCGCAAGGCCGGATTGCCGGAGGGATCCGTGCCGGCCGCGCGAACCGCGATGGCGATTTCCTTGCTGGCACGCGCGAACTGCTTCGCCATCCGGTCCCAGCGGGCGAACATGACGTGCTTGCGCGTCTCGAATATGCGTCCCATGACCGTCGAACCGACTCGCAGATGATCAGGCAGCCTGCAAGGTTAGCACGCGCTCCGCGCCGGGCCCGGAGCTGCCGTCGTTGTCGAAAGATAGTAGAGCCCGGACCTGCCCGGGCGGGGATTCAGGCGGCCGGTTTGGCCAGGAGCGCGATCGCCTGCTTCGCCTCCGGCACCAGCCCTTCACCGCCCGCGGCGCCGTGATCGATGATCTGGCGCCGCATGCGCGGATCCCAGAACCGCCTGATGTGCCCGGCAATCTCGCGCGGCGCATCCGGCCCGGACTGGGCGTGAAAGAAGGCGGCGATGTCGTTCGCCATCTTCACCAGGTACTCGATGTGCACAGCGCCCCCGGCTAGCTGCTCGGCGTTCCGGCCGGCACGCGCTCGCGGCGGGTCGTGCGCTTGCTGAATTCGCGGTAGCGCACCTGCCAGTCGGACGGATGCTGCACGCGGGTGACCTGGACGGCGGTCACCTTGTACTCCGGACAGTTGGTGGCCCAGTCGGAGTTATCCGTGGTGACGACATTCGCCCCCGATTCCGGGAAGTGGAATGTAGTGTAGACAACGCCGGGCTGAACGCGATCCGTCACCGTCGCGCGCAGCACTGTGTCACCGGCGCGGCTCGCGATGCCGACCCAGTCGCCGTCGCGGATGCCACGGGTCTCGGCATCGTGCGGATGGATCTCGAGCCGGTCCTCCGAGTGCCAGACCACGTTGTCGGTGCGCCGCGTCTGGGCGCCGACGTTGTACTGGGACAGGATTCGGCCGGTGGTGAGCAGCAATGGGAATTTGCTGTTGACGCGCTCGCTGGTCGCCACGTATTCGGTGACCAGGAACCGGCCCTCGCCGCGCACGAAACGGTTGACGTGCATGGTGGGAGTCCCATCCGGCGCCTCGTCGTTGCACGGCCACTGCACGCTGCCCAGCTCGTCGATCTTCTTGAAGCTGATGCCCTTGAAGGTCGGCGTCAGGCGCGCGATCTCGTCCAGGATCTCGCCCGCGTCCTTGTAGTGCATGGGATAGCCGAGGGCGTTCGATAGCTTGACCGTCACTTCCCAGTCGGCGAGGCCGGCAATCGGCTCGATCGCCTTGCGCACGCGGCTCACGCGCCGCTCGGCGTTGGTGAACGTGCCGTCCTTCTCGAGGAACGAAGAGCCCGGGAAGAATACGTGCGCGAACTTCGCGGTTTCGTTCAGGAACAGGTCCTGAATCACCATGCACTCGAGCGAGCCCAGCGCCGCGGTCACATGCTGGGTGTTGGGATCGGACTGCGCGAGGTCCTCGCCCTGGATGTACATACCCTTGAACGTGCCGTCGAGCGCAGCTTCAAACATGTTCGGGATGCGAAGGCCGGGCTCGGACTCGAGCTTGACGCCCCAGTCGGCCGCGAACTCGCCGCGGACCTTGTCGTCGCTGACGTGCCGGTAGGCGGTGAACTCGTGCGGGAACGAGCCCATGTCGCACGACCCCTGCACGTTGTTCTGGCCGCGCAGCGGGCTCACGCCCACGCCTTCCCGGCCGTAGTTGCCCGTCGCCATCGCGAGATTGGCGATGCCCATGACGGCGGTGCTGCCCTGGCTGTGCTCTGTGACGCCCAGGCCATAGTAAATGGCGCCGTTGCCCGCCTTGCCGTAGGCGCGCGCCGCCGCGCGCAGTGTCTCGGCCGGCACGCCGGTCACCGATTCGGTCGCCTCCGGCGAGTTCGATGGATCGGACACGAATGCCTTCCACTGGGCGTAGCTCGCGCGATCGCAGCGCTCAGCGATGAACTGCTCGCGCGTCAGGCCTTCGCTGACCACCACGTGCGCCATGGCATTGAGAACCGCCACGTTGGTGCCAGGCCTGAGCTGCAGGTGGAAATCGGCCGTGATGTGCGGCGTGCGCACCAGTTCCGTCGCCCGCGGGTCGATGATGATGAGCTTGGCGCCGGCGCGCAGCCGCCGCTTCAGCCGCGAGCCAAATACCGGGTGCCCCTCGGTGGGGTTGGCGCCGATGATGCAGATGACGTCGGCCTTGGCCACCGATACGAACGCCTGCGTGCCGGCCGACTCGCCGATGGTGGACTTGAGCCCGTAGCCGGTCGGCGAATGACAGACCCGCGCGCAGGTATCGACGTTGTTGTTGCCGAACGCGGCGTGCACCAGCTTCTGCACCAGGTACGTCTCTTCGTTGGTGCAGCGGGATGAAGTGATGCCACCGATGGAGTCGCGGCCGTACTTGGCCTGGATGCGCTTGAACTCGCTCGCCGCGTATTCGATCGCCTCGTCCCAGCTCACTTCCCGCCAGGGATCGGTGATCGACTTGCGGATCATGGGCGTCGTGATCCGGTCGGGATGCGTCGCGTAGCCGTAAGCGAAGCGGCCCTTGACGCACGCGTGACCGCTGTTCGCCAGGCCGTTGCGGTCCGGCACCATGCGCACCACGGTATCGTCCTTGAGTTCGGCGACCAGCGAGCAGCCCACGCCGCAGTAGGCGCAGGTGGTGGTCACGGCGCGCTCAGGCTTGCCGATGCTCAGGAAGTTCTTCTCGGACAGTGCCGCGGTCGGACACGCCTCGACGCACGCGCCACAGGACACACACTCGGAATTAATGAACGGCTCGTCCTGGCTCGCGGAAATCTTGGATGCGAAGCCGCGGCCCTGCACGGTCAGAGCCAGTGTGCCCTGCGTTTCATCGCAGGCGCGCACGCAGCGCGAGCAGACGATGCACAGATCCGGGTCGAACGTGAAGTACGGGTTGCTCTCGTCCTTGGGCTGGCCGGAATGCCGTTGGCCACCGTCGTATGGCGTCGACGTCACGCCCACGGCCTTGGCCATGGCGCGAAGCTCGGTGCGCGCCTCGGCGGCGGTCGGGTCGCGCTCGATCGGGTAGTCGGAGAGATAAAGCTCCATGACCCCACGGCGCAGCTTGTCGAGCTGCGTGCTCTGGGTCCGCACTTTCATCCCCGGTGCGACCGTGGTGGTGCAGGATGCCGGGAAGTCCTTGCGACCCTCGATCTCGACCAGGCACAGGCGGCACGATCCGAATGCCTTCAGCGAGTCGGTCGCGCACAGCTTCGGGATCTTGGTGTCGGCGAGCGCAGCGGCGCGCATGATCGAGGTGCCGGCCGGAACGGTCACCGTCGCACCGTCGATCTCGAGCGTGACCGGCGCGCCTTCCGTTTCCGGAGTGCCCAGGTCCTCGTAATTCATTGCGTACATCGCAAGCTCCTGGTCCCGGCCCTGCTCACGCAGGCCGGCCGGTGAAATCTGAGGCGAAATGCTTGAGAGCGCTCTTGACCGGGAACGGCGCCATGCCGCCCAGGCCGCACAGCGAGCCGTACTGCATGGTGTCGCACAGGTCGCTCAAGACCGAAATGTTCTTCTCGCGATCGATACCCTGGCGGATGCGATCGATGACCTCCACACCGCGCGTAGAGCCGATCCGGCACGGCGTGCACTTGCCACACGATTCGACCGCGCAGAACTCCATCGCGTAACGCGCCATCTGCAGCATGTCGACGGTGTCGTCGAACGCGACGATGCCGCCGTGGCCGAGCAATGCCCCGATGCCGGACAGCGCTTCGTAGTCGACCGCGGTGTCGAACTGGGACGCCGGCAGATAGGCGCCCAATGGGCCTCCCACCTGCACGGCGCGCAGCGGCCGTCCGCTCAGCGAGCCGCCACCGAAGTCGTACAGGATCTCGCGCAGCGGCGGACCGAAAGCGAGCTCGACCAGTCCACAATGCTTAAGGTTGCCCGCGAGCTGCAGCGGCAGCGTGCCGCGCGAGCGGCCGACGCCAAAATCCTTGTAGAAGGTCGAACCGCGCGCCAGGATCACCGGCACGGTCGCCAGAGAGATCACGTTATTGACGATGGTCGGCTGGCCGAAGAGGCCTTTGATCGCCGGCAGCGGTGGCCGCACCCGCACTTCGCCACGGCGGCCCTCGAGGCTTTCCAGCATCGAGGTTTCCTCGCCGCAGATGTAGGCGCCCGCACCGAGCCGCACGGACAGCTCGAACTCCTTGCCGCTGCCCAGAACGTCGCGACCGAGGTAGCCCGCGGCGCGAGCCGCCGCGATCGCCTTGCCGAGCGCGCGGTACGCATGCGGATACTCGACGCGCAGGTAGATGAAGCCACGCGTCGCGCCCACCGCGATGCCTGCAATCGTCATCCCCTCGACCAGCGACAGCGGATCGCCTTCCATGAGCATGCGGTCGGAGAAGGTTCCCGAGTCGCCCTCGTCCGCGTTGCAGGTGACGTATTTCTGCTGCGGCGGCTGGTCCAGGACCGTCTTCCACTTGATGCCGGTCGGAAACGCCGCACCACCGCGTCCGCGCAGGCCGGAGTCGGTGACTTCCTTGACGATCGAAGCGCCGTCCATGCCCAGCGCGCGCTTGAGCCCCTGGTAGCCACCGTGGGCCACGTAGTCATCGACGCTGGCAGGATCGACGATGCCGACCCGTGCGAAGGTCAGGCGCTGCTGCTTCTTGAGATACGGGATGGAGTCGGTCAGGCCGTGGGACAGCGGATGACTGTTGCCCGACAGGAATCCGGCGTCGAACAGTCCCGGCACGTCAGCGACGGTCACCGGGCCATAGGCCTGGCGCCCGGTTCCCGTCGCTACTTCGACCAGCGGTTCGAGCCAGAACAGGCCGCGCGAGCCGTTGCGCACGATGCGGACGTCCGCGCCGCGCGTGCTCGCCTCGGCGCGGATCCGCTCCGCGACCTGTTCCGCGCCCACGGCCGCGGCGCTCGCGTCGGCGGGGATGTAGACGGTGGTGCTCACGAGAGGAGCTCGTCCAAGCGTTGCGGCGTCACGCGACCGTGGACCGTCTCATCGATCATGACCGATGGCGCGCAGGCGCAGTTGCCAAGGCAGTAGACCGGTTCGAGCGAGTAACGGCCGTCGGCAGTCGTCTGGTGGTAATCGATGCCGAGCCTGCGTTTCGCGTGCGCCTCGGTAACCGCGCCATTGACCGACTGGCACGCCTCGGCGCGGCAGATGCGCACGATGTGCTGGCCGGGTGCGCTGTGCCGGAAGTGGTGATAGAAGCTCACGACTCCATGCACCTCGGCGCGAGACAGGTTGAGTGCGGAGGCGATGACGGGCACGGCGCCGGAGGGCACGTAGCCGATGGCTCCCTGCACCGCATGCAGGACCTCTAACAGGGGTCCGGGCTGGTCCTTGAACCGCTCTGCGATTGTCCGGACCGTACTCTCAAGACGGGGATCCAGCGTGGACACTGCGAGGTGTAGCTCCTGAGGCCCGCAAATGGCTTAGGAACAATTCCAGAATACCAAATACCAGAGGCCCGAAACGGGCCCGCCTGGCACTTTGCGGGCACCGGAATATGCACGCAAATTGCTGATTTCGCAACGATCTATTAATGGCAATCCACGCATGGCTGCGCCATGCTGCTCTGCAGCACGATCAGCCGGGTGGTCCGTCCAGAGCCAGCCTTTCGTGCCCCGAATACACGTTGAACCGGTTCGCCCCGACGAAGCCAAAAAGCGTCTGGCCCGCGGTTCTGGCGAGTTCGACCGCCAGCGAAGACGGCGCGCCCACCGCGGCCACCGCCGACACGCCCGCCATGACTGCCTTCTGGATGAGCTCGAAGCTCGCGCGGCCGCTCAACAGTAAGAGGCGATCGGTCCAGGGCAGGTTTCCATCCAGGAACGCCCGCCCCACCAGCTTGTCGACCGCGTTGTGCCGGCCGACGTCTTCACGCAGGTCGAACCAGGTTCCTTTCATGTCGAAGAGCCCGCAGCCGTGCAGGCCGCCGGTCTCCTCGAACACCGCCTGCTGTGCGCGCAGGGCAGCCGGTAATCCGGTGAGGACTTCGGGCGCAATGCGCGCACTGCCGGTTACGCGCCGCCCCTGGAGCGCGCGCAACACCGCCTCCAGGGAATCTCTTCCGCAGACCCCGCAGCTCGAGGTCATGTAAAAGCGCCGTGAAGCGACCAGCCGGCGCAGGTTCACGGTCGGTGCAACCGTCAGCTGCACCTCATTGCCGGGCGCATCTGCGACCCGCGCATCGAGGATCTCTTCGGGTCGCGAGATCAGCCCCTCGCCATGCAGGAACCCCACCGCCAGCTCGATGTCGTGCCCCGGTGTCCGCATGGTGAGCGACAGTGTCTGGTAGGCCGTTTCTTCCGGGGCGCGGACCCGGATCTCAAGCGGCTCTTCGATGACCACGTGGTCGGCCACGTGCTCCATTCGCGCGCGCGACCAGCGATCGATGTCGACGGTCCGGCTGGTAGTTGAAGCCATAGCGGTTCCTGCGGCTCGTCAATCAAGCGAGCGTCGATTAGTCCGGTGAACTGCCGATCGTGCGATGCGGGCCGGAGAGTGCTGTCAGCGCCTGCGCAATCTGCGGAGCGACGCGGTAGTGCTCGCTGAACTCCGGGGGAAAGCGTGTCGGACGGCCGGTCTCTAGGTTCAGGCACACGTAGTCGATTTCGGCCTCGAGCATGCGGGTTCCGTCGCGTTCGCGCAGGATCTCGAAGCGGCGCGTGCAGCGCAGCCGCCCGTCGCTCGCCACGATCCAGGTGGCGATTCCAACGTCATCGCCCGCGACCGCCGCCTGCAGGTAGTCGACCCGGGTGTGGCGCACCGCCATGCCGCGCTTCAGTCGCAGGCACTCCGCAAGTGGCAGTCCCAGTTCCGCCGAGTGCTCCCACGCCGCCCGGTCGAGCCAAGTGAGGTACACGGCGTTGTTCACGTGCCGGTACTCGTCGATCTCCTCGCCCACCACCGTATGGCGCCACACGAACGGAACCGGCAGCAGGAACTTCATTCCGCTCACGCCGCGCGTCCGCTCACCGCGGCAGCGGCAAGGCCCGCAAGGAACGTCGCCAGCCGCGGCGAGTCGCAGTGACCGACATTGAACCGCCAGTGATCGCTGGCGCGGCCGTCCGGCCGGAACAGCTCTCCCGGTGCCAGCAGCACACCCTGCTCCGCGGCGGTCCGCCAGACCTTCCCGGCGGGGTCCGGCGATGGCAGTCGCGCCCACAAGAACATGCCCGCCGCCGGCCGATACGCGAGTTCAACGCCGTGGCTCAGGAGCAAGTCCTGGACCTTCATCTGAGCGTCGGCGAGCCGGCGCCGCAAACTGTCCAGGTGCCGCCGGTAGTGGCCGTGCACTAACACGTGCAGCACCAGTTCCTCGACCATCTCACTGGATGCGAGCGCACTGACCGCTTTGGCGCGCGCGAGGCGCCGGATCAAGGGCGCCGCGGCTGCAACGTATCCGACGCGCAGGTCCGCGGCGATAGTCTTCGAGAAGCTCGACACCAGGATCAGGCGCCGGCATTCGTCGAGCGCGGTCAGACACGGCTCCTCGCGCGGCGCGAGCTCGGCGAAGATGTCGTCCTCGACAATGGTGAAGTCGTAGCGATCCGCGAGCTCGACCAGCCGGTGCGCCACCGGCAGCGTCGTGGTCGTGCCGGTCGGGTTGTGCAGCACGGTGTTGGTAAAGAGCGCCTTGGCGCGCCGGCGCCGGAGCAGTTTGGTCAGCTGCTCGAGGTCGGGTCCGACGGCAGTGCGGGCAACGGCGGCGAGCTTGACGCCGCGTGCGCGCAGGAGATCGAGGAGCGGCGGATAAGTTGGGTCCTCGACGACCGCGAGATCGCCCGGGGCCAGGCACTCGCGGATGACGAGGTCGAGACCCTGGCTTGCGCCCTGCGTTGTCATGACCTGCTCTTCGGCCACCTCGAGCCCGCGCCCGCGCAAGGTGTTGGTCAGCTGTCGCCTGAGCAGGTCGCTACCGTACGGGTTCCCATAACCGGCGCGCTCACTGGCGCGGCCGCGTTCGCGAAGTGCGGCCGTGAGCGCCTTCTGTGGCAGCCACTCCCGCGGCAGCCAGCCGCAGCCGGCATCGACCAGGATCGGCTGGCCCTCGACTTCGCCCCGACGTTCCCAAAGCGAGTCACCCGGCAAGTCCCGCATCCGCGGACGCCGCCGTGCCCGCACGCCGGCCACGAAATACCCGGCGCCCCGGCGCGCCTCGGCGATACCGGCCGCGACCAGGAGCTCGTAGACGGCCGCGGCCGTGAACGTGCTGACGCTCCGTTCGCGCGCGAGTTTGCGCACCGAGGGTAACGGGGTACCCGGCGGCAGGTGGCGCTCGATGATCCCGGAACGGATCGACTCGGCGAGGTGTTCGCGCAGGCTGGTGCGGCGCATGAAATCAGCGAGTTGGGCTGCTAATCTGTATAGCTAGGTACGCCATTACAGTATAGCTGTTTTCCAGCGAAACCGTGACTGGCGTACAGGCCCCGGACCGCGCAGGGTAGACATTTTGGGACGCTGTGTAGCCTGGAGATCGCCATGAGCGCTGTCACTCCCCTTCATCCCGACGTGCCCGCCGCCGACCTCGCCGCGTGGTGGATGCCGTTCACGCATAACCGCTATTACAAAGCGCACCCGCGCCTGATCGTGGGCGGCCAGGGTTGCTACTACAAGCTCGCCGACGGTCGCAAGGTATTCGACGGACTGTCGGGTCTCTGGTGCTGCCCGCTGGGCCACTCTCACCCGGCGATCGTCGCGGCCGTACAGCGCCAGGTCGAGACCTTGGATTACTGCCCCGGGTTCCAGCTCGGGCATCCGGCGGCGTTTTCCCTCGCCCGTAAGATCGTGAACCTGGCGAGCCGGCCCAAGGATCACGTGTTCTTCGTCAACTCCGGCAGCGAGGCAGTCGACACCGCACTCAAGATGGCGATCGCCTATCACCGCGCCCGCGGCGAGGCGTCTCGCACGCGCTTCATCGGCCGCGAGAAGGGTTACCACGGGGTCGGGCTGGGTGGCACGTCGGTCGGTGGCATCTCGCCCAACCGCAAGGCGTTCAACACGATGATGATCCCGGGCGTCGATCACTTGCCGCACACCTGGAATCCCGAGTTCATGCGTTTCAGCCGCGGGCAGCCGACATGGGGCACGCATCTCGCGGATGAGCTGGAGCGCCTGGTCGCGCTGCACGATGCCTCGACCATCGCCGCCGTCATCGTCGAGCCCGTCCAGGGTTCCGCCGGTGTCATCGTGCCTCCGGTCGGCTATCTCGACCGGCTGCGCGAGATCTGCAATCGACACGGCATCCTGCTGATCTTCGATGAGGTGATCACCGGTTACGGCCGCCTGGGCAAGCCGTTCGGCGCCGACTATTTCGGCGTGATGCCGGATTTGACCACCTTCGCCAAGGCGGTCGACAACGGCGTCGTGCCGCTGGGCGGCGTGATCGTGAAGGACGAGATGTACCAGGCCATGATGACCGGGCCTGCCCACGCCATCGAGTTCTTCCATGGCTACACCTATTCCGGCCACCCGCTCGCGGTAGCGGCTGCGCACGCGACTCTCGACACGATGGAAAAAGACCGCCTGATCGAGCGCGCGGCCAAGATGGCGCCGATGTTCGAGCAGCTGATTCACTCGCTGCAGGGCGAACCGCACGTCACCGACATCCGCAACATCGGGCTCGCGGGTGCCATCGATCTCGCCCCCATTCCCGGCCAGCCGGGACTGCGCACCATGCGCGTGTTCGAGCGCGCGCTCGACGAGGGCATGCTGGTGCGCATGGCCGGCGAGAGCATCTCGCTCGCGCCGCAGTTCATCGCGACCGAGACTGAAGTGAAGGACCTGGTCGAGGGCCTGCGCCGGGCGCTGCGTGCCACCGCGAATGTAACCAGCTGAGGACCTAGCCATGAATGCGGCCACTCCGTTCGCGACTCCGACCGCCAGCTCAGTGATCAGTCACTGGATTGGAGGGCGGCTGGTGCCCGCTTCCGGGGCGCGAAGCCCCGTCTACAACCCGACGGTTGGCAAGGCGATTCGCGAAGTGGCCCTCGCCACCGCCGTCGAGGTTGATCAGGCGGTGGAGAGCGCGCATGCGGCGTTTCCGGAGTGGGCGCGCTTACCCGCGCTGCGCCGGGCGCGGATTCTGTTCCGCTTCAAGGAGCTCCTCGACCAGAACGCCAAGGCTATTGCACGCGTGCTGTCCGAAGAGCACGGCAAGACCTTGTCCGATGCCGAGGGCGAGGTCACGCGCGGCATCGAGGTGGTCGAGTTCGCGTGTGGGGCACCGCAGCTCCTCAAGGGCGAGTTCAGCGACAGCGTCGGCACCGGTGTTGACAGCTACAACCTGCGCCAGCCGCTCGGTGTAGTCGCCGGCATCACGCCGTTCAACTTCCCCGCAATGGTGCCGATGTGGATGTTTCCGATCGCGCTCGTGTGTGGCAATACCTTTGTGCTCAAGCCTTCCGAGCGCGACCCTTCAGCGTCCCTGATGCTCGCGGGCCTGCTCAAAGAGGCCGGCCTGCCCGACGGCGTATTCAACGTCGTGCAGGGCGATAAAGCGGCCGTCGACGCGCTGCTCGCACATCCGCACGTTGCGGCGGTGAGCTTCGTGGGCTCGACGCCGGTCGCGCGTTACATCCAGGCTCAGGGCGTCGCCCACGGCAAGCGGGTCCAGGCGCTAGGCGGCGCCAAGAACCACATGGTCGTGATGCCGGACGCCGATATGGCGGCGACGACGGAAGCACTCATCGGTGCTGCCTACGGTTCGGCGGGCGAGCGCTGCATGGCGATTTCGGTCGCGGTCGCGGTCGGCGATGCGACCGCAGACGCGCTGATCGCGCGGACCGTGGATCGCCTGAAGCAACTCAAGGTCGGTGCGTCCGATGCGCCGGGCGTCGAGATGGGACCTCTGGTGACACGTGCGCACCTCGATCGCGTGCGCGGCTATATCGACGTCGGGATATCCGAGGGGGCGAAGCTGGTGCTCGACGGCCGCGGACTCAAGGTCGATGGCCACGACTCCGGATTCTTCCTGGGCCCGACGCTATTTGATGGCGTCCGTCCGGACATGCGCATCTACCGGGAGGAGATCTTCGGGCCGGTCCTGTGCGTGGTCCGGGTACCCGATTACCAGAGCGCCGTGCGACTCATCAACGGCCACGAGTTCGCGAACGGAACAGCCGTGTTCACAACTAGTGGCGCGGTGGCC
>Ga0187780_10000401_pt1 | contig 33154 bp, 31 predicted proteins | sample 1015_Q2_SP10_20__FD_132429 | JGI IMG/M metagenome (GOLD analysis project Ga0187780, IMG submission 132429) | Tropical peat soil microbial communities from peatlands in Department of Meta, Colombia - 1015_Q2_SP10_20_MG | ecosystem: Environmental > Terrestrial > Soil > Wetlands > Peat | place...
CCAGCGGGCGGACTTTTTCTTCCGCAAATTGGCGGATGTTGTCACGGAACAAGGTTTCGTCTTCGGTGAAGCTGGTTAACGCGACCGGCGGGGGAACTTGCAACGTGGTGTCATGCATAGGAGTGCTCTTTAAATTGGCGTACTGCGATGGAAAAATTCTAGCACCTTCTCTGATTTTCGGGACCTGCGCGCAGACGGTCTTACCGTCCTTGTCAGTAAATCCGTGAATGGAAACTTCGAAAAATCAAAAAAATGCCCTATTAAAACCTTTCAATTAGCTTTAAACTGAGTGGCTCGGAACTCATGCACGCGGAGATCTTATCGTGAAAAACTTTGGAGTCATTCTTGTCTGCGTCACTTTTTTTTCGTTGGCGATGGCGGGACAAGCCATTCGCGTAGATATTGCCCATCCCACGAATCATTTCGTGCCCAATCAAACTTTGGGTGCCGGCGTGGATCGGATTCCGGTCGAGGCTATCGATAAAGACCTTGTTCCGGATGTCCTGCAGAAGGTCTTCGAGGCTGGTTGGCAACCTGTCACCTATCGCCAAAACACGGAACTCGCAGTGGAAGCCTGGCATTGGAATCCGCAGGGCACCTGGAGTGATGCCAGCGGCAAAGGTTATTTCACCGGATCGACCACCCCCGGCGATCCTATTCGTTACTCTTACGGCTATCCCCTGCCTCACCGCGGCGATACTCGCAATGATGGGACCGATACCTCCGGCTACTCTCGCTTGACCGATGGCGACGTGAATAGCTACTGGAAAAGCAATCCGTATCTCACCCAGCGTTTTACCGGAGAAAGTGATTCGTTTCATCCCCAGTGGGTGGTTTCGGATCTCACGCAAATACAGCCGGTGGACGGCCTTCGCATTAACTGGCAAGGGCCGTATGCGACCCACTATGTCGTTCAATACTGGACCGGCGCCGAGGAACCGATGCACTATCCCACTCGAGGCGTCTGGCAAACCTTCCCACAAGGCGAAATCGCGAATGGAAAGGGCGGGATCGAAACCGTGCGCCTGAATTCCACGCCCATGCCAGTGCGCTTTCTGCGGATCTGGATGACGGAATCCTCCAACACTTGCGATTCTCATGGCTCATCGGATCCGCGCAACTGCGTCGGGTACGCCATCAACGAAATCTACATCGGAACTATCACAGCAGACGGTGACTTCCATGACGTCGCCCGTCACACCGCAGATCAGGAGCAAACCGCGACGTATGTGTCATCCATCGACCCATGGCACCAACCTTCCGATATTGGCTCAACCAGAAGCGCCCAGGTCGGCTTTGACATTTTTTTCACCAGCGGAGTTACCCGCGGACTTCCCGCGATGATTCCGGTTGCCGTGCTCTATGACACTCCCGAAAATGCCGCCGCTGAGATCGCCTACTTAAAGGCCCGCAATTACCCGATCTCTTATATCGAAATGGGCGAGGAAGCTGACGGGCAATTCACCTTGCCGGAGGACTACGCCGCGCTTTACCTTCAGGCCGCTACCGCGATTCATCGGATTGATCCCAGCCTCAAGCTGGGTGGACCATCCTTCACCGGCGAGAATAAGGACATCGAGACCTGGCCTGACAACAACGGCAAGGTCTCATGGACTGGCAGATTTATCGATTATCTCCGTCAACACAACCGGCTCAATGATCTGGCCTTCTTTTCTTTCGAGCACTACCCCTACGATCCTTGCCGGGTCCCGTGGGGCAGTCTCTATGACGAGCCAGAGTTAGTGAGCCACATCATGCAGGTTTGGCGCGAAGATGGATTGCCGCCCAATGTTCCGATGTTCATTACCGAGTCGAATCTTTCTTCCGCTGCCAGCGAAACTTATATGGATATGTTTGCCGGTGTGTGGCTTGCGGATTACATCGGATCATTCCTCAACGCCGGCGGGGCCGGCGTTTATTACTTCCACTATTTGCCCCTGCTGATTGAGCACGGCTGCAACAATTCCCAGGGAACATTCGGACTGTTTACTGTCGGGCCAGGCTACAAAATTGAGCAGCCTATTTCTCAGTTCTTTACTTCACAACTGATCAACCTCGAATGGGTGCAGCCCGGCGCGGGCGAGCACCAGGTTTTCGCGGCAAAGAGCGACATCGATGATGGCGCCGGCCATGCCCTTGTTACCGCGTATGCGGTGAAGCGTCCGGACAACCAGTGGTCGCTCATGCTCGTAAACCGCGATCAACAAAACTCGCACAAAGTGCGGATCGGGTTTGAGGACCAAGGTGGGCGTGAGCTCTCGTTTCTGGGGAACGTGGATATCGCAACCTTCGGCAGCGGTCAATACGAATGGCACGCCGCGAAGACGCGTTTCGTTCCGCATGCGGAATTTCCCGGACAGTTGCCGGCGATTGCCTACATCCCCGGGAACGCCGATCCGGATGGTCCTATTGCACACTCAAAGCAGACTGCCGGGAAGGATACTTCCTACGATCTGCCGGCCGCTTCGGTGGTGGTAATTCGCGGGCACATTGGCGGCAAATAAAACGTTAAGACCAGATGAGAGAATGAACGCAGCCATCGTTGGGGCGGGCTGTCGCTTCGCAATCCTTTCGTAATCGTGATCGCTTCCGGCATCATTGACGAGTTCGAGCGCGCTAGGTACTCTGAGGATGAGTCGAAAACTCAGAGGAAACTAATTGGCGGTGAAGTCGATCAAGCTCGGGCAAGTCTGGCGCAAGGACGAAGACGGAAATGACTACCTTGTGACCAAGGTCTATAGCGAAGTATTCACACAGTACGCGGTATTGCGGCCTGCCGCCGTTACCGCACCGGACGCCCCCACAGTTCGGGTGAAGGTTTCCAAGGGTGCGGATGGCATTTCTCTTCCGGGCTTTACTTTTACCCAGGAAGGATCATTCTAGCGAGCTTCACGGGGCCACGCCTTGGGCTGGCGAGGGCTCCTCACTTCCCGTGCTCCGATTCATTGCCGCATGACAGAAAAGATTCTCGCAGTTCTGTTTGTCTTCATTAAATCGGTCATCGCTGCAACCGGCTACGGCGGCTTGGCCCTCTTGATGGCCATCGAATCCGCCTGCATTCCGCTCCCCTCGGAACTGATTATGCCGTTCGCCGGCTACCTGGTTTACGAGGGAACGCTCAAGCTTTTTTGGGTCGCCACCGCAGGTGCGCTTGGCTGCAATTTGGGATCGCTTGTGGCGTACGAGATTGGCTCCTTCGGCGGACGTCCGCTGGTCGAAAAGTACGGCCGCTGGATCCTTCTCAGCCGCCGCGAACTCGATTGGGCCGACCGATTCTTCGCCCGCTGGGGATACTTGGCTGTCTTTATCGCCCGCCTGCTTCCGGTAATTCGCACGTTCATCGCGCTGCCCGCTGGAATTGCCCGCATGCCTCGCGGACGATTTCACGTTTACACTTTCCTTGGCTCCTGGCCGTGGTGCTTTGCCTTGGCATGGCTCGGCATGAAGCTCGGCGAGAACTGGCGCGGACTGGGAAAGTATTTCCATCAATTCGACGCCGTGATCGGCGTCGCCCTGGCGGCAGGTATCATCTGGTTTGCCTGGTCGCATTGGCAGAATAGAATCGGTGCTGAGACTGCAGAGTAAGGGTTGTGGACTGAACAACTTTTATTGAACAGTTGAATCAAATCTGCGCCCTTCAATGCAGATTTTCGATCTGAATTCCCAGCGGTTCCAGCAGCTCAAAGGAGGCTTTCCTTGAAACATCTTCTCCTGGCGATTGCGTTGCTCCCCCTTACTACGACTTTCAGCTCGGCTCAAACAGCCGGCTCTGGTCAGCCGTTCGTGGTGGAGTACTACTACAAAACCAAGTGGGGCCACGCCGACGAATTTCTGCGTCTCTTCAAGAAGAACCACTATCCACTCCTGAAAAAAGAAGTGGAAATGGGACGCATGCTCAAGGTCTGGATGGATCAGCCACGCTATCACGCCACCGAGGATGGCCGCTGGGATTACCGCGTTACTATCGTCTTCAAGAATGCGACCGTTGCAAACGAGCCGTTCGATGAAGATGCGCTCAAAAAGCAGCTATTTCCTGATCAGGAAATCTACACTCGCGAAGAGCAGCGCCGCTTCGAGATTCTCGATGCCCATTGGGACCTGCCAATTAAGACGGTAGATCTGGAAAAGTAAAGGTTTTTGTCACTACAGAGACCTTTTCCAACTGGCGGCTGCGGCGCGAAGCAACCGGGCGAGCCACTGCGACCCCCACCGTGTTACGATGCGCTGAATGCCCATCATCGACACCAGCAAACTAAAGGTGATTGAACGCCTGCCCGGATGGCGAGGCCGCTACTTCCATTCGCAGAACATGACCTTCGCCCACTATGAATTTGATCGCGGCGCCTCAATTCACGAGCATTTCCATCCTCAGGAGGAAGTCTATGAACTCATTGAAGGCGAGCTGCAACTGACGATCGATGGCGTGGCGCAGATTGCCAAGCCCGGCATTGCAGCAATCGTTCCTGCCAACGCACGCCACTCGGTGAAAGCTCTCACCAACGGCCAAGCCATCATTGTCGACTATCCAGTGCGGCGCGACTTCGACCAGTAGGCCCGGAGCTGTGACTCCAACCTCGCGCCCTGCTCAATCGTACTTTCGCAATAGAAACCCGTAAGCGCCTTGCCGTCGCCAGCCAATGCGGCTCCTCGCCGGTCAACTTGCGCTTGCACGGTGTTAGCTGCGATCGGGTTGCAATTCTCCGCCTCAATACGAGAACATACCTGTTTGCCATAATCCCAAAATTCTCATAAGGAAAACGGCCATCATGCCGACTCAGCCGAAGCACGCAAAAACTGAAATCAAGAACAATAAGGGCAGCGAGATCCAAACTCCCAAGGGCAAGCTTGGTGTGATGATTCCGGGCATGGGCGCGGTCGCCACAACATTTGTTGCCGGAGTCGAGGCCGTACGCAAAGGCATCGCCAAGCCCTTCGGGTCCCTTACGCAGATGGGAACCATCCGTCTGGGGAAGCGCACTGACGCCCGCTCTCCCAAGATCAAAGAATTTGTTCCCCTCGCCGCATTGGATGACCTCGTCTTCACAGGCTGGGACATCTTCGAGGACGACATGTACGCGGCGGCCACCAAAGCTGGTGTACTCGAGCGCGACCTGCTCGACAGGGTGAAGCCACTGCTCGCGTCGATCAAGCCACGCAAGGCTGTCTTCGACCGCAATTATGTCAAGAATCTTGACGGACCCAATGTCAAGAAGGGCAAGAACAAGATGGATCTTGCCGAACAGGTTCGCGCCGACATCCGCGAATTCAAGAAAAGCTCCGGCGCGACCCGTCTGGTCACCATCTGGTGCGGATCGACAGAGACTTTCATCGAGTCCAGCGCCGCCCACCAATCCGTGAAAGCCTTCGAAAACGCCTTAACCAAAAATGACGAGAACATCGCTCCTTCGATGATCTATGCCTACGCATCGTTGAGCGAGGGTGTGCCTTTCGCTAACGGTGCGCCGAACCTCACCGTGGACATTCCTGCCATGCACGAATTGTCACGAGAAAATGGCGCCCCGATTTGCGGCAAGGATTTTAAGACTGGCCAGACGCTGATGAAGACTATCCTGGCCCCGGGTTTCAAAGCTCGCCTGCTTGGCCTCAGCGGCTGGTTTTCGACCAACATTCTCGGCAACCGCGACGGCGAAGTCCTCGACGATCCCGGATCCTTCAAAACCAAGGAGGAGTCTAAACTTTCCGTGCTCGAGCACATCCTTCAGCCCGAGCTCTACCCCGATCTTTATGGCCATTTCACACACAAGGTCCGTATTAATTATTACCCGCCTCGCGGTGATAACAAAGAAGGTTGGGACAATATCGACATCTTTGGGTGGCTCGGTTATCCCATGCAGATCAAAGTGGATTTTCTGTGCCGCGACTCAATCCTGGCCGCTCCCATCGTCCTTGACTTGGTCTTGTTCAACGACCTCGCCCAGCGCAGCGCGGAGTTGCGCGGCCTCGGCATCCAGGAATGGCTCAGCTTCTACTTCAAATCTCCCATGACCGCGCCCGGCCTCTATCCCGAGCACGATCTTTTCATTCAGCTCATGAAGCTGAAAAATACCTTGCGGCACCTCCGCGGGGAGGAGCTGATCACTCACCTGGGGCTGGAATACTACGATTAGGTGCACACTACTCGGTGCGGAAGACGGTAAAGCAAGTGTCCATTTTCCGCATATGTTCAACGCGGAGGCTACTCTTTCAGGTCCACGTGTTGAACGTCGTCAACTGATTGGCCCAAAAACCGTGCTCCCAAGTGCCGAAACTTCATCACCGAATCGGTCGCGAAAAATCTTAGACGCGGCAAACGCCGCCGCTCCGACTCCCGCGAATCGGCAAGAGGACTTCGGCGCATCATTCTGGCAACCGCATGCGCCGTTGATTCTGCAGAATCAATGATCTCGACGTGCTCCGGCGCCACTCGCCGCAGCAACGGTCTTAACAAAGGATAATGCGTGCAGCCCAGAACCAGCACATCCGCCGACTGAAACCCATCGCCAAAAGCCTCACCCAGATAAATGCGAGCGACCTGTTCGGTCACAGCGTGCTCAATCCAACCTTCCTCAACCAGGGGCACAAACAACGGACAAGCTTTTTCGCGCGCCTCCATTCCGCGCGATTGCAGCGCCTTCAAATAGGCGTGGCTGCTGACTGTAGCCTCCGTGCCAAGAACCACCGCTTTGCGTTCGCGACTTTGGGCGGACGCCTGCTCGGCTCCCGGTTCGAGGACCCCGATGACAGGAATGCCAACCGCTCTGGTGATCTGGTCCAGAGCTAATGCAGTTGCCGTATTGCAGGCGATCACAAGCATCTGCGCGCCATGCTGCTCCAGATACCGGCTCGCCTCAATCGCATATTTCGAAACCGTTTCGACCGATTTGGAGCCGTAGGGCAGCCTGGCCGTATCGCCAAAGTAGAGGTAATCGGCGTTGGGGATGACTTCAAGTAAAGCTTTAAGGACGGTGAGGCCACCGACGCCCGAATCGAACACGCCAATGCAGGTGCGCCGTGGAGTCACCCTAGTTGAGGCGCATGGAACAAAACGCCTGCTCCTGCTTGCGATGTTCTTGAGATTGCAACCTCACCCATTACGGACTAGCTCTCCTTGTGCAGCTGTTCGGAAAGGTAGTTCCCGATACCCATGTCATGGACGGCCTGCAGCTGGGCCTCAAGAAAGTTCACGTGGGTTTCTTCATCCTTAATCATTTTTTCGAATAGCTTGCGCGAGCCATCGTCGCCCGAGTTTTCGCACACCCTTATGGATTTGTTGTACTGTTTGACCGCGTCCCGCTCGTCCTCAAGGTCGATCTCCAACTGCGCTTTGACATCGGGCCCAACTCTCGGCTTCAGTCCCACTTCTATTTTCGGGGTGCCGTCGAGAAAAATAATTCGTTCAATTAGTCCCTCGGCATGATGCATCTCCTGAATCGCCCGCTGCTTCGTGAGCCCTCCCAGGCGCCTATAGCCCCAGTTATCACATAGCTCGGCTTGCACCATGTATTGAACAATTGCGGTAAGCTCCGCCACCAGCGCGGCGTTCAGTTCCGTAATCACCTTCGCATTTCCGCGCATTTCCCCTCCTGTCTTCGCCCGGATTATTGCATACTCATCAGCGTACCAGAGATGCGCGATTTCCCTGGAAAACACTACCCACTTTCATGGGCGAGGCGCGTCTCTCAGGTTACCTTGGTGGAAGCCGGGTACGACAAGACTTCAATCGTTCTCCCGCAGCACGCCCCCGGTGGAATAGGCGCACCGTGCGGGCAAGTACGCGGATGACCCAAAAAGCGGCAAATCTTATCGGTCGCTTCGGGCGACAGGATGTGCTCGAACTTGCAGGCCTGTTGTTCGATCTCCGTCTCGCTATCGAGTGCCAGGCTGTCCGTAAACAGACGTTCGGCGAGGCGATGCCGGCGAATAATGTCAGCTGCGCGCTGTCGACCCCGCGGCGTCAGCTCAACAATCATGCTACCGTCCCCCACCGAGACTCCGTCCGGTTTCAGCGCGTCATGGCAGGGGTTCACGAATGGCTTGTGATCATGCAGCTCCGGCGGATGCGGCAAAGTTACCACCAGTCCCAACTCTGTCATCTTTTCTACGGCAATACTCACCGGCAGCGCGCCGTGAACTTCCATCCGCCCAAGTTCCGCAATCTCTCCGTGCTCCGCCAGAACCCAGAGTTCTTCCAGCACTTCGTCGAACTGCTCCTCGTCCGCCATCGAGAACACGACCTGCGCAGCGATCTTTCCGTGATGCAGCTCGATTCGCCGATCCGCAAGGCGCGCCACCACCGGATCATGGGTGACCATCACAATTGTGCGGCCCTGCTGATGCAGTTCACGCAAAAGCCGGAGCACGATTTCTTCGTTAGCCGCATCAAGATTTCCAGTCGGCTCATCGGCAAGGACAATCCTGGGATCGTTGATCAGCGCGCGTGCGATGCACACCCGCTGCTGCTCGCCACCAGAAAGCTGCGAAGGAATGTGATCAGCGCGCCCTTTCAAACCCACGCGCTCCAGGGCCTGCAATGCTTCGTTCTCATCCGTCATGCTGTGGAAGTATTGCGCCAGCATCACGTTCTCCAGTGCAGTGAGATAAGGAATCAGGTGAAACTGCTGGAACACGAAGCCAATTTTCTCGGCCCGAATCCTATTCAGCTCCGACGCAGACATACTCGCTACGTTCTGTCCATCCAGCCAGATTTCCCCTGACGTCGGCCGGTCCAGGCAACCAATCAGATTCACCAGAGTCGATTTGCCGGACCCGGAAGGCCCCATAATCGCGATCCATTCCCCGGCATCTACGTTGAGGGAGAAATTGTCGAGCGCACGGATCATGCCGCCGTTGGCCTCGGCCTTGGCAGGATACAGTCGGCTGACTTCCTTGAGCTTGATCATTTCACTCCCCCCTCAGGATCACCGCCGGTTGCACGCGCCGCAACAGAGACATGGGCAAAGCAGCTGAAATCAGTGCAACACTTACACTGCCCAGCAGCACCCAAGGCAGTACATTCAACCGCGGTACCACGGGCGCATGAAAGTTCACCCGCCCGATCCACGCAGCTACGCCAATCCCGACGATGAATCCTACTACAGCCCCGATCGCGCCCAGCGCGCCGGCTTCCGCCGCAAAAAAACTGCTGATCAGCCGCTCGGAGGCCCCCAGCGCTTTCATGATGGCAAAATCGCGCCGCCGATCAAGCACCCAGCCCATCAGCGTAGAAAGCACGCACAGCGCCGCAGTCAGAATGATCAGACTAGCCGATGCGAGCAACGTCGCTTTGGTTTTGCCCAGCACCCTTGCCTCGCCTTCCACGATCTGGCGCACGGGGCGAACTTCCGTCTGAGGCAACGCCTGGGCCAGCTTATCAATCGCCGCGTTGACTTCCTCGGGCGAGCCAGAAACCGCGATCTCGATGGTCGAGGGCTGAACCTCCGTCCAGCTCTCAAAATCCGACAATGATATAAAAATCCGGCTTTCCTCCCCCGCCCCCGTACTCAGCGAACCCGCCGGGTTCAGATGAACCGTGTGTCCCTGAAAGCTGAGATCAAACGGTTTGCCTTGCGCGCTCACAACCGCCATGGCGCGTGTTCCAACAAGTGCATCCTGGGGGGCCTGTGGCCAATTGCTGACCGACCACCAACTGTCCAGCCGGCGCACCTGGGCGAAATCAGTTCCCGAGACCACCACTGACTGCCCGTCAACGGTCCGCGCGACCACATAGGCAAACGGCACTGCCAATCCGCGCCCATCCAGAGCTGCATTCACCACCTCGAGAGCCCCTTTGGGAAGCGCTTCACCATTCTTACCCACGATCACCACATTTGCGCCATAGTTGCGGAATTCCTTGCGCAGCTTGGCTTGCACGTCGACATATAGATTGAGCATGGCTGTAGCGGCAGCAGCCGCTACAATCATTGCCAGCAATGCGGAAGCTGCTCTGCCCCGGCGCAGAATCGCCGCCCGCATCAGCAGGCGCAGGAACATCGAAGTATGGCGACCGTCAGCACGTCGCGTTGCAACGATCGGCTGGGAAGTCATACTTCACCTCGCAACGCGAAAACCGGATCGAACTTCACTGCGCGCCGAATTGCTAAAGCGCTGCCGGCAAATGTCACGATTACCGCGAGAGCAAGAATCACTGGCAGCAGTACAGGATCAATGGTGATCTGAGAGTCGAATATCGATCGTCCCATCTGCCGCGCCAACACCGCTCCTCCCGCAAATCCGATGAGCCCGCCAATCAATGCCAGCAGCGCAGCCTCAACGAAGAACAGCGCCGCGATCGAAGCATTTCCCGCCCCCAGCGCTTTCATTAATCCCACTTCGCTCCGCCGCTCAAAGATGGCAGTCGCCATTGCCGCCGAAACCGCCAAAGCTGAGGCCAGCAAGGCCGCTAGCGTGACCAGCAGCATGAGTCCCTGGATTCGCGAAAGTACCGTGCCCTCGTTCTGGGCCACCTGCCGAATTTGCTCAGCGTGGGAGTGGGGAATTGCTTCCTGCAACTGGTACGCGATCGATTCCACATACGGCGAGCAGTACCAACGATCAAACAACTCGGCATTCATTGTCTTAGGATCGCGCCGCGCCAGCGCATCCTCCGGCTTGGTCAACGCGCTCACATAAAGTCTGCGCACCGCTTTCGGCTTGCCTAAAATCTGCTGCGCCAAACCGAGTGACGCGACCAGTTGATTGTCTTCGGCGCTTCCGGTTGAAAGAATCCCGACAATACGATGCGACTGTCCCCCGGCCACGATCTGATCCCCGGGTTTCACGGCGAGCTTCGCAGCCAAACTCTCGCCCACCAGCACATCCGGTGATTCATCGTCTGGCCAGGCACCCTGCACTTTCCACCACGGATGCGTGATCCGCACTCCAGTTACGAACTGCTCTTTGCCGAACGCGAGTTTCTTGGAAAAGTAAGTGCCGAGCAGAGTGACATTCTTTCCAGCCACTTCGATGTTGACCGGCAGCATCGGGGAGAAGCCGACAATGTTGTGGTGCCAGAACGTGCCGCGAATTTTTGGCAGATCAGCTTCGTTCAGGTACGTGCCGTCGCTTGGCGGTTTGAGATCCACTCCGCCAATCTGCAGGTCGAGCGAGTCTTCCTGCGGAGTCACCAGCAGATTCGCTCCATAGCTTCGCAGCTCACGGCTCATCTTGTCGCCGACATCAGTCGCCACCGCGATCATGGCTGTCGCCACGCCTACACCTAGGACGATGGCAACTCCCGCCAGAGCTTTGCGCCGCTTCTGCCGCCGGAATGATTCATAAACTAGGCGAAGAAACATGGTCTATTTCTGGAAAAGACGGCTGCGCGCTGCGAGGTCCGCCTCCCGGATGATCACCGAATCCGCCGTGACTTCCGCCGTTACTGGGATCGGATTGCATCCCCCCGGCATGCCCACCGACTGCGGATTGATCGGCGCTGCGCAATTCTTGCAGATCACGCTGTTCTGCCGCTTGTAGAATCCCACGGCGCCGCAGATTTCACAGGCATCGAGCACGCTCGCAATCTTGCCGTCCGGCTTCTGATATAGCCAGAAGCGCACTTCGACGCCGTTCTCTTTGGCTTCGTAACGGTGCAGATCGCCATCGTAAATTTCCTTCAACGGAATGCTCACCTGCCCATTCACAAACGTGACTTCCGTTGCCGGCGAAAGGGCGCTCACGCTCTTCGCATAGATGAACTCAGCCGTGGCCAGAACGATAAAAACAAACGAGCTGGCGTAGACCGCGACCATCCACAAACGCTCGCGACGCGCGCTCCACACCGCCTTCCTCCGCTCGGCCGCTGATACAGGCACGGCTGCCGGCTGACGCCGTCGGAGTTCAAACAACACCATCAGCGCAGCCAGCGCCAGAATGGTAATAAAGAAAAAGACGTCATTGCGAACGATCGGCCCAACGACCGCCATCTCCTCTTTCGACGATGGCAACACTCCGTTCTCGGAAAGCTCATGCAATCCGCTGATTACCAATTGCGCCGCTACAAAGAACAAAATCACCGTGGTTACGCGAAAGAACTTTGGCAGATTGATTCGGATGCTCCCCTTCACAAAGATCACGCCAAACGCCACCGCCGCCACAATGCCCAGCATCGTCCCAATAAAGCTCAGCAGCGCTGTTGAGTTCAGCGAGACGGCGGCCAGCGCCAGCACTGTTTCCGCACCCTCCCGCAGTACCATCAGGAAAACAAACAAGAACAGGCCGAACCACGCGTTCTCGCCCGCCAGCAACCCGACTTTGCCTTCGATTTGTCCCTTCAGTTTGCGCCCCGTCTTCATCATGAAAATGATCATGGTGATGACGAAGAATGCCGCGACCAGCATGACCCAGCCTTCAAAGACGTCTTCATTCAGCTTCAGGCGCGAAAGCAGGACGGCCCCTGCCACGCTTCCCACAAAAGCCGCGCCCAGTGCCGCATACACCGCTTTGCGCAGTTGCGGCCGCCCGATTTTCGAGAGATAAGCCAGGGTGATGCCGACAATCAGGGCTGCTTCGACCCCCTCGCGCAAGGTGATCATGAATGCTTGCAACATGTCAGAAACCGGCTTCCATGATTTTGAAAATGAATTTCAATTTCAACTACTTAGGATAGTCGCCGCAGGGGCAGCCGGTCAACGCGTGGAATCACGAACCGCAGTGACCTGCATCACACGGGGAAAGCCGGCATTGAGCGGTGCGCAGCGGGTGAATGAGTGCAATCGCGATTTCTCGCCATCGACCATGTCCCGAAGCTAGTAATTGCTTGCGACAAAAATCACTGACGAATGAACTTAATGGAGATAGGCTTGCGACTTTTGGAACCCCGGCTTGAACGGCGTGCTCCGCACTTTTAACGTTTATGTTGGGCGCGCTTGGTGATCGTTAGTTTTCGATCTCCCACGCCTTGGTGGGGGACAAGCGATCTTCCTTCAGCGGTTGACCTGGGTTGTGCGCGTCCGCGCCCCACTCGTCAAAACAAATGATACCCTTGCGCTGCGTTACTGAACTTAAGAGAGCTGAACTTGACTCAATAGAAAAGAGGCATCGTGAAACACATCCCATCGCTCCTGCTCGGGTCCGTCCTTTGCGCCGTCTCGGCCTTTGCTCAAACTGAATCTGAGATCCGTAATCAAATCGTAGGCACGTGGGTGCTGGTTTCCACGGAGGAGACCATGAAAGACGGCACAACCCGTCCATTCCTTTCATTTGGACCCCACGGTAAAGGCTTTCTCATGTACCAGCGCGATGGTTATATGTGTGCTGAACTGGTGAATCCCGATCGTCCCAAATGGGCCGATCCAGTGCATCCCAACCTCGAGGAAAAGACAGCTGCTGCCGATGGCACATTTGCTTATTGTGGTCGCTACGAGATCGATGTCAAACACAGGCAAATCGTCCACTTGCCGGACATCGCAACCGATCCCGGATATGTAGGATCGCGTCAGATTCGGCCTTACGTCCTAGAAGGCCGACGCCTGATCTTCAGCGATGTCGAGAAAGACGATCCATCCCTTGCACGCTGGGAAATCGTCTGGGAGAAGGTTCACTAGCAGGAGCAGCCAACGCTGGCCGGTGGCAGAACGTCACCGCTGAGGTCAATGAGTGCAAGGTCCTTCGCTTCCACGCTATCTCTTTCCTTACTTGGTGGGAACCGGTTTGCCAGCCGAAATCTCACTGACTGTGTGGCTGTGGCAAAAGCGGTAAATGTTAAACGATGGCAGGAGCAGGCCGCCGCTGCGCAGGACTGAGGACCATGGTCAGCTTATGGTGTTTGAGCCGGGAAACTAGACGTCAACTACTCCAAACTGGTGAGCTTTAGATTAACCTTCTGCACGCCAGAGGCGTTCATGTCTATGCGTTCGGCGCTGTCGCGGTGGTTGTCGGCAAAATCCAGAGCGAAGTGCTTATTGTCGGGGCTCGGGGGCACGGCAAGAAGGAGATAATCGCCCGGAATCACTCCGGAGATTCTGTACTCTCCATCCGCATGCGTCTTAGAGGTGAGCGTGTATCGCGGAATGCGGCGAAGTTCCTTTGATTCGGGGATCAGCACAACGACCATTTTCGCCACGGGGTTGTCGCCGTTCATCACCTTTCCATGAATCACGCCCGTGTCGTTGGCCAAAGTGACATTGCAGTCGAGAGTCGTTCCAGAAGCCAGCATGATGACAGTTGATGCGTAATCCCGGCCATTACAGACCGCTTTCTTGACGTAAACGGGATTTCGGTCGCTGTCCAGAAGGGTAAACATGTTTTCGCCCGGGGGAACATTGGGGATAAGAAATCGCGCACTGGAGTCAACAGTGCCTTGGTGAAGCAGATAAAAGCCGGGGCCGAACGTTTCCAGCGCAATTTTTGTGCCACCGAGCGAAAATGCCTGGGGCGCTTCCGCCCTTCCACGCACGTCAATGGCGTGGCCGATCTGGATATCAGCGTGTTCATCCGAGTCCACGATCCGAACCGAAGCATACCCCAGCTCGGTTTGAACGCCTTCGCGCGTTACATCGGCACTGAGCGTGTAATCTCCGGGAGGCAACGGCGGGGTCTTGAACGAGCCATCCGGGGCGACCTGGGCAAAGCCTAAACCAGTGGTGCTGAACCCATATCCTTCCGTGTCTCGCCCAACATAGCGAACTTCCTCAGCCCGATCCCGCGGGGATTTGGCCAGAACCTTCCCGGCAATGGTAAACGTTCTTTCGGTGGGAACCGCGAATTGAATAGCATTGATTCCCTCCGGCGTCAGATGCAAAACCTGCGCTTCATCGAGAGAGGACGTTCCCGGATAGTAGGTATTGCGATATTGCATGCCACCGGCGGGACCCTCCTTTAAACCGACTTGCTTCATGGGACGCGCGATCAAGCCGCCCGCACGGACGTAGTACGGTCCCGGCGGCAGATTGGGGATGCGGAAGTTGCCAAGGTCATCCGTGACGGCCCGGCCTACTGCAATGATTTGTCTGCGCCCACCGCTAACAATCTTGACTAAGAGAGCATAAACGTCAATCTCAGGCACCGCGTCGTGATCTTCGTCAGAAATCTGACCGGCGAGTACTCCCGCAGGGTGGAGACGAATCCTCAGATTCTCCAGCTTCTCTCCGGGTTTGAGCAATAAAGTTAATCCGCCGGTTCGTCCTTCGAAAGCCGGATCCGCTCGCGGCCCGGAAGATTCCGTAAAGCCATTACTCCAGGCCTCAAGCTGATACTTGCCTGCCGGAATGTCGGCGAAAATAAAGGCGCCGTCGGCTCCCGTGCGCACAATGCGCTTATCGCCGATTGCCTCGGCAGTGGCCTGGTCCGTCGCGGAAAGTTCCACTTCTGCTCGCGGGATCGCTTCTCCCGTATCCGCGCGAAAGACATGGCCTGAGATCTGTGCTGGTGATGGGGAACCATAAGGTTGCTTGGCGTCCGTGGTTTGAGCAGCGACGACAATGGCTACGCATAAGCAAGAAACAGCAAGCGCTCTAAGGCAAGGAAGCAGACGCCGGACCCATCCTGTGGGCGCTGGACTCATTGCACGTCAGCTAGAAATTGTACTCCGAACTCGCCCCGCCTCTGATCGCGCACTCTTCTTGGATCCATTGGCGCGCCACAGGCTCACTGGCGCTTGACGGTGGTTCGTTTCCACCGCAAAAGTTGACGGGCTTCCAGCGCTTTACATTTGCGGTGCTCATCCCATGACCGTCGTTAGCAGGCGACAACACTCGTCGACAATCAAATCTGCCAGGGTTCAGATCTCCTTTAGAAATCTCTTCGCCTCTTCAAGCCTCGGAAACAGCTTTTCTTCCGCCTGAAACTCCGCCGAATGCACGCACCTCCGGCTGCCGCGCAGTTTCACCGGATGCTTCAGGTGGAGCATTTCGTGATACACGATGTACTCGACTGCATGACGCGGCACGCGGGGATGATCGAAGACACGGCTTACCACAATCGCATTGTGCGCCGGATCATAATGCCCCAAGCTGTTGCGCGCATGATCGCGGCTCCATGTCAGTTGCGGACGCGCCAGCAACCCGTAGAAAAATCGTGCATTCAGATCCTCGAAAATCGTTTCCAGGTTGTACATCTTGCCTTGCGCGCTTTCGATCCGCTTCCGTCCCCGCATCTGCCGCAGCAAATGGGCCTTTTTTCTGACGTCGTGACTGGCCACATATCGCCGATAACGGGTCGCGTATTCGCGCTCAATCGGCTTGCAGTACATTTTTGCCAGCAGAATATGGGCAATTGCCATCAACACCGCTTCCGGCGCGCCCTCCAGCAGGTCCGACAACCGCACGAAAAGCCTGCCCTCACGCAGCCGAATGGTGTTGTTGATATTGGCGAAGGCGAAGAACTCGATCTTCAGTCCAGGGATGGGAGCCCGCGGCCGCAGCTCGCGATAGGTATTTTCAAAAATCTGCTGCAGCCGCTCCCTCACGTTGGGGCTAGCTTAACATGACCACTCACGGTCACAGTTGTCGTAGTAGGAATCATCAGCCTGCCATCTTGAGGAAGCGGAGTCGCTTCGGGCGCGGCAGCGAGACGGGGCTTTGCAAAGGCCCACGCCGCTGCGGGATTAGTCCTCGGAATAAATCAGGTGCGGCTCCATTTCCAGGGAGGCTGGAGAACCTGCCTGCGCCGTGCTCCCGTATTCGTGGCCTTTTTGAAAGGCCCTGAGGTTAATTTCGCGGAAGGAGGGTGGAACAGAATCTTCCACGGCTTTAGCCACAGCATCGGGTTCAAGCAAATGCGTCACTGCCGTGAAAAATCCGACCATCACAGAATTCAGCACCATGCGCTTGCCTAAGTCCTCCGCCATACGCGTCGCCGGTACACTATAAACTTTGATCTCACCCTTGAGCTGATCCACCCTCACCAGGTCCCGCTCGACAATCAAAATGCCGCCATCTTTCAATTCCGGCACGAAGCGTGTGTATGCTTCCTGCGACATGACGACGAGAATGTCGGGGCTGGTAACATAGGGATAAAGCACCGGCGAATCAGAAAGTATGAGTTGCGCGCTGCATGCGCCGCCGCGTGCCTCGGGACCGAAGCTTTGTGTCATGGTGGCGTAGGCGTTCTCGTAAATGCTCGCAGCCTTACCCAAAATCATCGCCGAGAGAATCACGCCTTGGCCGCCGAATCCCGCAATACGAATCTCGGTTAACTGCATACCATCTCCGGATTTTGCACGTAGCGTTCACCCAGCGATTCAGTGAGCTGTGCTCGCATCATGCTCTGATAGTCGGGGCGGTCGCGGTCCACGAACTTGCCAACGATGATCTCGCCGGTCATGGTTAGACCGACTTCACTGGTGGGCGCCCCGTGCCGCACTTTGCTCTTCTCCTTGTAGTACTTCATGGTCTCCAGTCCGTCGCCCAGTTTGTTGCGGCGCTGGTATAGCGTAGGACAAGGAGAGATTACCTCAATGAAAGAAAAGCCTTTTTTCTGAAATGCCTCGCTCATGGCGCGTGCTAGCTGCCGCACGTGATAGGTGGTCCAGCGCGCGACGTAAACAGCGCCAGCTGCTTCGACCAGGTGCGGCAGATTGAACGACGGTTCGAATACCCCATAGGGATTGGTCGCGGTGATGGAGTGTTCGGGAGTCGTCGGTGCGGTTTGACCGCCAGTCATGGCGTAGGTGAGGTTATTGACGCAAATTACTTTCAGGTCGATGTTGCGGCGGGCTGCGTGAATCAAGTGGTTGCCGCCGATGGCAGAAAGATCGCCATCGCCGGAATACACCACCACCTTCAATTTGGGATTGGCCAGCTTGAGGCCTGTCGCGAACGGGATGGCGCGGCCATGTGTCGTGTGAAACGAATCCAGCTTGACGTACCCCGCAACTCGCCCCGTGCAGCCGATGCCAGAGACCACCACCAGCGACTGCAAATCAATTTTGGACTCGATCAGGGCTCGCGCAAAGCAATTTACAGTTGTGCCGATGCCGCACCCCGGACACCAGATGTGAGGCATGCGGTCGCTGCGCAGAAACGGCTCCACAGGATTCACCAGGCCATTACTCAAGTCAGTCGTCATCGGTTCGCCTCCACGATGACCTTCAGAATATCTTCTGGCTTGTGTACTCCACCCCCGGCGTGCGGCACAGAAAAAGTTTTTGTTCGGCCAGCCGCGGCGCGCTCAACCTCGCGAACCATTTGCCCCAGATTCAGTTCAGGAACCACAAACGCCTTCACCTTTCCCGCAAGCTCGGAGATCCTCCTGTCGGGGAAGGGCCAGGCGGTGATAAGGCGCAGCTTCCCGACACGCAACCCGCGTTGCCGCGCTATATCAACGGCGCGTTGCGCCACTCGGGAAGTGATTCCGTATGAGATGACCATCACATCAGCATCGTGAAGCTGATCTTCTTCGAACATGGCTATGCGATCGGCCGCCGCCAGAACTTTGTTCTGCAATCTCCGGACCAGTTTGTCCTGCGCCTGCGGGGTCATGTTCGGATATCCGCGCTCATCGTGGGTTAAACCGGTTACGTGGAACTTGTAGCCTTCGCCGGCGTGGGCGATTTCCGGAACCATGTCACCATTGGTTTCATACGGCATATATTCATCCGGCCGCTTGTGAGTTTGCTTTCGAGGCACAACTTCGATCTGGTCGGCGGGCGGTATCACCACCTTCTCGGTCATGTGTCCGACCACCTCATCCATCATCATCATCACGGGAATTCGAAACTCTTCCGCGAGGTTGAACGCTTTGATCGTGAGGTCGAAACACTCCTGCGGCGAGTTCGGGCAGAGCGCGATGATCTCGTAATCCCCGTGGGATCCCCATCTCGCCTGCATCATGTCGGCTTGCGCGGGCAGGGTAGGCAGACCGGTTGACGGTCCCCCCCGTTGGACATCCACAAACACGCACGGGGTTTCCGTCATCGCCGCATAACCGATGTGCTCCATCATCAAGGAGAAACCCGGCCCGGAGGTCACGGTGAAAGCCTTGGCTCCTCCCCAAACTGCACCCTGCAAGGCGATCGAAGCCGCCAGTTCATCTTCCATCTGGATGAAGCATCCTCCGACGGTCGGAACGCGGGCGGCAAATCGCTCAACTACCTCGGTGGATGGAGTGATGGGATATCCGGCGGCGAACCGCGCTCCGGCCGCTAGCGCACCTTCACAGCACGCATGGTCGCCATCGATGAAATGCACTCCGGTCAGCACGCCGTGAGGGTCGGCGGTCATTGCGCCTCTCCCGCCTGAGGCACTTTGGTTGCGTAGATGGCGAAATCAGGACAGTACATGCCACACAAGTCGCAGCCACTGCATTTCTCCGGATTCACGACGTGGGGTGGATGGTAGCCCCTGGAATTGAACGCAGAAGACAGCGCCAGGACTTTAGTGGGGCAAAATTCGACGCAGAAGCCGCAGGATTTACAGCGTTCGACAACGATGGAAACTCGGCCTTTTGCCACAGACCCTCTCCTCAGCAGTAGTGGGCCATCCTGGAAGTGATTATGCTTTGCTGAGTCGCAACCCGGTGTGACGTTGATCACCAGAAACAGTGAGTTAAGGCACAGGGCGATTAGAAGCAGGAAACACTCCAGCAGGATCAGATGCGGCGATGACTACTGGCCAGAACGGAACTGGCGGATCGCTTCAGGTATCGAAGTGTGCGCAGTGGGCGCAGGTGCGAAGGTGAGAATCAACATCAGTAGCGCGAACAAAGCGAGCCACCGGCGACCGCCCGATACTTGCGGCCACTCTGCTACCACCGGATGACGCATACCGCTGATCCGCAGGAGAACTGCCCAGATCAGCCACCCAGCCCAGAAAAACAGCGACATAAGAATCAATACGAGAATTGTGATCCGGGAGATGATTTTGTGAGCACGCGGCGCAATCGCGAACACAATGTGGCCACCGTCAAGCTGCCCGCCAGGTAGCAGGTTGAGAGCAGTAGCAAACATCCCAACCCACGCCGCGATGGCCATTGGATGAAAACTGAGCGCCTGCGCTGCCACGCGAGACGTGCTAGGCAGCAAGTGGGACACCAACCGGAAAATCAGAGGATACCCCAACTCAATCTCGAAGTTGGCAGGCCCAGGCGATGCCACTTTCGAGAGCGGTACTGCAAAGAGCAGCACGGCGGTGGCAACTACAAATCCGGCAATCGGCCCCGCGATTCCGATGTCAAACAAAGCTGTTCTCGAGCGAATCGGAGATCGGATTCGGATGAATGCACCCATGGTCCCGAAGAAATTGGGAAAGGGGATGAAAAAGGGAAGGGTGGCGTTTACCCCATAGTATTGACAGCAGAGATAGTGGCCGAGTTCGTGCGCCAGCAGAATCAGCATCAGGCTTGCCGCAAATGGCAGACCCAGCATGAGCCGGGCGGGCTGAGCAACCACCCACCCTACCGGGAAAAACGAAACATCGTCGCTGACTGACAGTGCTGGCTGACCGCGCTGAAAGTTGTATTCCATCCGTGCACCAACCACGAGCGTGGTAAACACCGTCGCCAGCAACAAAAGTGCGTGCAACCAGTACCGCTGCTTCGGCCGCGGAACGTACACGATCTCCAGGGGATTGTAATACTCGGTGGTTGAAGAGGAAGTTGGCGGGATAATCTCAGACATCAAAATTCCGTGCGGGTATGAGAATACGGGCGAGCGCCCGCATGTTCATTGTACTGGGTGCGGACTAGTCGATGGATTGCAGCTCCTTGCCAGGCTTGAAACGCACAGCTTTGCCGGGCGGAATGGAAACCTCAGCGCCGGTACGGGGATTTCTGCCAATTCCCGTTTTACGCGGCCTCACATTGAACACTCCGAATCCGCGAAGTTCAATGCGGTCGCCCTTGGCCAGGGACCGCTTCATGCTCTCGAAGACTGTCTCGACTGCCAGCTCAGCTTTTGTCTTGGTAATTCCCGTCTTGTTTACAACTTCGTTGATGATGTCGAGCTTGATCACGTGCGGCTCCCGGCGACGAAGTCTGTTTGGCGTACCAAGTGACTGATGCTAAGAGACATATCGGAGATTGTCAACGGGCAGCATCTCCCGTAATATGGCCGTACCCAGCCAGGAAAATTTTGTAATTTGGTGATTGTGAAATTTCGTAATTTAAAACTCACTCTCCGGGCGTCCACTCGCTATTGAAATTACCAAATTACGCAATTACTAAATTACAAATCTGCGAAGGAGCTTCATGCTGAAGAGTGACCGTTGGATCCGCAAAATGGCGATGGAACACGACATGATCAATCCCTTCTCGGAGAAACAGGTGCGCGAAGGGGTGGTGTCCTACGGCTTGTCATCGTACGGATACGATTTGCGCGTAGCCGATGAATTCAAGATCTTTACTAACGTGAATTCCACTGTTGTCGACCCGAAGAAGTTCGACGAGCGGTCGTTTGTCACGGTTCGTTCCGAATGTTGCGTCGTCCCGCCGAATTCATTTGCCCTGGCCCGCTCAGTCGAGTACTTCAAGATTCCGCGCGACGTGTTGACGATTTGCGTTGGGAAGTCGACTTATGCGCGCTGCGGAATCATCGTAAATGTCACGCCGTTCGAGCCCGAATGGGAGGGGTTTGTAACCTTGGAAATTTCGAACACTACGCCGCTTCCCGCCAAGATTTATGCCAACGAGGGCTTGTGCCAGATTATCTTCTTCCAGTCGGACGAAGTTTGCGAGACCAGCTACGCTGATCGCAAAGGGAAGTATCAGGCGCAGAAGGGCATTGTGCTGCCAAAATTGTAGTAGGTTGTAGCTGTAGCTACGGGCCAATGTTTGGAAAGATCATTGCAGGTCTGAATGGTTGGATTAGGTACCAGCTACTGAGTACTACTTCTTCCCGTTCTCCGCTTCTTTGTACATGTACTTGATGGCAGGCTTGTAGATCATCAGGTTGGGGGCGCCGTTGCGGTTGATTTTCAGACACGCCTTGTCGTACCACTCGATCACTCCATGCACCTGCTCGCCGTCACGCAGCACGATGACCATCGGAGTCTTCGACTGCATCTGCTTCTGATAATAAAAATTTTCAGCGTTGGTTTGCTCGGGGGGTGTGGATTTTCGGCCGCCTCCATTGCGGTCACCCCGCTCTGACCTGCGCTCGCCCATCGGGGCTGCGGAATGGCTATGGTCATTACGGCTAAATGTGTCATTCCGATTGAGTGAGGGGCGAATCAGTTTTCTATTGGCAAATCCGTCCGCATCGATCGTATGTTCGGCTGGCAAGGCACCGATCGCATCTTTCATAGCATCACCTGTCGGACACGCTTTTTCACGCGGGCCACACGGTATGACTGTGATTGTGCGTCTGAAGGCGTGAGTTGTTTCTTTACCGTAGCACAGGGAAGCGGAGATGACAATGGTTAGATAGTGATATTAGAAGCAGTTAGCGTGCGCTGCACCCTATATTTAGTAATTAGTGAACACCTACCAGCCTTGATCGGCGTTGCTAAGAGCCAGTCTTCTCCAGCGCGGCCGCGAACGCATCGAGCGAGAGAGAACGCAGCAGGTTGCGCCGCATGCCACGCTCCACTTCGGCCAGCCGGTCTGCGGCTTGCCCAACCCAGGCAAAATCGGCCGATTCAGAGAGTTTCTTCAAATCACCCTCGATATCGGTATTGCGCACGAAGCCGGGACTCCCGGAATTTAGAAACATCAGGTCCTGCAAAAGAGAATAAAGAGTTCGCAACAGTTTTTCGGTCTTTTCCCGGCCCTCAGCTCCGGCGCGGTAGGTTTCGGTGACCTTGAACAACTCGGCGTGATCTGTGCTTCGCAACGCGGTATTGAGAATCGTCAGTGCATGTTGCCGGGCCGCCACATAAGCGGGAAGATCAAAATTTCGCGCCCTGCCTACAGCCCCTTCCGACAGCCGCGCCACTAACGCACGCTGTTTGGCATTCCAGTCGGGGCGATGCTCGGCGAGATAATGCTCAATATCTTCCCGGCTCAACGCACCTAACGTGATCACCATGGCACGTGACCGAATCGTGGGCAACAGCTCGCCTGCGTTCTCGGTTAGCAGAAAGATTGTTGCGAACTCTGGCGGTTCTTCCAGGACCTTGAGCAGCGAGTTGGCGGCCTCTTTCATGAAGGCGGAATCGGTAAAGATGTACACTCGCTCCCTGGCTTCCGCAGGCCGGAAATAGATTGTCTCGATCACCCGCCGCACCTGGTCGAGCTTAATCATCATCTGAGGAGGATCAGGCGGGATGACCAGAACGTCAGGATGGGTCTGAACGAAGATCCGCGTATCTTTCTTGTCGGCATCTCGCAGGCCTTCACGCGCTTCTACTGCCTCGGCGCAGCGTGACTCCAAATCTTGTGCCTCAGCAATCCTCACGCAGTTTGAACACCGGCCACAGAAATCCGGCAACCCGCTGCTCATCGGCCGTTCAAAGCAGTTCATCGCTTTTGCGAGCATTAACGCAAGCGTGTATTTCCCTGAACCGGCGGGACCGGCCAGAATCACCGCATGCGGGAAATGCTCACGCTTCAGCATGTCGCGCAGCCGATAAACTACATTCGCGTTGCCGTGAAAATCGGAAAAAGGCATAAGGAACAACGTGAGCAGCCACCAAATCCTGACCCAGATGTCAGGCAGTCTTGGCTGCTAATTTCAACCTGCGCCGCACAACGTTGACGATCTGTTCGTGCGTGGCATCCGGGGTACCGCGCGCATCCACAACCACGACTCGTTGCGCTTCTCGAGCGGCAATCGCGGCATACGCATTTCGCACGCGCCCAAAAAAGCCACGGTTCTCCTGTTCAAACCGGTTTTCATCGCCCTCGGCGAGTCTCGCCTTGTTGCGACGCCGGGCACGCTCCACGCTGGCAGTTACGTCAGAGTCCATTAAAATTGTCAAGTCGGGCTGTAGATCGCCGCACAGAATGCGATGCAATGCCAGGACCGGTTCGCTGCCTAACTTCCGGCCCCCGCCTTGATACGCCTCCGTGGAATCTGTGAAGCGATCGCACAACACAATTTGTCCCTCGGACAGCGCCGGCAAGATCACTTCTTTAATATGCTGCGCTCGTGAAGCAAACATCAGGGCCAATTCTGCCCAAGAAGCGAGGGCGGCGGTGTGTGTGTCCAGCAGAAGCTGACGAATCTTTTCTCCCGTCGCCGTGCCACCGGGCTCTCGCGTGACCACCACTCCTAACTTTTCGGCCCGCAACACGTTCGCCAGGCGCTCCAGTTGCGTGCTTTTACCACAACCATCAAGCCCTTCAAAGGTAATGAATTTCCCGCGAAGATGAGGGGACACGAAAGAATCATAGCAACTCCGTTAAATTGGTGTCAGGCCAATCCACGTGGGGCCGGGCCGGGTTGCCACGTGACGTCGGTCCCATGCTATTGATATATTCACAAATTCGCATTGGCTAATCGTTTTAATAACCAAAGGAGCCCTGTTGCATGATTTCTGTCCGTTGTTATGGCTTACTGATCGCCATCCTCGTCACCCCTTCTTTCTTTGCCGCACAAACGACACCGCAAAGCGCGCCGCCGACGATAACGGTTTCCGTCGACGCTACCGATGCTCAACGCAAGATCTTTCACGCTCATTTGACCATCCCAGCGACCCCGGGGTCGCTCACCCTTTACTATCCAAAATGGATTCCGGGCGAGCACGGGCCAACCGGTCCGATTGAAGAGTTGACCGGCCTGCGTTTCACCGGCAACGGGCAGGTGTTGAATTGGCGGCGCGATCTCCTCGACGGATGGACATTCCACGTCGACGTGCCGCAAGGCGTTTCCCTGGTGGAAGCATCGCTGGACTACGTTTCCCCCACAGGTAGGGATGGACTCTACACCGGAGCGCTATCGGCCACCGACAAGATCACGGAGATCGCCTGGAATACGCTGATTCTTTATCCTGCGGGTTGGACTTCGGATGAGCTGAGTTACGAAACAACTCTTCGACTTCCTACAGGTTGGAAATCTGGCACCGCGTTACCGATTGCTTCGCAGAGCGGACCTGAAATCAAATTCAAACCGGCGTCGCTCACAACCCTGGTAGATTCACCGGTTATCGCCGGCGAATATATGCGGGTTGTTCCGCTTGCTGAGAATCCTCGTCAGGAAATGGACATCGCCGCGGATAGCGCCGCTGCACTCGACGTCCCGGCTGACTTGTTTGATCCTTATAAGAACCTTACCGATCAGGCATTCAAGCTTTTCGGCGCCCGTCACTTTCGCGACTATCATTTTCTCTACAGCTTGAGCGATCACGTGGCCCACTTCGGCCTGGAGCATCATGAGTCCAACGACAGCCGGAGCGGCGAGCGCTATCTGGTTGATCCCGAACTGAGATTACTGGCCGCAGGTCTGCTGCCTCATGAGTATGTCCATTCCTGGAATGGCAAATATCGTCGTCCCGCTGACCTGACCACACCCAATTATGAAGACCCGATGAAAGATGATTTGTTGTGGGTCTACGAAGGTCTGACTTCCTATCTTGGAGATGTTCTTAGCGCACGCAGTGGCCTGCGTACCCCTGAGCAATTGCGCGATTCGGTGGCATTAATCGCAGCGAAGTTGGATCACACGCCGGGCCGTACGTGGCGAAATCTGCAAGACACGGCTGACGGAGTGCCCAGCATGCAAGGTGCACCTCCAGAGTGGGAGTCCTGGAGGCGCGATCTTGATTATTACGATGAAGATGTCCTCAATTGGCTGTGGGTAGATACCATCGTTCGCCAACAGACCGCTGGGAAAAAATCCATCGACGATTTCTGTCACCTTTTTCACGGCGGAGAGAGCGGCCTGCCAGAGGTGAAGACGTACACGTTCGATGATGTAATGAACGCTTTGAATCAGGTTGCACCATACGATTGGGCCGGCTTCTGGACTGTACGTCTGACCAACCACACAGCCGGAGCACCGCTGGGAGGCATCGAAGGCAGCGGGTGGAAGCTGGTCTACGACGAGACCCGTTCGGAGCTGTTTAGAGACGAAGAACACGAAGGTGACGAGGTCAATGCTTCTTACTCCATCGGCTTGCTGCTCAAGGAAGATGGCCGAATTGTTGATACGATCGAGGGCATGCCGGCTGCGCAGGCGGGTATTGGTCCCGGGATGAAGCTGGTTGCCGTGAATGGGCGCCGCTTTAGCGGCGACGTGTTGCGCGATGCACTAAGAGCTGGCAAAAACGGCTCTGAACCACTCCAATTGCTCATCGAGAACACGGATTACTTCAGAACTTTCAACCTGAATTACCACGGCGGGGAGAAATATCCACACCTCGTCAGGGACGGGTCGAGGCCGGATCTGTTGACCGACATTATCCGGCCGCGATAATGCAGTAACATTTCAGCAGCACTTCGGCAGTTTGAGCATCTGCGCTTTCCATTAGCCATTGGCTCGTGCAACCAGAATTATCGCCAGGCTATAGAAAAGGAACATCATCCCCAAGTACCACTTCGATCGCGGTCCCGACTCCTTAAACTCCCTCCAGATGAAGATGCCCCAAAGCGCCGCGACCATCGGCGCAGACTGACCGATCGCATACGAGATCGCCACGCCGGTGAAGTGTGCCGCAACCAGGTTGAAGACGGTTCCAATCCCCCAGATGAAGCCGCCAAGCAGGCCCAGCAAATGTCCGGACGCCGGGGCATGGAAAAATCCGCTGAAACTTACCGGCTCGCCTACCAGCGGATGCTTCATGAAGTAAACATTCCAAACAAAGCAGGACAACAGGGCACCTAATGTTAGGAATATGGCCGCACTGTAGGGCCCGAGCGGGTTCCCACGAGTCATCGCATGCGTCATGAAGGGTGCCCACAATCCCATCAACACTCCCGAGACCACGCAGGTGATCAGGCTTTTTTTCGAAACCGAACGCGCGGCAGTTGGCAGAGTCGCATAAGCTGCGCCGTCCAGAACCACAGCAATCAGCGCACATGCCACACCGGCGCCCAGGAATGCAATATTTCCCTTCGGCTGCAGAATGTAGCTCAGGACCACTCCAACTACCAGGGCGATGCCAATCGAAACTGGAAACGCAACCGCCAGTCCCGCCATGTCGATTGCCGCAACGAGGAGCAGGTTCGCCAGGTTAAATAGAGCTCCTCCGATGAGCGCCGCTACGACGTTCGACATGCCCGTCGAGTGGATATTGTTTATGAGGTTATCGGGGCCATTGCCGGTCATACCCATCGTGTGGCCGAGGATCAGCGAGATCAGGAAAATCCCGATGGCGTAGTCCCAGTAGAAAAGTTCGAAGCGATAATTCTTGACCCCTTTGTAGGTGTTTGCCCATGATCCCCAGCAAAACGCGCTGATGATCATCATTACTAATGCGGCCGAGAGAGTATGTGGTGTGAACATTTGGTCCTTAGCGTCCGCATCCTGTCAGTGTGAAACTGCAGGTTTCCTCGTCGCGGCGCTCCTCGGAATGACAGCTCATGGTGTGAGTTACTTTCCCTCAATTCTTGAGAGATACAGTCGTATGAATCTCTCTGCGTCGACGTCCACGCAAACCTTCGCATTCGGCGTAACTTTATCAACTCCCTCGATCACGTAGTGATCGCCGTGAAGCACATTTCGCTCGACGTAGCCCTGGCGGTTGGCAACCGTTTCGCCACGGGTGAATTCTCCCCGGGTTTCGACATCCACATGCATTTCCGGTGCCGTTACCAACGTGGAGTCGATGGCGACGCCAACCGCAAGTGGATCGTACATGGCCGTTCCTGGCCATCCGAATTTTGCCGAGAGATCAATCAGAAACTTTGCGACCTGGTAGATGAAATCGCTGATCGGGCCATGCGTCTTACCGAGCTGATCGAGATGCTTCTGGGTAAACAGGGTCTTGTTTGAAACATCCAGGCCGACCATGGTGAGCGGCCAGCCCGCCTGAAAGACGATCTCAGCAGCCTCCGGGTCGTTACTGATGTTGGCTTCCGCAGCGGCATTCACGTTGCCGCCGGAAATCGAGCCGCCCATCAGCACGACCTCTTTCACCAGAGGCACAATCAATGGATCTTTCTCGACGGCAAGTGCGATGTTGGTCAATGGCCCAACAGGAACCAACGTGATTTCATGTGGCGCAGCGTGCACCATCTGGATGATGAGATCTGGCCCCCAGCGCCCGTCGACTTTGCATTTACTTGGCGGAAGCTCAATGTTGGCCAGACCATTCTTTCCATGCCAGAACTCAGCTGTCGTGAGCTTCTGAAACAGCGGGTGCTGCGCCCCAGCGGCAACCGGGATATCGCAGCGGTTTGCCAGCGACATCATGCGCAAGGCGTTATCCAGACCCTGGGCCGCAGTCACATTTCCGGGAACGATGGTCACGGCGCGGACGTCCAGTTCTGGTGAATTGAGCGCAAGCATGAGCGCCATCGCATCGTCTGTTCCCGGGTCGGTGTCAAGAATGATTTTCTTTGGTGAGGCAGATGCGGGCAGGGTGGCGATTATTAGTAATGCAAAAGCATGGAGCGCACGCTCTTTGAGCCGCCTCAGGGTGGTTGTCTCCGGAATAGATTGGCAACGTAGCCTAGCCCTGTGGCAGAAAGGGTGTCAAGGGTCAACGTACGATTTCGTTGGCAACTGCCGTACAATGCAGAACGATGCCCCGCGAGAGCACAAGACGCTTCGGCGTTGCGGACCAGTTAGCTGAAGCCGCGGAAAAATTTCCGCCGGCATCCGTTTCAGAAGCTCCTATCGCCACAATCTCTGGACGTCCGCTGGGGCCGAACCGTGGCGTTCCCCTGAATCTCGATTGGGTGAGGCAAGTTCGCGTAAACACCAGTGCGGTTGAACGGCGGGTGCAAACCCATGTGGCGCGACGAACCGTTAAGAAGGAGTGGCAGGCCGCGTGGTTGCTGCGGGCGATCACCTGCATGGATCTGACCACGCTCGCCGGTGACGATACCGATGAGCGCGTGCGTCGTCTGTGCGCCAAGGGTCGACATCCGATTCAACATGAGCTGCTTGAACGATTAGAAATTCAAGAACTCGATATCAAAGTGGCCGCGGTTTGTGTTTACCACCGCTTTGTAGAGACTGCGCGCCGCGCTCTCGAAGGTACTGGAATTCGCGTGGCCGCCGTTTCCACGGGATTTCCCGCCGGCCTGAATCCATTCGAGGAGAGGATTGCGGAGATTCGCCGATCAGTTGCTGCCGGAGCGCAGGAAATCGACACAGTCATCACTCGCGCGCTCGTCTTCAGCGGCCAGTGGCAGGCCCTGTACGATGAAATCGCGGAATTCCGTCAGGCTTGCGGCAGTGCTCATATGAAAGTGATCCTCGGCAGCGGCGATCTGCTCACGCTGCGCAATGTGGCGCGGGCGAGCCTCATTGCCATGATGGCTGGAGCCGATTTCATCAAGACCTCGACCGGCAAGGAATCCACCAACGCCACTTTGCCAGTAGGCCTGGTCATGGCCCGCGCCATTCGCGAATACGCACAGGAAACTGGCATGGCCGTCGGACTTAAGCCGGCCGGTGGAATTCGTACCGCGAAGCAATCGCTCGAATGGCTCTCGCTTATGAAGGAAGAATTAGGAACGCCGTGGATGAAAGCGGAGCTTTTCCGTTTCGGCGCGAGCGGATTGTTGAACGACATCGAACGTCAACTGGAGCACTATGTGACGGGGCGGTACTCAGCGGACTATCGCCATCCGATCGCGTAGTTGCAGCGGCACGCTCCACTTCTGGACCTAGAGAAGAAATGAGCATTGCGGAAAAATTCGTGACCATGGAATACGGTCCCGCGCCGGAGGACCCGAAAGAGGCGCTGCTCTGGCTGGATCGGCATGGACGCCGCTTCGGCCACTTCATCGATGGGGCCTGGCGCGACCCGGTTGAAGGTGTGTTCTTTGACACGATTGATCCCGCAACCGGAGAAAAAATCGCAACGGTCTCGCAGGGTTCAGCGGCGGATATCGACGCGGCTGTCAAAGCAGCCCGCAAGGCATTTCAAAAGTGGCAGTCGCTCACGCCGCACACCCGCGCGCGTTTTCTGTATGCAATGGCACGTGCGGTGCAACGTCATTCCCGCCGGCTCGCTGTTTTGGAAACCATGGACAATGGCAAGCCGATTCGTGAAAGTCGCGACATCGACATACCGCTCGTTGCCCGCCATTTCTATTACCACGCTGGATGGGCGCAGCTTCTGGACTCTGAATTTCCTGATCAGACAGCCTGCGGCGTGGTTGGTCAGATTATCCCCTGGAATTTCCCATTGCTGATGCTTGCATGGAAGATTGCTCCCGCGCTCGCCACGGGTAACACCGTCGTTCTGAAACCGGCAGAGTTCACCCCTCTTACGGCACTGGCATTCGCCGAGATCTGCACCGAGATTGGGCTTCCCGCCGGAGTCGTGAATATTGTGACTGGAGATGGCTCGACCGGTGAAGCCCTGGTCAAGCACCCTTATGTGGACAAAATTGCGTTCACGGGTTCGACCGAAGTGGGCCGCGCCATTCGGGCAGCCACTGCGCCCAGTCACAAGCGACTTTCGCTCGAACTCGGCGGAAAATCTCCCTTCATCGTTTTCGAAGATGCCGACCTTGACGGGGCGGTTGAAGGTTTAGTCGACGGAATCTGGTTCAATCAGGGCCAAGTGTGTTGCGCCGGTTCGCGCTTGCTGATGCAGGAAAGCATCGCAGAAGTATTGGTCGCTAAGGTTCGCGACCGCATGAACACCTTGCGCGCGGGCCCTCCCCTCGACAAAGCAATCGACATCGGAGCGATCGTCGCCCCGGTGCAACTCGAACGTATCCGTCGATTGGTGGATCAAGGGGTGGCCGAGGGCGCGACCTGCTGGCAACCGGACATCGTGCTGCCATCACGCGGACTTTATTATCCGCCGACGCTGTTGAGCAACGTGCATCCCACGTCAATTGTCGCCCAGCAGGAAATCTTCGGTCCGGTACTGGCGGCGATGACGTTTCGTACTCCATCGGAAGCGGTGGAGCTGGCCAACAATACCGTCTACGGTCTGGCTGCTTGCGTGTGGAGCGAGAGCCTGAACGTGGCCCTTCAGGTCGCCGCGCAGCTCAAGGCGGGCGTGGTCTGGGTGAACTGCACCAATTTGTTCGACGCGTCGTGCGGTTTTGGAGGCTATCGCGAGAGCGGCTTCGGGCGCGAAGGCGGCAGGGAAGGTCTGCGTGAATATCTCGAACCGGTCTGGTTCAAGAATGCTCCGACGTTGCCGACCGGTAAACCCCGGCCTAAAGAGAAAGAGATTGAGTCCACAGAGTCTATCGAAGCTATTGACCGAACGGTCAAACTCTACATCGGTGGCAAGCAAGTGCGGCCGGACTCCGGTTACAGCGTAGAGGTGCGCGGGGCAGATGGCCGCTTGCTCGGGGAAGCGCCGCTCGGTAATCGCAAAGATATCCGCAACGCCGTTGAAGCTGCGCGAAAGTCTGAGTCGTGGCCGAAAGCCGCAGCCCATGCTCGTGCGCAAGTCCTTTACTATGTGGCAGAGAACCTCTCGCAGCGGCGGGACGACATCGCCCGCCGGCTCGCAAGAGCGGTGGGCGAAAACCAGGCCTTTGCCGAAGTAGATCTCGGTATTCAACGTGTCTTCACTTATGCGGCCTGGGCTGACAAGTTCGATGGCGCGGTCCACAACCCTCCGTTCCGTACGATTGCGATCGCGATGAATGAGCCAATCGGAACCCTTGGCATAGTTTGCCCCAACGACGTTCCGCTGCTCGGATTGTTGTCCCTGGTTATGCCCGCTTTAGCTGTCGGAAATACAGTTGTAGCGCTCCCGTCAGAAACTTACCCTCTGATCACCAGTGATCTGTATCAGCTGTTCGATACCAGTGACCTGCCTGCTGGCGCAGTCAACATTGTTACTGGCCCCAGCGCTCAACTTCTGAAGACGCTTGCTGAGCATGACGGCGTTGACGCGATCTGGTCTTTCACCGATGAAGCCAACGCAGCTGCAGCCAAGGCTCACTCCATCGGCAATCTGAAACAGGTCTGGACGAACGAAGGCCGGATGATCGACTGGTTCAATCCGAAACAGGCCGAGGGCCGCTGGTTTCTCGAACACGCCACTCAGGTGAAGAATATCTGGGTGCCGTACGGTGAGTGACCCCATCATCTGCTTAACTCCTTGTTGACACCGTTCCTATCGAGTCACTAAACTCGCATCCTTCTTCTCGAATTTCTCTACGCCGCAGAACATGCCCAAACGCCCTCGCATCGCGGTAGTTGGCAGCGCGAACATCGATCTCGTTACCTTCACAGATCAATTCCCCAAACCTGGAGAAACCATCTTTGCCCGGAAATTCGATCTCGGGTTCGGTGGCAAAGGGGCGAATCAGGCCGTTGCTGCCCGCCTTTGCGGCGCCGAGGTGTTTATGGTTGCAAGAGTGGGCAGCGATCTTTTTGGTCCGGCCACGATTGAGAATTTCAAGAAACTGGGAATCGATACCACCCACGTGAAGCAGGTCGACGGGCTTTCAAGTGGTGTGGCGCCCATCTTTGTCGATCCCCACGGGCAGAACCGGATTCTGGTGGTGAAAGGAGCCAACGACGCACTCAAGCCTGCCGATGTCGATGCAGCTGCGGAAACTTTGAAAACGGTTGACTGCATTGTGCTGCAATTTGAAATTCCGCTTGAAACCGTTTACTACACTGTCTCATTTGCACGAAAGCACGGAATTCGCTGCATCGTGAACCCCGCACCCGGGCAGCCAATCGACATGTCGTTCCTCGCAGAGCTTGATTACTTCGTCCCCAATGAGAGCGAGGCCGAGACAATCACAGGAATGCCGGTTCGCAATCTCGACGATGCGAAGAAGTGTGCCCAGAAGTTTTTGGCTGGCGGGATTCGGCGAGCGATCATCACACTCGGAGCGAACGGCTGTCTGCTCGCGGGTCGTGACGCAACTGAGCACGTGCCCGCATTCTCAGTCAAGACTGTGGATAGTACCGGTGCAGGCGACGCTTTCATCGGCAGCTTTGCTGTATTTCTCGCCGAGGGCATATCGGAATACGACGCCGTTAGCCACGCCAATCTGTATGCGGGACTTTCAACAACCGGCATAGGAACCCAGAAATCCTTCTACGATCGCGTGCGCTTCGAGGCAGAGTGGACCGCGCGCAAACCGTGATCTCCCTTGCACGCGCTCGTACCAATCTCGCAAGAAATTCAATTTGAGCTTCCTATCCGCGACACGAAAACTCTTGACATTTGTGATGGTAATCCATTCATATTACCCAATCTAAAAACGTGAGACCGGCTCGTCACTCCACCGAAGCTAA
>Ga0187780_10000402_pt1 | contig 33086 bp, 29 predicted proteins | sample 1015_Q2_SP10_20__FD_132429 | JGI IMG/M metagenome (GOLD analysis project Ga0187780, IMG submission 132429) | Tropical peat soil microbial communities from peatlands in Department of Meta, Colombia - 1015_Q2_SP10_20_MG | ecosystem: Environmental > Terrestrial > Soil > Wetlands > Peat | place...
GCGACGGCCGTCCGCGTCGTTACGGCTTTTGCAGAGACGTCCACCATGCGAACTTCGCCTTTTGTGCCGTAATGGGACAGTTTGGCCATCCATTTAGCCTAGACGATGTCTTTCCGGACAAGCACTGAAACTCGTTCGCCGACTTCGATTCTTTCTCGGTCGGCAGCCACAACCAGAAAACAGTTTGCCTTACTAAGCGCGGCGATGTCGCCCGAGCCTTGCCATTTCAGGGCTCTTACTTCGGGCGTCGTGCCGCGCCACTCGATTCGTGCGGGCAGAAAATGTGCCAGGCCCGGCTTCTCGTTCAAAGCTTCCCCAAGGCGAGCTTCCACGAAAGGCAGCGCACGTGCCTCCGCGCCGCTCAAGAGATCGATTGCGGGCGCCACGAACAATTCGAACGTTACCATTGTAGAGACCGGATTCCCGGGCAATCCGAAAACCGGCTTTCCCCGGCAAACGGCAAAGACCGCGGGCTTCCCTGGCCGAATTGCAACCGCATCGAATTGAAATTCAGCGCCCAAGGCTTTCAATACGCTTTCGACAAGATCGTACTTCCCCATGGACACGCCGCCGGACAGCACGAGTGCTTCTTCCTTCAGCCCGCGCTCGATTTTTTCGCCCAAATCTTCCACACGGTCGGCCGCATTGCCCAAAGGCACCGGCTCTCCACCTGCAATGCGGACCTGCGCCGCGAGCGACACACTGTTGCTATTGCGAATCTGGAATTCGCCCGGTTGCTGATCCACGGGCACAACTTCATCGCCCGTCGACAAAGTAGCGACGCGCGGCCGCTTGGCACATTGCAACTGCGCCGCTCCCACTTGTGCGGCCAGAGCCAATTCGGCAAAGCCCAGCCGCATCCCCGCGGTCAGGATGGTCTCGCCCACCGATGCCTCGGTTCCCTGCCGGACAACGTTCTGCCCTTCGCGCACGGCCCGGTCGAATCGCACCACGTCCCCGTCCCGCTGCGTGTGCTCGATCATCACGACCGCATCGGCGCCAGGCGGCACGGCGGCTCCGGTCATAATTTGCACGCAGGTTCCCACAGCCAATGTTTTTGTGACAACATCTCCCGCTTTGATCTCGGCCACGCACTGCAGTTCCGTCCCAGGCGTGGCCTCGACCGCGCGCACTGCATAGCCATCGCGCGTTGAGCGGTCAAAAGGCGGATACTCGCGGTCCGTCTTGACTTCCTGTGCCAAGACCAACCCCAACGCGTCCCACACGCTCACACTCGCGGTCACGCGCGGTCCCCGTATCTTTCCGACTTGCTCGATTACTTTCCGGCGGGCTTCTTCGTAACTCAGCATGGCAGGGCCGTCTCGGTCTCAAATCTCGACGAATTTCTGCTTGCCTTTTTACGTCCTTACTTCATTCCCTACAGCCATTTTGACAGCAGAGTCCCCGCAGTTACAATCGTGGCGTCGCGCTCCGGGCCCGTCGAGATCATTCCAATCTCGACTTGCAGGAAATCCGAGATGAACCGCAAATACTCCAGCGCCGCTTTTGGTAGTTTTGCGCCATCCTTGATCCCGTAGGTCGATTCGTTCCATCCAGGCAGGATTTTATACTCCGGGGTCACGCGCTCGTACTCTTCCGCGAGAGCGGGCATTTCGTTCAACGGCGTACCTTTGTACTTATAACCAACACCCACTTGGATCTCGCGCTGGGTATCGAACACATCGAGCTTGGTAATCACCAGCGAATCGATCCCATTGATCATCTTCGCGTAACGCAGCACTTGCAGATCCAGCCAGCCGCAACGCCGCGGCCGTCCTGTCACGGCCCCGAATTCGTGGCCCCGCTCGCGCACTTCTTTGGCTTCCAAATCCGGCATCTCCGTCGGAAACGGGCCGCCTCCCACGCGCGTCGTGTAGGCCTTCGAAACGCCCAACACATTTGTTATTTTCGTGGGCGGCACCCCTACGCCCGTTGCTGCTCCGCCCGAAGTGGCGCTCGAGGATGTCACGTAGGGATACGTGCCGTGATCGATATCTAGCATTGTCCCCTGCGCGCCCTCGAACAAAACTGACTTCCCTTCTTGTATAGCGCGATTGACCAGTTCCGCGGTGTCACATATATAGCCGCGAATCTTCTCACCCAGCTTGAGGGTTTCTTCCGCCGCTTGCGAAAAGTCAATATCCGCGCCGTAAGCGCCTTTGGCTAGCCGGTTCTTCTCTGCCACTACAAACGCGGCCTTTTTTCGAAACAATTCTGGCTCCAGCAAATCACACATGCGCAGTCCGCGCCGGGCCATCTTGTCTTCGTAGGCGGGCCCGATTCCACGCGAAGTCGTGCCAATTTTGTTCGCCCCGCGAGCACTTTCTGCGGCTTTGTCCAATTCGCGATGGTAAGGAAAAATCAAATGCGCGCGGTTGCTCACGTGCAACCGCCCTTGAACGTCCACTCCCGCTTTTGCGAGAGTCTCGATCTCAGCCACAAGAGCTGCCGGATCGACGACGACGCCAGCTCCAATCACCGCATGCTGCTTTGGCCGCAGGATCCCGCAGGGAATGAGCTGCAGCACGAACCGGTCTTTTCCAATGATGACGGTGTGCCCGGCGTTGTGGCCCCCGGCGACGCGCGCGATGTAATCGAACGCCCCGGAAAGGTAGTCGACGACTTTCCCTTTACCTTCATCGCCCCACTGCGCACCTACCACTACAACCGATTTCATGCAGGACCTTTCCCCATCCACACTTCCGCGCCGTCCCGTTCAGAGCGATTCAACTTCTTTGGATTGCACCGAGAAACAGCAATTGCTTATTTATCGTAAGCTCGCACCGCCCTCAACGCAAGCAAACGGTGCTGCGAGAGCTATCGCGTTAGGTTTTTGTAGCGGAAACAACTGACCAAATGGTCGTTGACCATACCGGTCGCCTGCATGAGGGCGTAGCAGATTGTCGATCCGACGAACCGGAATCCTCGCTTCTGCAAATCCTTACTCAGCGTATCCGATTGTGCGGTTTTCGCCGGCACACGTTTATGCGTCTTCCAGGCATTCTGCCGCGGCCGACCGTCCACGAACCGCCAAATGTATCCGTCAAACGAGCCGAATTCTTCCTGCACTCTCAAAAATGCCTGCGCATTCTCAATCGCGGCGCTGATCTTCAGCCGGTTGCGAATGATTCCCGGATCGCGCAGAAGCTGCTTCACTTTCTTCTTGTCGTATCGGGCCACTTTTTCGGGGTCGAATCCATCAAAAACCTGCCAGTAGCGCGCCCGTTTGCGCAGAATCGTCTCCCAGCTCAAACCCGCTTGTGCCCCTTCCAGGATCAAAAATTCAAACCATCTCTTTTCGTCGTGAACGGGTACTCCCCATTCCTCATCGTGGTACGAGAGATTGGGCTCATTCTTCGCCCAATGGCAGCGAACCAGGGGTTCCCCGCGCGGCGGTTTCATGACAGCCTACGCGCCGCATACGTGCTGATTCCGTACGTTTTCCTGAGAATCTGAGCTATTTCGATGAACGGCCAGAGCATGCGGTCCAATACCATGGTTGGCGAATAGGCTGCGTATTTCATTGCGGTTATGAATCCCGGTTGAAGGCCGCGCGTGCGACGAAACTCCTTGCTGGTCATGGGCTTGCTCTGAAACTCGTACGTTTTGCCCAGCAGTTTCGTGCGCAACATGCATCCCGTCCAGTTGTAGGGGGCCAACTTATGAATGTTTCGGCCATTGTCTTCCCGCAACAGCGCGAAGCCGTTTTGGTCCAGGTACTGTTTCACCGTTTCCCGCGAAAAAAAATAAAGATGTCGCGGCACGTCTTCACAGAACAAGTGGCGTGAAGCCGCGCTGTGAAAATTTGTGACCAAAAAGACGAACATTCCGCCTTTTTTGACCACTTGCGCAGCTTTTCGGAAGTAAGCCATGGGGTCATGCACGTGCTCCAGCACCGCCCACGCCGTCACTGCGTCATAGCGCGCGTCGTTGACTGCAATCTTGTCAAACTCTTCTGTGTACACGGGAAAATCGTGGATCTTCTTAGACGACTCGGCGACCTCCACACCCTCCACTTCCCATCCCCGAGCCGCCATGAAGCGCGGGAATTCCCCGTTCGCGCAGCCCACGTCCAGAAGCCGCTTGCGGCCCTTCCCATCTTCTAAACTCTTGAGATAGCTGGCCTCAGCTAGGAACCTTCGCCGGAGGTAGCCTTCATGGCTCTTCGACCCCGAACTTTGGTAATACTCCGGTGGATAATACTTCTGAATTTCTCCTGCGGTTGGACGCGGGTTCACGAACGCCAACCCGCATTGCTGGCACTCAACAACGCTAAAGATCTCGTCGCGAAAGAAGAGGGCATCGGGCATCCGGTACACCACTGAATGCCTCTCAGAGCCGCACAGGTTGCAGGCTACTGTCTCCAAAAAATGCCCCGCAGGCTGCCAAGTTACTTCAAGATGGAGTGAATGATGATGGTGTTTCCGCCAAGCAACACCGGATCGGAAGCCAATTCCTCCGTCCAACGGTCTTCGCGGCGTTCTTTCGGAGTCAGCTTGGCGAGCAAGCGGATTAACCCCACGATCGGCCAGTACAGCCATTGATTTCCCTTCTTGCGGTCGCGGTAGACACCTTGAATAACGAAGCCGTTTTTTTCGAGGTAATATCGCAGTTCGCTGTAGCCAATCGGATTCGCGTGGACGGCAATTTCGTCCATCCCGGCGCAATCATAGTGAATCTTGGCCTTCGATTTTTCCGAAAGCGGCTTGAAATGGGAGGTGTAACCGAAAAGCAGCCACTTGATCCGCTCCTCAATGTTCAAGATGTTCGGGACGCTGATGATGAGATGACCACCAGGTTTCAGCAGACGGTGGTACTCGCGGAACGCTTGAGGCACAGAATCGATATGTTCCAAACCGTCAAGGGAGGTGATGTACTCAAATGTCCCCGAATCGTAGGGCAGCGTCCCGCCCAAATCGCCGCGCTTAATCTCCACTCCATCTAAGCGGAACAACTCCGTATAGAGGTCGCAACAACGAACATGAAATCCCAGGGCCACCAGATCTTGCGCCAAGGCTCCTTCCCCTGCAGGGCAATCCAATATCACTCCGCGGGGCAGGGGCTTTAGTATCTTCAGTACGGTTTCGTGCAGACCTGGACGCGACATAGCGATCGGACCGCGCTCTCCGGCGAGCAACGGAGGATGATCCGCTGGCTTTACTTTACGTGTCGCAGTTCCGCCGGTTTCGGTTGTGGCCACCCGCTCTCCTTTAACTCCATCCGCCGACAAATGACTAGCACGTGCCTCACAGTGGTGGGGCACGCCTAGCAGGTATCAATGATACCGTCTTGCAGCTTTCCGGGTCGGACTACGAAAGATGCCGGTCCAATGCCTTGGTGATCTGTTCTTTCGGTACGGCTCCGACGATCTGTTCGACGACTTGCCCGTTCTTGAAGACCAGCAAGGTCGGAATGCCGCGAATGTTGTAGCGGCCCGCCGAACTCATCGCCTCATCGACGTTCAGCTTCATCACTTTCAACTTGCCCTCGTAGTCGTGCGCGATTTCCGCGACCGTGGGCGCCAGCATGTGGCATGGGCGGCACCACTCGGCCCAAAAGTCCACCATCACCGGCTTGGAATTGCTCGCCGTGAGCACTTCGGATTCGAAATTTCCGTCTGTTACCGCTGGAATTGAATTGTCTGCCATGTTCTTTATCTTTGGCGGATCGGATTTCACCGGCCGCCTCTCTCCCCTCTATGACCTCAATTAGATGTTGTAACAGGCTTTTGGTTTCCTGCCGCCTGTGCCGTTCCTTGAGCAGCTTTCCCGGCTCCGCGGTTCGCTTGCGCCGCGCTTGCTGCGGCCTTTTCCGCGGACGGCGCGATGGGTGCCAATCCCCTCGCCGCTCTCGCCGCTTCATACAGCTTTGTGTATTGTGCCGCGGGCGAATTCCAGGAAAAATCTTTGGACATCCCGTTCAACTGGATACGCTTCCAAATCCGCTCATCCATATAATGATGCAACGCTTGGCGCACCGCGTACAAGAGGGCGTCGCCGGAATATTCCTGAAACTTGAAGCCCGTCCCCGTGCCGTGCTCGACGTCGAACGGCTCGATGCTGTCGTCCAACCCGCCCGTGGCTCTCACAATCGGAACCGTACCATACTTCAGGCTGTACAACTGATTCAAGCCGCTCGGCTCGTAGCGCGATGGCATCAGGAACATGTCCGCGCCCGCTTCCACTTTGTGGGCCAGCACATTGTCATACGTTATCTTCAATCCCACGCGCCCCGGATAGGCCCCCGCCAGCGCCCGGAAAAACTCCTCATATTTCCGTTCGCCCGTTCCCACCACAGCCAACGCCAGATCTTCCCGCATCAACTCATGCGCCTTTTGGGCAATTAGGTCAAATCCCTTCTGAGCCGCAAAGCGCGACACGATTCCGATCACCGGCCGATCCAGGTGCTCCTGCGGCATGCCAAACGTTTTGAGCAAATCCTGCTTGCACACTTGCTTCCCGGTCAGATCTTTCGCGGTATATCTTGTCGCAATCAGCTTGTCTTTCGCTGGATCCCACGCGCTGTAATCCACACCGTTCAAAATCCCCACGAGCCGGTCCGCTCTTTCCTTGACCACTCCTTCGAGACCGTATCCAAATTCGGCAGTTTGAATCTCCTGCGCGTATCTCCGGCTGACCGTCGTCAAATAATCCGAATAAATCAGCCCTGCCTTCAAGAAATTGACGTGACCAAAGAACTCAATCCCTCCGGGATGGAACAACGTCGACGGCAGCCCCACTCGTTCCAACACATCCTTCGTGAACAGGCCCTGATACCCCATGTTGTGAATCGCAAAGACCACGGGGATGTCTTTCACCAACGGATCGTCCGCGTACGAAGTTCGCAGCAGCACCGGCACAAGCCCTGTCTGCCAGTCGTGGCAATGAATCACGTCGGTGGGCCAGATGTGCTTTGTCACCTCAATTGCCGCGCGGCAAAACTCCGTGAACCGCTCCGGATTGTCGGGATAATCTCCGGCCAGACCACCATACAATCCCTCGCGGTCAAAATAGGCAGGATCATCCACAAAGAAATACCGCACGCCGTTCAGCAGCGTGCCATCGGAAATCGCGGGGAAGCGCAATCGCGTGCCTCCCATCGGAATCGTCACGCTAGGCATCACCACCGCGGTCGCCTGCGTTCCGCGGTACCGTGGCAAGACGACCGCGACTTCGTGGCCTTGCGCCACCAGCGCCTTCGGCAGCGACTCGACCACGTCTGCGAGGCCGCCGGTCTTCGAAAAAGGAAGGCCTTCTGATGCTACAAAAAGTATCCTCATAGACTTTGCATTTCTTCGGCGCGCAGCCATTTTACGCTATTGCAGCCCAATCAGTCTGCTATTCCACAAAATTCGCTTCTTTCCCATCGCGCGCGGACATTCAACTTTTCTTGCTCCTTGCAGAGAGCCGCTCATCTATCGACCACGCACCTCCACCAACCAGAAACAGGAAAATCAGTCCGAGCAGCATGCTCAAATCTGTGCGCGCGTCGTGTAGCGTTCCCCATAAACCGTTCTTCGCAAATGTGACGATCTTCGTCGAATATAGCGCCACGAGAATGTCGATCATCAGCGGCACTGCCACAAGCCGGGTGAGCAGCCCAATCAGAATCAGCCCGCCGCACACAATTTCGACCACCCCCACAAACGGCGCCATCACTTGTGGCCAAGGAATCCCAATTTTGACAAACCGCCCCGCGCCAAGAGCCTCGGGAAATAGAAACTTCTGAATGCCTTCCGAAAGAAACACCCAGCCCACCAAAATGCGGATCAGCACAATTCCCTTGCTCGCACGCTCGCTCCAATTTCCATTCATATTTGCCGCCAGATGAATCTCCTTGGCGCTCCTGCGTATCGGAGCCTTCTTCTGTGCGCCTCGGTTTCAGACGTAGTCGAACAGCGTCATGAACCCGAAATCCATGTGCAACTGCTGGTGGCAGTGGAAGAGTGTCAGCCCCGGATTGTCCGCCGTAAAGTCCACTTCCGCTTCTTGATAGCCGCCAACCATCACAACGTCCTTCATCACGCCCGCCGTCGGCTGGCCCGCCAGCTTCGTCAACTCAAAGCTGTGCCGGTGCAGATGAATCGGATGCACGTCGTCGCTGGCATTGCGCATCCGCAGCCGATATCGCTTTCCTTCCCGCAAATGATAAGCAGCCGCCATCCCCTCATGCGAAAACAGGACGTCATTAATCGCCCACTGATTGAATCCCTGCTCCGCCGCGTTTCGCTTCGTAAAGACCATCTCGATGGTTTCGTCCGGCTCTTGAGCCTTCCCGTTCGTTTGCCCAAAGCGCGCATAGCTCCATCGAAACGGCTTCGGCTGCGTCCATACCGGCTTGCCCTTCTGTCCGGCGTACTCGATCACAATTCCCATACCGTGTCGCCGGTCGTCATCCGCCAAATCACCCAGAATCCATACACCAGGTTGTTTCATCTCGACAATCGCCGAGATCCGTTCCGCCGGACCAAGCCACAGCACCGGCACTTCCGCGGATCGAGGCACTGAATTGCCGTCCAACGCCACCACTCGAAACACATGCCCCGGCAGCGCCAGGCTCCTAATCTCGGTGGCGCTTCCGTTGACGATGTGAAACAACACGCGCTCGCCTGTTTTCACGCGCACCGGCTCGCCGTGCCCCAGCATCCGGCCATTGATCGTGAAATATTGGTAGCCAACCTCATACCCGCGCGGCATTCCCTTCGCCAGCGACGCTTTCATCGCCGACTCGCCCGCTTCACTCAGCGCTTTGACCGTCGTCGCCGGCGCCAGAAAATCCTGCGGCATGTCGCCGCCCTTGCTGAGCGACGGGTCAAATTCCTTCAGCACCAGAAACACTTCGCGGTCATGCAGCCCCGGCTCATCCTTCGGCTCGATATACACCGCGCCAACTTGTCCGCTGTATTGTCCCGCGTGCAAATCTGCCCCTGCGCGATTGTGCGTGTGATAAAGCCGCAGCCCGGGTGGCCGCGGCGTGAACGTGATGCGCCGCATACCGCGCGCGGGAATGTACGGCGTTCCTTCTTCCGCCGAGCCGTCCACGTCCGTCGAAACCATTTGCCCGTGCCAGTGCAATTGTTCGGGCGTGTCCGTGTCGTTGTGAATGTCGACCGTAACCTCCCGCCCCTCCTTGAGCCGCAGCAAAGGCCCGGGGAATTGCTCGTTATATGTGATCGCCGATACCATGTGTTTCGGTGCAATCTCAACCGCGCTCGCCGCGATGCGCAAAATGTAATCAGCCGCGGGGTTTTCTCCTTGCTGCAAGACCGTCCCAGGATTCCCAACGCCAAATCCCGTGACCCAATGCAACAAGTTCAGTCGGCCAGTGAAGCCCGCCCCGGCCGCAGCGGCCGTCCGAAGAAACTCGCGTCGCGATGAAGTCTCCCTTTGCATCGCTGCTCATCCTAATTCGCGGGGTGCTCCGGGCGCAAATTCTATCTCTCCGTGATACATTGCGCCGAGTCAGTCCTCGCATCGGAGTGAATTATGCATAGACGCACCTTTATGAATGTCACCGCCAGCGCCGCGGCCGCTCTGACTCTCAAGCCTCTAACCCAAGCCGCCACGCAGGAACGCAAGAATCCCGTTCCCTATCCCGACGCGGCCATCGAAGTACTCGATCCCCGCTTCGCCAAATGCCGCGTTGCCAACGCCGCCGTGGAGCGCCTTTGGACCGGCGCGCGCTGGGCCGAAGGTCCGGTCTGGTTTGGCGACGGGCGCTATCTTCTCTTCAGCGACATTCCCAACAACCGCATCCTCCGCTGGCTCGAAGATAGCGGTGAAGTCTCCGTGTTTCGCAGCCCTTCCAACTACGCCAACGGCAACTATCGCGACCGCCAGGGCCGCCTGCTAACTTGCGAGCACGATTCCCGCCGCCTCACCCGGACCGAATACGACGGCACCATCACGGTGCTCATGGACAGCTACCAAGGCAAAAAACTCAATGCGCCCAATGACCTCGCCGTGCACTCCGACGGCGCCATCTGGTTCAGCGATCCCGGCTACGGCATTATGTCCAACTACGAAGGCCACAAAGCGGCGTTTGAGTTGCCCTGCAACGTTTATCGCCTGGACCCGAAAGCACGCGAGGCCACTGTCGTCGCGACGGACATGGACAAACCCAACGGCATCTGCTTCTCCCCCGACGAAAAAAAACTGTACATCGTGGACACTGGCGTGCCGAAACACCCCGGCGATCCACACCCCATTCGTGTCTACGATGTGGAAGATGGCGTGAGGCTGAAGAACGGGCGGTTATTCGCGGACCTGTCACCCGGCTCGTCCGACGGCATCCGCTGCGACACCGACGGCAACGTCTGGTCCGCAGCTGGCTGGGCAGGCGAGGGGTTCAACGGCGTTCACTGTTTCGCGCCCGACGGCAAACTGATCGGCAAAATTCATCTGCCCGAAACCTGCGCGAACCTCTGCTTCGGCGGTGCCAAGCGCAACCGCCTTTTCATGGCCGCGAGCCAATCGCTCTATTCGGTCTACACGGATGCGCAGGCTGCCCAGGTGCCGTAGGCGAACCGACTTCGCGCACTCACTGCACTGTCAGAGAAAACGTCACGCTGTGGCTGACCGCCAAGGGCCCGCTTCCACCGCTGGCCGTAACCATTACTGAGAAAGTATTCTGTCCCGGGGCGGCGACTACTGTGGACTGATTCCCGCTGCATCCGCTGACGATTGCGGCCACCCCGAGCAGCAGCGCCAGACTTACCCATGCCCACCGCGTCCGGCGACTTTTCCTCGGCCACACCAACAGCACGGCACAGGCCAGACCCAACTCACCGATAGCCCGCAGCCCTCGCAGCGCCGCGCTGCGCGCTGCTCCCGTCGCCGCCACTTTTGTAAGCGTCACCGTATCCGTCATCGTCGTCGAACCATCCATCATCAGTGGTGACGGCTGAAAACTGCACGTCACCGTCGTCGGCAGCCCTGCGCACGCGAAGGAAACCGGCCCGGCAAAGCCGAGGCCCGGCCCCGGGCTGAGCAGCAGCTTGGCGCTGGCGGGCGTGGTGCTGGTCACTGTCAGGTTCCCGGGATTCACCGCAATCTGAAAATCCGGGTTGCCCACGTAGATCGTTGCTGCCGGCGAAGTGGAAGTCAAAAAATTGCCGTCGCCCGAATACGCCGCCGTAATCGTGTTCGCACCCTTCGTCAATTGCGTCGTCGTTTCTGTCGCAAGCTCATTTTTTATCGGGACCGGACTTCCGAACGCTTTGCCTCCTACAAAAAACTGCACGGTCCCGGTCGGCGAACCTGCTCCATTTTGTGGAAACACCAGCGCAAACATCGTAGCCGCTGAGCCCGGCAGCGCTCCGGTAGGCGTGATCAGCACCGTGTCCGTCGGCGCTTGCGCAACCGTTATGTTGATGGGCCCCCCGCTGCTGGCTTGAAAGCTGGCATCGCCTGAATAATTCGCCGTCAGTGAGTGGCTCCCCAGAGCGAGCTTGCTGAACGGCATAAACGCTTCCCCTCGCACATTCAGCGGCACTGTCAGCAACGTGGATGTATTCCCGCCGCTCGTATCCGAAAACGTGACCGTCCCCGTGGCGTTCCCCTGGTTCGACGCTCCCGCCACTTTCACGTCCAGATCGAGGACTGCGCTGTAGGTCGTCGCAATCCCCGGAGGATTTCCCGTCATCGCCGTTCCCGGCACGGTAAATGTCGTAGTGCTCGGCTCGGGGCTCACGGTTAATGGCACCGCGTTGGAATTGCTCGCCGCAAACGTGCCGTCTCCGCTGTAGGCCGCCGTGACTGAATACGACCCGCCTGGCAGAATCACGTTCGCGCTGCTCACGCTCCCGCTCGCCAAGCTCCCCAAATTCAAGGTCGCCGCGCTTCCCGGCAGCAGCGCCGCTTCTCCCGTCGGTGTTCCCGTTCCTGACGCCGGCGCCACTGTCACCGTCGCGGTGACCGGCTGCCCGTGTGTCACGCTCGCCGGAGTTATCTGCAGATTCGTGCTGCTACCGCGCAATGTATTTACCGGCCAGCTGTTCGCCAAGTTCGCAGCGTTTACCGACCCCCATCCCGTCGCGAGGTCGTATCCAGCCCCTGCCGTCGTTCCAGTTTGCCCGGGCACATTGTTATTACCTTGCGTGATGTCGTTGAAGACGCATTGCGCCTGCACACCTCCCGCCACGGAGCCGTTGCAATTGGCAGCGTTTTGCGCCGCGGCCATCGGATACAGCACAAAATTCGCCTGCCCTTGCCGCGAACCCGTTTTCTGCACCACCAGCGCCATGATCGCGGCGAACGACGGCGCGCCCGCCGACGTGCCTCCAACAATCTCCGCATTGACCAATTGCCCGCTTCCGTCCGTCAAACAGATTCCTTCCTGACAAATCAGGTACCCGTCATGCCCGGCCGCTGCCGCCAGCGAAACATCCGGCAAGTCTCTTTGCTTGTCGTTCGGCACGCCCGGCCCGCTTTGCCAGCTCGGCTTGCTGTACAGCGTGCTCGCTCCCCCGCTGCTCGCAAACAGGTTGATCGACCCACATTGATTCACGTCCGCACAGCTTTCATTCCACACGTCTTCGGGAATGAATCCCAGTGCCGACGACTGGTCCGGCCCGTTGGTTGGCGCCCAGTACGTGCTGTCCGCGCCATTCTCGTTGAACTGCGTACCTCCGACGGCGATATTGAAAGGCGTCGACGCCAGCCCGCTCACCGCAGGTCCCTGGCTCGCAGGTTTGCCATTCTCCGGGCTGTCGCATCCTGCGGGCCCATTGTCTCCGCTTGATACCACCACGGTAATTCCCTGCGCCGCCGCTTGTTCCCACAAATTATTGAAGAATGTATTCTCCGCCTGCCCTAGCGAAGCTTCGCACTGGCCGAAGCTCGCGCTCATCACCGGCGACAGGTTGTTGTCCACAATGTATTGCGCCGAAAGGTCCACGCCATCGGTCGCGTTGGTGGTCGCGGAAACGACCAGTTTGATCGTTGCCATTGGCGCAATCGCCCCCGACCATTCCACGTCTAAATCCGCTTCCGTCTCTTCCGATCCAAACAGGTTTCCCGGGTTGGGTCCGTTGAGAATGACCTGCGGATCGTTCGCAGGGAGCCCGAACGCCAGGCGGAAAATTTGAATATCCGAAAGATTGATGTTCGTCCGCGCCACAATCGCCAGGCTCTGCCCGGTCCCATCAATCCCGCTCTGATCGAGGGCCGCCGTGTTGTAAATCTTCGCGAAGTCTCCCGGAGCCAAATAGTGCGCCGGGGCTCCTCCACCGTTAAACGTGAAATCCGGCTGCCATAAACTGCTTGTACCAATGCGCGTTGCGTTTCCCATCACGCGGATCGGCGAGCTTTTCTCGAAACTGTTCAACGTGCTCACTCCCGCCACGGCCGGCGCCAACGCCGCGGGGATCTCCGGATCTGCCGCGTTCGCAAAATACGTCTTGCCTTTCACGAAGTATGAGTGGATTGGCGTGTGAAAAGCTTCTTTCACCTGCCCCGCCGTTCCGTTGAACTCGATAACCGTCCCGCCATTCGCAATTCGGTTCACACTGAACCCATGAGACCCCAGCCATGCCGTCAATTTCTCGATGTCCGCTTTTGCCGCACCAAATCGCTCGCCAAACTGCCCCGGTGTCAGCCATACATGAAAACTCGGCGAGTTCCTGTCCTGTTGCGCAGCAATTAGCTCCTGCAGCGCGCTTTCTGTCGCCGGGTCGCGCTTCAACACCAACAACATCCGCTGCATCGGCAAACTCGTCGCCGTTTCCCCGCGATCATTGGCTGCCGTGGCCAGCGGATGTATGTTTCCGTGCAACCGAACTCGCACACCCTCATCAATTGCGGCGATGCGTCCCGCACCTGTCTGGGCGGCAAGCGCATAACTGCCCTCTGTTTGGCTGCTGGCCCAGCCGAGTGGCGCTGACTCATTCGTTCCGATTTTGCTCGATATAGGCTGGCGGGAATCAACCGACTTGCTCTGCGCGTAGGAAACATCCAGGTACGTCAGAGAAACGCTTATGGCCAGTAACGCGTAAACACAATACCCAGGTTGGCGGGACATGGTCTTCCTCGATGGTGGGCTGGAGATGAACCCCGTCCCGTTTATATCTAAATTCTCATCCCCGGCAAAGTAGATTTCCCCGGCGGCGCACCTTCTCCGCAACGATTCCGAGCGGAGCTAAGAATCTCTCTTCTCCGCGGTTCACGCGTCATCGCGAGCGTCGTTAGCGAACCTGCCTAAGCCAACGAACTGGCGCAGTCGCGATGAACATAGCGGTTTTCACGTCTTGTTTACCGCACCCAATCACGGGCGCGCAGGAAAGGCTGCAAGCATGGCTACCCAGTGTTGTGGAGCAAGGGGCCGTTTTGTTTATGGCAAGACTTCCGTTGGAGGCGAAGCGTTCCTGTCTGGCTCCGGCGCTTTTGCGGCGACGAACACCCCGAGAACCAGGAAAATAAGAATCACGATAAGTACGACGTTCCATCGCCGAAACCTGGCTTCAGTTCCTGGCGATGGCGACACAAAACTCCATTTCGGAGCACCATAGCGGCTCCGCCGCATCTTCACTTCCTCGTGCCTGATTCTGTCTGGCATATGGGCCCAGCGGCGTCCTTTCCCCCACCTCGCCTTCTATTTATAAGATGTATCGTACTACGATATGGTTTCCTCGCGCACCTCGCGATGAAAACGTGTGCTGTGTCAGGAACGAAAGGCTGCGTTCTCAGTTTCAGGTATGCTTGAGATGCAGGCGGCGCAACTTCCAATCGAGGAGGAACAACAGGTTCGGAATCGCTGCAACTACCAGCACGTCGTACCGCTGCACGTGCACCACCGCGGCGAACGCGCTTAAGGCGAACAGCGAGATCAGCGCCGCCGGAAATTCCCATTTCCACGCCACCAGCATCGACAAGATCGCCCCGAACAGCAGCGCCATCCCCACCCATTCGCGCGGTTGGATCGCGCGCAGGGAACCTACAGGTTCACCCGCCACAAACGCAAAGAAGGTGGCGCCAATTAGAATGGCTGCGACGCGCGCGACCCACCGGACAATCCAGCTGACAATCGAGGACATGCTTCACCTCGCGTCAAACTATATGCACTCACAGCTCTTATTTTCGGCCCATTCGCCTCCCAGGTCTGTGTTTCCAGTCACTCTACCCTGTAACGCGTGAGCGCCATTCCAACCGGGTAGACACCTGTAACACATTGAATCTCAGGGAGTAACCTATCTCTTCCTGCTTTACATCCTCCTTTGCTTATCTCATCATTTCCCAGCTTCATTCCATGGCTCGCCAACGCCTCGGCCAACATTTTCTCTCCGACCTCGACTGGCGCGAGCAGATCGCCCGCGCCATCCGAGTCTCGCCTCATTCTACAGCTCCTCTCTCGCCCGGCGACCGGCACTGTTGGATCGAAATCGGCTCGGGCCACGGCGAAATGACCCGCTACCTCCTCGCTGCGGGTGACCCCGTCTACGCTATCGAACTCGACTTACCGCTTGTCACCGGACTGCGTCGCCTCGCAAAACAATGTTCGAATCTAATCGTGGTTTCTGGCGACGTTCTCAAGACCGATCTCGCTGCCCTCGCTTCTGGCCGCCGTATCCGCGTCTACGGCAATCTCCCCTACTACATCACTTCGCCGATTCTGCATCACCTCTTTAACTTCGCGTCGCTCATCGACGAAATGCACTTCGTCATGCAGGCCGAAGTCGCCCAGCGCCTCGCCGCCCTGCAGGGTACGCGCGATTACGGTTATCTCTCTGTCCTCACGCAGTTTTACGCTCGCCCGGAGTTGGTCTTCGAGATTCCTCGCAGCGCTTTCACTCCTCCTCCCGAAGTCACTTCCGCACTCGTGACCCTTCGCCTCCCCGGCGAGCGCGCAAAGCTCACGCTCGCTGGGAAATCGGCAACAACTGCTGACACCGCCGCCCAACCAGCACCCCTCGCCGAGTCGCAATTCCTTGCTTTTGTGAAATTGTGCTTCTCGCAGAAGCGCAAAATGCTGAAGAACAACCTGCGGTCTTTTGCGAAGCCCGAAGAAGTGGGCAAAGCGCTCGTCTCGCTAAATCTTCCGCCCGGCTCGCGCGCCGAGCAACTTACTGTCGCCCAATTCGCCGCCCTGCAAAATCTCTTGGAAGGATCGTGATGCGCCCGCAATCACGAAACAGCTTGCGGTTCTTTCCGCACCGCGGCGAGCAGCCGGTCGGGATAATCCGACATAATGCCGTCAACCCCCGCTTCAATCAGTAACCGCATGTGCGCCGGATGATTGACCGTCCAGCAAACGACTTGCAGATCCTTTGTTCGCGCTTGCTCCAGCAGCACCGGGGTCACCAGATCGCCTCGCGCAATGAGCTGCCGCGCGCCCACCTCGACAGCTTTTTCGGCAGGCCTTTCGAACTGGCCGTCGTAGAGCAACCCGGTCATGAGGGTGGGTTCAATCTGCCGCAAGCGCAAAACCAGTGCGGCATCGAACGAAATCGCCACAGCCCGAGCGAGCTCCCCGGAGTCGCGCAGCGCGCCGACGAGTGCGTGCTCTCCACCCCAGGAGCCCGCCGGTTTAATTTCCAGATAAAAGACCACGTCATTTTTTTTGGAGAACTGCAGGATTTCTTCCAACGTAGGAATGCGTTCGCCCGAGAATTCGCTCCCGAACCAGGAGCCCGCATCGAGATTGCGAAGTTGCGCGAGCGTCAGGTCGTGCACCTCGCCTTTTCCATTCGTGGTGCGGTTTACGGTTGAATCGTGGATGGCCACGAAATGCGCATCGCGCGAAAGCTGCAAGTCCGTCTCTATGAATGTTGCGCCCAGCGCTACCGCCTTGCGAAAAGCCGCCAGCGTGTTTTCCGGCGCGTGCCCCGAAGCTCCCCGATGCCCGATTACCAACATTGATCCTGCTCCCCGACCCCGACACACCATGCTAACACTTCGCGTCGAGCCGCAACGGGCCAGCGCGATTCATCTGCGTCTGGAAGTTAACCACTTGTGAGGCGAGAACTACGGGCGAAATTGCGCTCCCCTGCGGGGCTATCAGCAGCAGCTTTAGGACCTTGCGACCTCAGGCGGCACCGGCGGCGCCGCTGCGCTGCAATTGCCGCGAAATGCGCCGGGCTGCATCCTTCAGCGCTTCGGCAATGCGCGGCAAGCTGTGCTGGTCCACCTGAGTGAGCGTCCCGCTGGCGCCGAGCGCGGCAACCACATTTCCCAAGGTGTCGAAAACGGGCGCGCCCAGGCAGCGCGCGCCGAGGCTGTTTTCTTCGTCGTCCACGGCGTGGCCTTCGTGCTTCACGTGTTCCAGTTCCGAAAGCAATTTCGTGACAGTGGTAATGGTTTTCGGAGTGCGCTTTTTCAACCCTTGCTGTTTGATCAACGTTTCCACCTCGTGCTTTGGCAGCCAGGCGAGCAGGCACTTTCCGACGCTGGTGGAATGCAGAAACATGCGCCGGCCGACCCAGGTGTTCACCTTAAAGAATCCCGGTGCTTCGACTTTTTCGATATAGACGGCTTCGCCTTGGTCCAACACGGCAAGATGCACGGTGAGGTGAATTTTTTCAACGAGCGCACGCATGAATGGCAAAGCAACATCGGCGATGTCGAGATTCGACTGGGCGTCGCCACCGAGACTCAGGATTTTCAGGCCCAGGCGGTAGCGTCCGGTTTCCGCGTCGCGGCGAAGGTAGCCGCGCTTTTCCAGAGTGCGAAGGATGTAGCTGGCGGAGCTTTTGGGAATCGCGAGCTTGCGGCTGATTTCCGAATTGGTGAGGCCGTCGCGGCGCTGCGCAGCAGCTTCAAGGATATTGAGGGCGCGTTCGACGGCGGTAGCGGGGCTGGAATCCGAGTTGGGCATGAAAGCTCCGTGTCCTAAGTCACAAACGTTCGCATTATAGAATATTTGTTCAAGGAATTGAACAGCAACAGGATCCGAGCGAGCTCCGGGCCAAGATATAGAACAAGTGTTCAGAATACTGAACAGGCCCTTGCGTTCACAGCGCGCGCCCGGTAAAAAGGGATTATCGTAGTCCGAACACATGTTCCATATGCTGAACAGCCGGAATGAAAGAGGAAACCAGCAGCCGATGGTGTGCAAAATACTCGACACCGTGTGCAAACTTGCCCACGGATTCCGCTCCCGGCTCTCACTAGGTCTGCATGTGATTGAAAGCAGAGCGTTTAAAATGCCTCGTTTTATGCCATCTGGTCCCCGAATTGCCTTGTCTGTGCACCAGCCGGTTTTGCTCCGAATTCGGAGAGGAAAGGACTGACAGCTACCATGGCTACAGCCACCACCAGGCCGAACCCGGCGTTGATGCCACTGCCCTTCTCAAGCCGCATAGTACCGTTGAATTCGGCTCCGCTGGATTTCGACCCGGAGAAGGATTTGCCGGAAGGATTTTTGGATTTTCTGGCGCCCCTCCACGCAGCGCTGACGCTGCGCCAGCGCGCGCTGGTAGCGCGACGCGAGTTCGCTTTGGCCGAAGCGCACGCAGGCAAAGTTCCTTCTTATCTGCCGCCTTCCGTGGCTACAACCAATTCGTGGCGCATCGAATTGCCCGCGTGGTGCGCGGACCAACGAAACCAGATGACTGGCCCGGCGGATGACGCGGAACTCGTCGTGAAGATGCTGAATTCCGGCGCGCCTGGAGTAATGCTGGACCTGGAAGATTCCACGGCCAACACCTGGGAGCACAACGCGCTGGGTATCCAGAACATTCTCGAAGCGCTCGCGGGACGGCTTACGTATTACGACCGCAAACGCAACAAGACGGTCGGAATCAATCCCACCACAACGGTGATTTTCACCCGGCCTCGCGGATTGCATCTGCATCAAGCGGGAGTTTTGCCGGGAGAGTTGATACCAGCCTCGTTGTTTGATGTGGCCATGGTCGCCTATCAGGTGGATTTCAACGCGTTGAAGCATCCGCTGTGCATTTACATTCCGAAATCGGAATCGGCAGACGAAGCAATCTGGTGGCGCGACCTGTTCCAGATGATCGCGCGGCTGAAGGGCCTTCCGAAAGACGCCATCAAGTGCATGGCGCTGGTGGAATCGCATCCGCTGGCGTTTCAGATGGAAGAGTTCGCGTGGAATTTGCGCGAGCACATTGTGGGATTGAATCTGGGCCGCTGGGACTATATGGCCAGCCTCATCCACTTCAATCTCGAGAACCCGGAATGGGTGCTGCCCGACCGCAACACCATCCCGCACAACGTTTCGTTTTTCCAGAATCTGCGCAACTTGATTCCGGAGATTTGCCACAAGCACGGAATGCTGGCCATCGGCGGAATGACGGCGCTGTATCCGAGCCGCGAAGACGCGGAGCTGAATGAGCGGGCTCTGAAGGTCCTTGCCGAGGACAAGAAAAACGAAGCGAATTCACTGATGGACGGAGCGTGGACCGGCCATCCCGACCAGAATGAAATCGCGGTGAGCCAGTTCCCTGTTCCCAATCAGTTGAAGGCGCGCCCGATCGACGCTAATCCGCATCCCGACTTGCGGCCACTACCCACGGGAGTGGGTAAGCGCACGCTGGCGGGTACGCGCGCGGCGATTCGGACCGTGATTCGCTACCGCAACGGCGTGCTGAACGGAAAGGGCGCAAGCTTGCTCGACGGCTACATGGAAGACCTAGCTACCGATCGCATCTATCGCTTGATGATCGCGCAGCGCATGAAGCATTCGAACAAACTCCAGATTCTCGACGAGAGCGGAATCCCGGTTTTGCATACGCCGGAATTGATTCGCGATCTTTTTGACGAAGAACTCGACCGGCTGCTGCGGGAGACGGCGAAGGACAATGATCCGAATATTGCGGCGACGCTCCGGGAGGCGCGCGGAATCAGCGAAGAGATGATTCGGCGAGGCGAGTTTAATCCGGTTTGAGGAATTAAGGAGAGAGTCCTGATTCCTAAAGACTGAGTTTCATCTCAGCAGGGGCGAAAAGGTTCTCGCTCGTGGTGCGGTGGGGTTTTTTCAAATCCGTTTTTGCAGTGATCAAAAAAAGAAAGGCAACAAGGAGAAAGAAATGTCAGGACATGGAACCAGCGGGACAAATGGCAACGGAAGCAAGCATCACGGACACTCGCCCTGGACCTCGGATCCCCGTTGGTCAGGTATCCGGCGGCCGTACTCATATTCGGACGTGCTGCGGTTGCGCGGCTCGATTCAGATCGAGTACACGCTGGCGCGGCTGGGCGCGGAGCGGCTCTGGAATTTGATGCAAACAGAACCGTATGTTCCGGCGCTCGGCGCCATCACCGGCAATCAAGCGATTGAAATGGTGCAGGCCGGGCTGAAAGCCATTTACGGCAGCGGCTGGCAGGTCGCGGGGGACAACAATACGGCAGGCGACGTGTATCCCGATCAGTCGCTCTACCCGTGTGACTCCGCTCCGAATCTGGTGAAGCGCATCAACAAGGCGCTGTTGCGCTCCGACCAGATCGAATCGGCGGAAGGCAAGCACTCCGGCACCTATTGGTTTGCGCCGATCGTGGCCGACGCGGAAGCCGGTTTCGGCGGCTCGCTCAATGCCTACGAATTGATGAAGGCGATGATCGAAGCTGGCGCAGCAGGCGTGCACTTCGAGGATCAGCTCTCTTCGGCCAAGAAGTGCGGGCACATGGGCGGCAAAGTGGTCGTGCCGACACGGGAGTTCGTGGAAAAGCTGGTGGCGGCGCGGCTGGCCGCGGACGTCTGCGGCGTGCCCACGATTCTTATCGCGCGCACCGACGCCAATTCCGCGGGGCTGCTGCTTTCCGACGCGGATCCACACGACCGCAAGTTCATCTATGGAGAGCGCACTCCGGAGGGCTTCTATCAATACCGGGGCGGTATTGACGCGGCCATCGCACGCGGGCTTTCCTACGCGCCGTATGCGGACATGTTGTGGTGCGAGACGTCGACGCCGGATTTGGACGAAGCGCGGAAATTCGCTGAGGCCATTCACGCGAAATTCCCCGGCAAGCTGCTGGCGTATAACTGCTCGCCGTCGTTCAACTGGAAGAAGAAGCTGGACGACGTGACGATTGCAAACTTCCAGCAGGAACTGGGCAAAATGGGCTACAAGTTCCAGTTCGTGACGCTGGCGGGCTTCCACGCATTGAACATGTCCATGTTCAACCTCGCGCGCGGCTATGCGCACTCCGGCATGACGGCATACTCGAAGCTGCAGCAGGAAGAGTTTGCGGCACAAGAATGTGGCTACCGTGCGGTCACGCACCAGCGCTTTGTCGGAACCGGCTACTTCGACGAAATCGCGCAAGTGGTTTCGAGCGGTAATACCTCGACGATGGCTCTCGCGGGCTCCACGGAAACGGAGCAGTTTGATACCGTGATTCAGCACGAATCCGCCGACGGGCAAACCGCCGAAGCCCACGCCTGAAGCACAACAACTTCAGAGTGGAGTTGCACGGGGGCGGAGATTTTCTCCGCCCCTCTTGTTTTCAGAAGATCAGAGGCCCGTGAGGAGTTGGCCGTCGGCGAGGAAGCCATCACGGCGTGAATCGGCGGAATGCGTCGGCAGCGCATAACTAACGGAAACAGAATTCTTCATCACGGCGGCGAAGGCGGTCTGGAAGGCGTCCATTTCCGGCTGCGTCCCGACGGTGATGCGGGCCCAAGTCGGCCAGACGGGCCAGGGGCGCCCGATAAACACTTTCTGCCCCGCCATGCCGGCGATGACGTCTTTGACGGGACGCTTGGTATCCAGCATGAAAAAATTGGCTTGCGAGGGCGTAAACGAATAGCCCTGGCTCCTCAACCAATCGAATGTCTTTTCACGCACAGTGGTGTTGATGAGCTTGCGTTCGGGAACCAGGTGCTCGTGCTTGAGGCTGGCAGACGCAGCGACCAGCGCGGTGATGGGCATGGCGCTTCCTCCGCCCTGGGGGGTGAGTTTCTGGAGCAAATCGGGGCGCGCGATGGCCGCGCCGCAACGGATGCCCGCCATGCCGTAGATTTTCGAGAAGGTGCGGAGCACGACGATGTCCTGCCCTGCCCTGACGAGGTCGACGGCGGTTGCATTCAAATTCGCGAAATGGATGTAGGCTTCGTCGACCAGAATCACAGAATCTTTCGGTTTCTTGGCCAGCAATTCTTCGATGTCCGCGTGCGGCGTAGACGTGCCGGTGGGGTTATTCGGCGTGCAAACGTAGAACAGGCCGGCGTCGGGAGCGGCAGCAAGCATGGCGGGAATATCGTGCGCATACGTCTTGGTGAGCGCAGTCTTAACGATTCGCGCGCCGGAAAATTTGGACGAGTGCATTCCCGATTCATAGCCGGGGTCGGCGGTGACATAGCTACGGGTGGGCGAAGTAAACGCCATCACGGAAAAATGCAGCGGCTCGCTGGAGCCCGGGAAAATCGCAACGTTTTCCGGCTTGACGCCGACCGAATCCGCAAACGATTTCGTGAGTTCGTCCTTCAGCCACCAGCAATAGCGGCCACCCTCCGGAATGACGTCGTTGAGCGCCTTTCTGGCCAGGTCGCAGGGGCCCAGCGGATTTTCGTTGGCATTGATAACGATCGAGCCGGGAGGAAAATGCTGCATGTCGCGGTCAACAGCCGCGGCAGCGAGCATGGGCTCAGTCATAATGCGAAAAGTCGAGACGGCGGCAGCAGCAGCGGACCATTGCAAGAAGGAGCGGCGCGAACCCTTCAACAGGGGATGGTTGGCGGACATGAGAACCTCCTCAAGCCGCGCAAATGTCTTGATGGCGATGCGCGGGCCACTTGGATTGGTAGCATGAAAGGGCTGCGGGGTTCAACACGGAAATTCTGGAGGGAGCTATCGAAATTACTCGTGGCCGCCGCCGAGTTCGCGAACGATGCCGCCAACGAAATTCTTGGCGTCGCCAAAGAGCATGAGGGTCTTATCCATATAGTAGAGGGGATTGTCGATACCAGCGAAACCGGCAGCCATACTGCGCTTGATGACCATGACGGTGCGCGCCTTGTCGACGTCGAGAATGGGCATGCCGAAGATGGGGCTGGAGTGATCCGTGCGTGCGGCCGGATTAGTGACGTCGTTGGCCCCGATGATCAGAGCGACGTCCGTTTGCGGGAAGTCACCGTTGATTTCGTCCATTTCAAGGAGCTTGTCGTAAGGAATGTCGGCTTCGGCAAGCAGCACGTTCATGTGGCCGGGCATGCGTCCCGCGACGGGATGGATGCCGAACTTGACGTCGATGCCGCGCTTGGTGAGGGCGTCGTATAGCTCGCGGACTTTGTGCTGCGCCTGCGCGACCGCCATGCCATACCCGGGAACGATGACGACTTTGTTGGCGGCAGCGAGAATGCCGGCGGCTTCATCGGGAGTGGCGCTGCGAACCGTACGCTCTTCGGCAGCTTTCCCGGCGGAGACCTGCACTTGGCCGAAAGCGCCGAAGAGGACATTCGTGAAAGACCGGTTCATGGCTTTGCACATAATCACCGACAGGATGAAACCGGAGGCGCCATCGAGAGCGCCGGCTACGACAAGGACTTTGCTATTGAGCACGAAGCCCAGGAGCGCAGCGGAAAAACCGGCGTAGGAGTTCAAGAGCGAAATAACCGTGGGCATATCCGCCCCGCCGATGGGAGTGACGAGCATTACGCCGAAAAGCAGCGCGACGACGACCATGGCCTGGAAAAGATGCGTGTATTCCGGATGGACCATGAGGATGAGCATGAGAACAATCGCAGCGGCGAGAGTGGAAAGACTGACGATGTTCTGGCCTTTATAGGTGATGGGACGCTGCGGAAGAATTTCCTGGAGTTTACCCGCAGCAATCAAGCTACCCGTGAAGGTGAGAGATCCGATGATGACTTCAAGGCCGATCTCCACCATCTCGAACTTGGTGAGATGCGGAGTGCCTACGTAATACTCCGCGATGCCGATGAGCGCGGCGGAAAGAGCGCCAAAGGCGTGGCTCATTGCCGTTCGTTGAGGAACGGCGGTCATCTTCACCAGCCCCAGGGGAACGCCAATGGCCGCCCCGATAATCAAAGTGATGATGATCCATTTGTAGTGCGTGACCTGAGGATCGAAAAGCGTGGCGACCACGGCCACGCCGGAAGCGATTTCGCCGATGAGAACGCCACGCATGGCGGACACCGGCGAACTGAGCCATTTGAGCGCGAGGATAAAGCCGATCACCGCGGCGATATACGAAAAATCAATGAGCTGTTGCGTGGCGAGCGCGGTCATGACTTTTTCGCCTTGCCCGCGCGGAACATGTGCAGCATGCGGTCGGTGATCAGGAAGCCGCCGACCATGTTGCTGAAGGATGCGGCCACGGCGATCAAGCCTAGCAAGGTGGAAAGCTTGGTTTCATGCCGGCCGGCGATGATGATCGCTGCGACTACCACGATGGCGTCGAGAGCGTTGGTCAAGGACATCAGCGGGGTGTGCAGGAGCGGAGACACCCGCTTGATCAATTCGAACCCCAAAAACGCCGCCAGGATGAACACGAACAGACTCGAGATAAAATCAGCAGGCATCCATTCCTCCTTACGCTTTCGCCAGCAGGGCAGGCAGCGAGAAAAACTCGCGAATGCGGGGATTGGCGACCTCCCCATCCTTAGTAAGTAGAGTCTCGCGGATAATCTCGTCTTCGAGATTCAGTTGCACTTTGCCATCTTTGACCAGGTGCAGCAAAAATGCGCTGAGGTTCCGCGCGTACATTTGGCTCGCGTGATACGGCACGGTGCTGGCGAGATTGAGTTTGCCAATGATGGTGACGTCGTGCTCGACGGCGATTTCCCCGGGATGCGTGAGCTCGCAATTGCCCCCGCGCTCGCTGGCGAGATCCACGATGACGGATCCCGGCGCCATGCTGGCAACCATTTCCTTGGTGACCAAAACCGGCGGCTTTTTTCCAGGAACGACGGCGGCAGTAATCACGACGTCGCTGTCCGCGACGGCCTTGGCGAGAAGTTCTCGCTGACGCTGGTAAAAAGTTTCATCCTGCGCGCGGGCATAGCCGCGAGAATCCTGCGCATCCTTGGCTTCGATGGGCAGCTCGACGAAGCGACCGCCGAGGCTCTGCACTTGTTCTTTGGCGGCGGGGCGCAAGTCATAGGCGGAAGCCACGGCGCCGAGGCGGCGCGCGGTGGCAATGGCCTGTAATCCGGCAACGCCCGCACCGATGACGAGGACGCGGCCGGGAGTGATCGTTCCCGCCGCGGTTGTGAGCATGGGGAAGATGCGTGGCAGTGTGTCGGCGGCGAGGATCACCGCTTTGTAGCCGCAGATGGTAGCCATCGAGGAAAGCGCGTCCATGCTCTGCGCGCGCGTGGTTCGCGGCATCAATTCCACGGAAAAAGAAGTGACGCCTTTGGAAGCGATCTCCTGAATCGTTTCGAGCGACCCGAGCGGCCGCAAAAAACCAATAAGCAATTGGCCGCGACGATAAAGCGGAACATCAGCTTTGCCGGTCCTATCGTTCGAACCATAACAAAGAACCTGGACGATGATATCGGCGCCGCTGAAGACTTCGGCTCGATTGGGAAGGATCTTCGCGCCTTTGGCGGCGTATTCCGCGTCCGGATAACCGGCGCCCGCTCCAGCTCCCGCTTCGATGACGATCTGCAAACCAGCCTTCGCTAGGCCGGGGATTGCTCCGGGGACCAACGCCACGCGGAGTTCTCCCGGAAAGGACTCACGCGGAACACCGACAATCATGAAGTTCCTCCGCTACCGAAAAACTAAACTGCCATGGGAAATCGCGCACAAACCACGAGAGGCGCCCAAGCGAGCTCAAACTGAGGTCAACCCCATCGGACCAGACACCAAAGCATACACTCTCTTGCAGCGTTTCGGTAAGTCCCAGTCTGGTTTTGCAAGCTGAACTTCCGGCACGCGATCCGCTTTCTACTTCACGCGCCCGCAACGCCACGGTGACTCGCATCACCAGTGTGGGTGACTCATTTCGACAATCTCTTCAACCTCTGGTGCTGAGTTATACTGGCGCATGCCCTCGATGAAACGGCACAGCAAGATATTCTCTACGCTCTTCGTTTGCTTCTTGCTTTCCAGTGCGCTCGGCGCGCAAGACCTTGGGCTGCAAAAGGACGAAATAACCTGGCGCTCCGAACACGCCGCAGAGCTTTTGAAGCCGGACGGCTGGCTTTCCCTCGTGGGTCTGGAATGGCTTCAACCGGGGGACAATTCGGTTGGCTCCGCTGCCGACAACACAATCCGCATCACGAGCGGCCCTGCCCACCTTGCGGTGCTCCACCTGGAGTCTGAAAGCGTAACTATAAATCCCCCTCCGGGCGGTTTCCCCGAAGATTTTCGCGTCGCCGGGGCATCCGCAAAATCGCAACCGCTTCGGGCGGAACCCAACAATGACAAAGTCGCTCCTCGCCTGACCATCGGCACCCTGAGCATGTACGTGATCCGTCGGGAGAATCGCTTCGCGTTGCGGATCAAGGATGCTAAGTCACCATCGATTGTGGGTTTTCAGGGCCTCAAGTGGTATCCCCCGAACGACCGCTATCGCGTGACCGCCAAATGGATTCCCTATTCACCGTACAAAACCATCACGCTCGCCACTCTGGTCGGCACAAACTACGACCAACCCGTGCCTGGAGCCGCGGAATTCACGATTAACGGTAAATCCTTCCGGCTCGAGCCGGTACTCGAGGATCCGACGGTTGCAAAGCTTTTCTTCATCCTCCGCGACACCACCAGCACTTCGACAACGTATGGGGCTTGCCGGTTTCTTTACACCGGCTTTCCCACCAATGGATTAGATAAACCTGGAGAGCTCGTCCTGGATTTCAACCGCTTGGAGAATCCGCCCTGCGCCTACACTCCGTTTTCCACTTGTCCTTTGCCGCCGCCGGGAAACCGCCTTCCCATCCCTCTCCCCGTGGGCGAGCAGCGCTACCACAACTGATCTCTTCTTCTGCCCGCCGGTCTCGGTTTTGAAAAAACTGGCTGGGTATTGGAAAATAAACGATTGAAATGAACAGCAACCGTTCCAATTTGCAACCATCGAATGACGATTCCCCGGCCCGCGAAAAACTGATCGCTCTCCGGCTGGCTCTTCTCCGCGTGCACAAAACACTTCTCGAAATGGAGCGCCGGGAGTATGAACGCGAGCATGGCAAGGTCAATGCGGGCGAGCTCTTCCGCCTGGTCGTGGACCACGCACAATTCGCTTGGCTGCACAACATTTCGGAGTTCGTGGTGCGCATTGACGAAACACTCGCGGCCAAAGAGCCCGTGACCCCGGAATACACCAGGGGGGCCTTCTCGCTCGCGCGTAAGATGTTCGTCCCGACGGAATCCGGCGACGCTTTCCAAAAGAAATACTTCGACGCCATCCAGCACGACCCGACGGTGGTCATGGAGCATGCCGAACTTGCGCGGCTGTTCAACAACGAGCCCCCTGACACTTCTCCTGCGTAGCTGCAGGACATTTCCGGGTAAAATTTGGCCCCGCAACCGGAGGTGCTCATGAGCGAATTCGAGAAGGCTTACACTAACGGAGAAATCATGGTTCTGTGGAAGCCGGGCGTTTGCATCCATTCCGGCAAATGCGTTCAGGGCCTGGGGGAAGTGTTCAACACGAACGCACGCCCGTGGATTAGCATGAGCGGCTCGAACACGCAGCGCATCATCCAACAGGTGGAACAGTGCCCGAGCGGCGCCCTCAGCTATATGCGCGTTGAAAAGATCAGCAAGGCAGCAGGGTAAGCCATGGAATTAAACCTCGACCAAGCCGCCGTCAGGCATATCGAAGACGCGCAACGATTCGAAGCGATAGTTGGCAACCTTCGAAGCTTGATCACTTATCGCCGCTCTCCCGGCCGCATCACGTTTTTGCATACCGAAGTTCCACCGCCACTGGAAGGCCAGGGGCTCGCCGCCAAGCTGGTTCGCACGGCGTTGGAGTATGCGCGCGAACAAAAGCTTCAAGTCGTTCCCCTCTGCCCTTATGTTTCAAGTTTCATCAGAAAGCACCCGGAATTTCATGACTTGGTCTCCGCCGAGCAGTTGCAGAACATTCTCTCACGCTGAACTCTCGCCCATGTCTTCAACCAAGGCCGTCCAGAAACCCTCACCGACAAAGTTGGCCGTCCGGCGTCTGCGGCGCAGCGAGTTGCCTGAGGACACCATCGAACTTGCCCGCTTTCTAATCGGCAAAATCATCGTGCACGAACTGCCGAAAGGGCGCTTGAGTGGGAGAATCGTGGAAACGGAGGCTTATCCGCCGGGGGATCCCGCGGGGCACCATTTTCGCGGACCCACGCCGCGAATCCGCTCGATGTATCGCGCGCAGGGCCATGCGTATATCTTCTTCAATTATGGCGCGCACTTCATGCTGAACGTCGTCAGCGAACCGGAAGGAACAGCTTCGGCCATCCTGATTCGTGCGATTGAGCCGCTTGAAGGCATCGAACTCATGAAGCGGCACCGCAAAACCGACCGTTTGCTCGATCTCACCCGCGGCCCGGGGCGTCTTGCCGCAGCTTTTAAAATCGACCGCCGACACGACGGCGTGGATTTGTGTACTGACGACGCTTTGTGGCTGGGTGATTCGAATTACCCGGTTGGTGAGATTGGTACTTCCGTTCGAATTGGAATTACACGGGCAGCGGAACAGCCATTTCGATTTTACGAGCGCGGAAATCCCTTTGTCAGTGGGCCCAAACGCTTGTTGCATCCAGTAAAGGAACACAAAACGCTTCGTTCGACGAAGCAGTGAAGGCCTGTTTATCTTAAAACTCGCGCGAATATCTGCTTCCAAAAATAGCCGCGGCTCTTCTATTCCTCGGTCAGGACCTTTTCGGACGGTTCAGTTTCCTTAGGCATACGCGCCAGGTAGCGATCGAGTACCTCATCCAGTTCCTGCGGCCGAATGGGCTTGGTGAGGTATCCATCCATGCCCGCCGCGAGGCATTTTTCGCGATCTCCTTTCATCGCATGCGCGGTCAAAGCCACGATGGGCAAGTGGCGGTCGTTCCTATTTCCCCTTTTTCGTATTGCTGCTGTCGCTTCAAAGCCGTCCATTTCCGGCATTTGCATATCCATCAGAACAAGGTCGAAGGTTCCTTTCTCGAGCGCCTCAAGGGCTTCGTGACCGTTCGCTGCCACTGCGACATGATGCCCGCGCTTTTCCAATAGCCGTGTGGCAAGCCGCTGATTTACGGGGTTGTCCTCTGCAAGGAGGATGCGCAAGGAATTTCCGGGCGCGACGGCATCTTGAAGCGAATACCGCGTGATGAGTGGTGTCGCTGCGCCTTGTTTCGGGGCGCCCAAGACTCGCGCGATGGCCTCACGAAGCTCCATTTGCCGGATTGGCTTCAGGAGGTACGCGGCCACGCCGAGGTTCTGACACCGGAGGGCGTCGCCCCGCTGACCAGCAGAGGTCAACATCATAATCGTCGCAGCTGAGAATTCCTGCCTCTGGCGAATCCTCGAAACCAAATCAAAGCCATCCATCTTCGGCATATGGCTATCGGTCAGTATCAGCTCGAATGGCTTGCCCGACGCCAGTGCAGACGACATTTGGTCCAGCGCCTCTTCTCCGCTGCCTGCAAGCGAGGGGAGCATTTGCCAGAGATTCAACATTCCTTCCAGGATTCGCAGATTGGTTCGATTGTCGTCGACCACCAGCACTCTGACGCTTCGGAGTATTTCCGGCGACAAGGGCAGGCCAGTTTTTTTTGTATCCGTGCCCGCAACCTCAAACTGCACGGTGAAATGGAACTGGCTGCCTTTGCCTTCTTCGCTTTCCACCCACATCTCTCCACCCATCATGGCAACCAGGCGTGAAGAGATGGTCAACCCAAGGCCTGTTCCTCCATATCTTCTGGTCGTCGAACTGTCCGCTTGTGTGAACGGCGCGAAGATAGAGTCATGCATCCTTTCCGGGATGCCCATGCCAGTGTCTGTAACCGTAAATTTCAGCACCCACTGCCGTTCTTTTCGAGAATCGACGCACGCTTTGACACCAACTTCGCCCCGTTTCGTAAATTTGATGGCATTGCCAAGCAAGTTCAGCAGGATCTGGCGCAAACGATGCGGATCGCCCTTCAGCACTTCGGGGACTTCTGGCGCGATTTCGCAGAGCAACTCCAGTCCCTTTTGGTCGGCCCGAAGAGCCATGGTCTTTAGCGTGGCTTCCAAAGAATCGCGAAGGTTAAATTCGATGAGTTCGAGATCCATGCGGCCAGCCTCGATCTTGGAAAAATCAAGGACGTCGTTGATTACCGTGAGCAGCGAATCAGCTGACATCTTGACAGTCTCGAGGTATTCGCGCTGCTCTACGCTTAAGTGCGTCTCCAGCGCGAGATCGGTCATACCGATCACACCATTGAGTGGAGTGCGGATTTCATGGCTCATGTTGGCCAGGAATTCGCTCTTGGCGCGGCTGGCGGCCTCCGCCGCTTCTTTTGCTTCTTTCAGTCGCTTCTCGGTCTCGTGTCGCTCCGTAACGTCCTCGACTACACCTACGTACCCGGCGAACTCCTGATCCCTATCCAGGAGCGGAACCGATTTGACTTCTATCTGGCGTTGCACTCCTTGCGGGGTGAGAAGCCTGTAGCTCACCTGATATGGCCGCCTTTGCGCAATCGCTTCCTCTCTTAATTTCATCACCCGCGTCAGGTCTCCGGGGTGGATGGCTGATTTCCATCCCAGCCCGAAGATCCCTTCGTCCGAAAGTCCGAACATTTCCAACAGCTTCGAGTTGGCGTAGGTACAACGGCCGTCTTTGCGCGCGCGGTAGATTCCGACTGGAGCAGCGGCGCTCAAGGTCCGGAACAATTCTTCACTCTCCCGCAAGGCCCTTTGGGCTTCCAGCCGGTCAGTAATGTCCTGGTAGACCACCAGCGAGCCTCGCTCTCCGTTCGCCAGGGCCAAGGGCACGGCATCAATCTCTACGTCAATCAGTTTTCCGTCCTTTCTTCTCCGCTTTTCGATATTGTTATGAACGGCCTCCCGCATGAATGTTCGCAAGCGCTGCTTGAATTCTTCCTGGTTCACGTCTAGCGGAAACAGCATTTCGTTGACAGGCTTACCGATAGCTTCATCCCGAGTGTATCCAAACAGCTTTTCAAAGGCGGGATTGACCAGGAGGACTCGCCCATCCTGCCTGCCAACTGCGATCGCCAAGGGGCTGCTATCAATCAAGGTGTTGAGAAATACTGTGCGTTCCTTCAACTCCTCTTCGGCCCGCCCGCGCTGAAGGACTTCTTCCCGCAATTCCCGCGTGCGTTCCGCGACGCGCCGCTCGAGTTGATCGTTAACGGTCTGCAGTGCAGCGTCTCGCTCACGGATGCGTCCTAGCATCTGGTTAAACGATTCTACGAGTTCGCCCACTTCATCAGCGCCATAAGGGATCGCCCGCACGGAATAATCTTTCTCAGCGGAAATTCTTCGCGCCACCCCGGCCAATTGCAGGATTGGCCCGGTGAGCAAACGGACCAGCCGCGAAGAAAGGAGCGCGATCGCCAGCATGGAGACGAGCAAGATCAGACCGGAAGTCTGGCGGAACTGCCTCATCTGCTTATTAATCTCCGAGAAATCGGAAACGACCGCGATGCCCCCCGCTTTTTCGCCACCCAGTAACAAACTCCGGGACACCGTGAGGGAGTCCTTATCGAACTTCACGGCCTCCCCTCGCCAGGCCGGCATCGCGAATCTTTTGTCCAAATCTTCGCGCCGGTATTCGGCAAAAACTTGTCCGTGACTGTCGTAGACGTAGGCAGCCATAATGTGCCGTTCCAGGCGAAGCGAGCTGAGCAGATCCTGGGCGGCCTTTCGATCATTGAAGACGAGGGAAGCGGCAGAGTTCAGCGCTAACGTGTCGGCATGCGTCGTCAGCTCATCTCTAAGGCTGTCCTGAAAGTGGCGCTTTTCAGCGAACTCCGAGGCCAGGCCCGCGATACTCAATCCAGTCACGCTGGTCAGGAACACCACGATGGTCAGTTTGATCTGAATCGAGGAATTTCGAAAAAACCTCATTTCATTTTCCCCCGCGCGGAAGGACAACCTGCTTCGCCAAGGACAATAGCCGCGAGCTGATCGTCAAGCCGGCCTTTTCGGCCGCGTCCAGGTTGATCTCAAAGCGCATCTTGTTGTCTTCCAGGCAAAAGCCAATCATCCCGCCGTCCGCGGTGAAATGCTCCGTTTCGCCCACTGTTAAGACCGGTTTCCCTCGGAGACTGCTGAGCACCGCAGGGATTGACTGCTTTTCTGACTCCCCGAGGAATAAAACCTGGCATCCTCCGGGATCTTGGGCTCGTTTTAGGTGGAGCACGCGCAAAGGCCGTTCGTTGATTGTCTTCCCACTCAAGCTGCTGTCTAACGCGCCATGAAATGGGTCCTCGCCGAGCGTGCAATAGGTCAAGGGATCGCCGCGCTTCCCAAGAGCAGCCTCCGGCCACCCCACGAACTGCGCGAAATGAAAAAGGAACGCGGCCTTAATCTGATACTCGCTGGGCGTGGCCTCCTGCGCTTGCGCTTTGCTGCCCCAACCCATGCTCAGCACTACGAGTAGAATTCCCAAAATTCGGAAACATCCGCGAGCGGTTCTCCGCGGCCCGGAAGCACTTTCCGATCCGCTTGTCTGCTGTCGGATTGAATCGGTAACGCGCACTTATTTCTGCTTGGACCTCAGAACTGCCAGGTCAGTTTGACGTACGCGGAGCGCGTGATTTGCCCTGACTGCATGCTTCCATTCATGTCCTCAAATTCCATGTGATGATCCTTCAAGAGGTTCTGTCCGAATGCGCTAAGCGATACGCCTTCCCCGAGCTTCCAAGTGAGCCCTGTATCCAGTCTCGTGTATGAGGGAATCGTTACGTTGCCAGCAGGACCTTGGTCCTCAAGCTTGTCCACATGGTTAGCACTTGTGTCCCATGCCAGGCCGTGGTGCAGGTCAAAATGCGAGCGAAGTTGGATCATGTAGTCTGGGGAACTCCCCTGCACGAAAGGGACGGTTTGCGTATCGGCACTCTGGGGCTCTGTATGCATGTGCACGATCGCATCTGCGAATCCCGAACTGTGGGACCAGCGGTTGGTCACCTTCCAGTTGGCGCTGACTTCGAACCCATGCGTCTCTCCGTACATCAAGTTCTCGTACATCACGGTTTGAACCCAATGCGCGGGCAGCGGCGTTGGCTCGAAGGAA
>Ga0187780_10000403_pt1 | contig 32975 bp, 33 predicted proteins | sample 1015_Q2_SP10_20__FD_132429 | JGI IMG/M metagenome (GOLD analysis project Ga0187780, IMG submission 132429) | Tropical peat soil microbial communities from peatlands in Department of Meta, Colombia - 1015_Q2_SP10_20_MG | ecosystem: Environmental > Terrestrial > Soil > Wetlands > Peat | place...
AGCAGCTCCACGGACGGCTCGGCGCCTTCGGTGGGAGCGCGGCTGGGACGCCGCAGGCGGGAGCGATCCAGAATGTCCGCCAGCGCTGCCCGGATCGACGCGGCGCGGCGCTGACCTACCCCGGGCACGCTCTCCAGTCGGCCGTCGTAGGCGGCGGTTTCCAGGGCTTCTAGCGTATCGAGGCCCAAGCCGTCGTGAATGCGCTGGGCGAGCTCCGGCCCAACCCCGGGCACCGTGCGAAACAGGCTCACCGGATCCAGGCTGCCGCGCAAGCGCTCGAGTTGTGTCCATCGGCCGGTTTGCAGCATTTCTGCGATCGCAGAAGCGATCCCGATGCCGATCCCGGGCAGCTCGTCGAGTCCTTCGACGCCACGCTGCACGAAGTGCTCGCGCAGGCTCTTCCCGAAGCTCGCTATGCTGTCAGCGGCTCTGCGGTACGCGTTGACCCGGAACGGGTTCGCGCCTTGCGCCTGCAGGATCTCTGCGGCCTGCCGCAGCCAGGCGGCGATGTGCTCGTTTTCCACGAGGCGCTCGGGCGCAACCACCGCTGGTGGCGTGCTGGATGATGAAGCGGCTCGGGCGTGCATTGCCATCCGCGCTCAGCAGCGCGACCCGGAGGGCGCGTCGATTTCGGCTTCCGCACTGCTGCGCTCGAAAGCGGCCATCCCTGCATACAAGAACTTGTGACTCGACACGATATGCTGCGCCGAGCCGCCCCCCTTTGATCCGCGTCAATACGCGAGCTCTCGCATCGGGAGAATAATGTCGCCAAGCTTTTTCGGAGGAAGCCGACATGGCAACTTATGCGATGCTGACGCGCGTGTCCCCGGAGATCGTGCGTTCGGCTCACACGCTGGAAGAGCTCGAGCACAAAGCCATGGAAAAGATCCGCGCCCATTGCCCCGACGTGAAGTGGAAACAAAGTTACGCCATCCTAGGTCCGTACGATTACCTGGACATCTTCGAGGCCCCGGATAACGAGACGGCGGCCAAGGTGTCGACCTTGATTCGCGCCCACGGCCGCTCTCACTCGGAGGTCTGGGTCGCGACCGAGTGGCAGCGGTTCAAGCAGATGCTGCGCTCGCTAGGGCCTTCCCCGACGCCCACCGAGATGCCCTGAGCCCGCGTTAGCCTCGAGGACGTCCGTGCGCGCGATGGCCTTGATCGCTGGCGACGCGCATCCGCAGCTTGCGCAGGACATCGCACGCCTGACGCAGGCGAGCCTCGTACCAACCTCGGTTTCGGCGTTTGCCGACGGCGAGACACGGGTTCGAATCGAAGGCGACGTGCAGGACGCGGACCTGTATATCGTGCAGCCGACCAGCCCGCCGACCAACGAGCGGCTGATGACGCTGGCATTGATCGCCGATGCGGCCCGCGTCGCGGGCGCGGCGCGCGTCACGGCGGTGGTGCCCTATTTCGGCTACGCGCGGCAGGACGTGCGCAAGAGCGACGGCGAGCCGCGCTCGGCGCAGCTGGCGGCCCGCATTTTGCGCACTGCCGGAATCGACCGGCTGGTCGCGCTAGAGCTCCATTCGGCGGCGCTGGAAAGCGCGTTCGAGATCCGGCTCGTTCACCTGCAGGCCGACGAGCTCGTGCTGCTGGTGATCCGCGGGTGGGCAATTGGCGACCTCACGATCGTCGCTCCCGACGCCGGCGGCATGAAGCGCGCTCAGCGTTATGCCGCGGCACTGGTGGCGCCTCTGGCCGTGGTGGCCAAGGGGCGTCCGCGGCCCGATGTCGCCGTTTCCGTGCAGGTCCTGGGCGAGGTGCGCGGCCGCCGTTGTCTCATCGTCGACGACATGGCCAGCACGGGTCGTACGATCGTGAGCGCCGCATGCGCACTGCACGATGCAGGAGCCAAGGAGGTGCACGCGCTGTTCATCCACGCCGTAATGGCAGCGGGCGCGCTGGACGACATGTGCGCAGCATCGGTGCGCCGCATCGTCACGACCGACAGCGTTCCACGTCACCCTGACCCGCGTGTTGAGGTCGTCTCGATCGCACCGCTTCTCGCTCACGCGTTGACGCGGCTTGGCGCTAGAACGTGAGTGTGCTCGCCTGAGGCACGCGCCGATGCTAAGGCCTGCGCAGCGGCCATGGCGTGCAAGCCCTCGCGTCGTCCCAGCTCACTCGCGCTTTGCTTCTCTCCGCTGCCACGCCCCGAGCGCCTGGAGCGTGCGAAGGAAGCTGATCAAGTCTTCCCGGGTCAGCATTCCGACCACACGGTCTTGCGCCACGACCGGAAGCTGGTTCACCCCGTCGCGATCCATCAGGTGGAGTGCGTCCGACAACTCGGTATCGGGGGCGACGCGCTTGGATTCATCGAGCGGCACCATCACCTGCGCGGCGGTTGCCTTCATCCACTCGGAGCGCGGGACGGTGGACAGCCGGTGCGGCGTGATCAATCCGACGGTGCTGTCGCCGCGGCTCACGAGGAAGCAGCGTTGACCGCCGGCCAGGATGTGTTCTTCGGCGAGCTCTTGCAGCGTGACGTCCGCAGAGACCGTCGCGCAGCGGCTGGTCATGGCCTGCGAGACCGTGTGACCGGCGAGCAGATCCTGCACCGCCAGTTGCCGTGCTTGGCCTGTTGCGGCCGCATCGAGAAACCACCCGATGAAGGCGATCCACACTCCGCCGCCGAAATTGCCCTGCAATATCTGCCAAGCACCGAGGAGGATCAACAGGAAACCGAAGAAGCGTCCAGCATTGGCCGCAACCAGCGTCGCTCGTTTCATGTCGTGCGTGAGGGCCCATACGATGGCGCGAAAGACACGCCCGCCGTCCAGCGGGTAACCGGGGATGAGATTGAACAACGCCACTCCGAAGTTGATGTAGCTCAGGTACCTGAAAAGCCCCGACAGAGGTTCGCTCGCAGCAAATGCCGGTTGCAGCACGTAGAAAACGAGTCCAAGGGCAAGACTCACCAGCGGGCCGGCGATGGCGATGAGGAACTCGGCGCGGGCGCTCGGTGGTTCACCTCCAATGCTCGCGACGCCCCCGAATACGAACAGGGTAATGCTGCGAACCGGGATTTTGTAGCGCAGAGCTACGACGCTGTGCCCCAGTTCGTGCAGCAGGATGCTCAGAAAGAACAGCATGGCGGTCGCAGCACCCATGGCCCAGTAGAGCGGCAGCGGCCACCCGTGGAACTCGGCGGGGTAGTAGCTGACCGCGAGCATCCAAGTCAGCAGGGCGAAAATCAGGAACCAGGAATAATCGAGGCCAATCGGGATACCCAGAATCCTGGCCACGGGGATAGCCTGCCGCGTCATTCCGGCCTCCCTGGCAAGGCGTGCCCTGCAGCCGCCATCATGGCTAGTGCTCCCATCGTCACCACTCGAATACGATACGCTGACCGGCCCGCAGTATCGCGGACGTGGCGAAGCGCCGGCTCTCCCGATCCAAAGTAGAGCACAGCCAGCTGGCGTCCGTCTGAGTGGCCCCCTGCAGCCGGAAACGCTTCGCCTGTAGCGGCACGACCTCGAGCCCGAGGAGCTGGCCCGAGTCCGTGTCGAGCGTTGGAAAGTACATGCACGCGAGATCGCCACGGAACGACTCGTGGCCCGCGATGCCCTCGTAATCGTTGATGAAATCGCCGCACCCGTAAATGATGAGTTTGCCGCAGAAAACCTCGAGACCTTTCGGGTGGTGGGACGAGTGGCCGTGGAACAGATCGACCCCGGCGTGCTCGATCAACTCGTGGGCGAATTGCACTTCGGCAGGCGAAATCCCGTAGCCCCAGTTCGAGCCCCAGTGGACCGATGCGATGACAATATCCTGCGCCTGCCGAACGGATCGAACGTTGCGCGCGATCCGCTCTACGGTGTGACGCGAAAGGTCCGCGAGAACGGCGACGCCGGGCGCGCGTTCGGTGGCGGCCCAGCTGTGCGGAACACCACTGCTTTCGGCGCCCAGCGAGAAGATCAACAGGCGCTGACCGTCTCCGACAGGCACCACCGCTGGGGCCTCGGCCTGCAGCTGGTTTTTTCCAGCGCCCGCGGTCTTGAGCCCGGCGGCGTGCAGCGTGTCCAGGGTTTCCATCAGTCCCGATGCGCCCCAGTCCAATACATGGTTGTTGGCCAGCGCACAGCAATCGATCCCCGTTGCCGTGAGACAGGCGATGTTGCTGGGGTTCATGCGATAGTTGATGCCTTTGTCGAGCCAGTCGTTGCTGCGCGTGACCGCGGTCTCGAGGTTGACGACTCGAGCCGCTGGCCGGACGCGGTCCAGCTCGGGCATTGCATCGCCCCAGATATAAGTTGGATCCACCGAGCGCGGGATGGGGCCGTTTTTCTTCTCGGCGAGCTGGACGTAAGCCAAGGCGGTTTGCACGTAGTGTTCGTGGATCGCCGGCTCGCTCGGGTGCAGCAGGATCTGGTCAATCCCGCGGCCTGTCATCACGTCTCCGCAGAGAAACAAGCGTATCTGTCCCAACTGCCTACTCGGTGTGGAAACCTCGGAGTCTCATTGCTACGTCATGCAAAATGCTACGCTCAAGTCCGCCCGACGTCGGTCCGACCTGCGTGCAACAACCCCAGCGCCTGGCCGGTGGCCTTTGCGCTAGGTCAAGGACGGGCGGCGCGCCTTCATGTCTACTGCTTGTTGGGACGGAGGGCACGGGAGGGACCGCGGGCCGGACTCTCACGCTGCAAAGCCCCCACCTTCGAGACGGACTGCGAGCATGGCGATCAGATCACCGATGGATGCTGCCGGGAGCCTCAGCGTGGAGCTGTCGGCGACCATACGAAGATTGGCTGGCGACACTAGGCGGCAATCGCCACTGACGCTGGAGGATGTGCGGGGCGACTTGCAGCAGGGCGGGCTCGAGTGGTCTCGCAATGGCGAGCTGCTCTACCCGCAGGACAGGACGTCGCTGCTGATCGAACTCGACGGCTTGATTGCACAGTACGGCGGCAGCGCATCCGCCCTCGATTTCCTCAACCGTCGAAACGAGTCGGGGGGCTGAGCGAGCTGTCGCGCGCTTCACGCGACTGGCGATTGCCCGCCAAATGGCGTACGAACCAATCGGCAGCAAGGCGCGCAACCTCTTCCAGAGCCCCCGGTTCCTCGAACAGGTGCGTAGCACCGCGTACGATCGCGATCTGCTTATCGCATTGCAGAAGAGCGTGCGCTGCCTGGTTGAGGCCGATTACCCCGTGGTCTCTGCCGCCGACGATGAGAAGCGTGGGCGCCATGACCCGCGGAAGCGTCTCGTCGCCCGTCAGATCCGGCCGGCCGCCGCGGGAGACGACGGCTTTCACATCCTCCGGCATGGCTGCCGCAACACGCAGCGCCGAGGCGGCGCCGGTGCTCGCCCCGAACAGACCGACCAGCAGCGACCGCGTCGCGGCGTGCCGGCGCACGAAGCGGGCCGCATCGCCTAGGCGCCAAGTCAGCAGATCGATGTCAAAGCGTGTTTCGTAGTCGCGGTCCTCCTCCGGCGTCAGAAGGTCGAGCAGCAAGGTCCCCATCCCCGCGGCGCGCAGCTCTTGCGCGACGTAGCGGTTGCGCGGCGAGTGGCGCCCCGAGCCGCTTCCGTGGGAGAAAACGACGATGCCCGATGCCGCACGCGGAAGCTCGAGCACACCCTCCAGGGTGACCTGGCCGGACGGAATCGAGATCGGGTGCGCGTCGGAAGGCATGCTCATCAATTGACTCAATACGCCGATCGGGCCAAATAAATAATGCGCCTGTATGCGGCGCTGACTATTGCGCTAGGTCAAACGTCTCAGTCGGCGGCCGGGTCGCTGCGGTTTGCCGAGCGCACGGAGGGGAATCCTGCTGCGGATCCCGTTTGTTGATCATGGTGCCGGCCGCGTCCCGATCCGCTCAGCCCGCTCGATCACTTCCAGTTCCGCTCCGTTTTGAGTTCGGCTTCCGCCTTGAGCCAATCCTCGAGCTCGTGCCCGGGCTCGAAGTTGCGCCGCTGCGCGCGGTAATACGCCCGCAGGGCGATCAAGTGCTGCTGTTCTTCCGGCGTTGGGCTGCGCTCCTCGCCGAGCTCTGCTGTTTCTTCCCGCAAGATCTCGCGCGCTTCGCGCCCTCTGTGCAGAACCGTTTTTCCGCTTTCCATACCGCTCATCATCTTCTCCTTTGATCGGAGCGCCGACAGGCGCGTCAGCAGGTGACGTGAAACAGGCCGATCTTGCGCCCCTTCGCTCGATTGAACGTCGAGATCGCTATCGGCGTCGGCTCAGCGAGGACCCGGCAACCCTTGCGCGCGAAGAAGTCGGCGGCTCCCGGCGAAAGCCGCACATTGTCGTACTGGCCGGTCCCCAGGACCAACAGATCGCTGCCCTTCTCGTAAACGAACTCGGCCTCCGGCAGCGACAGCATGTGCGAGGTGCCAAAGATCTTCTTCGACAGCTTCTTCTTGCGCTTCTCGATCGCTCCAGACAGCCGCACGATGACGTCGTGACAGTAGGTCTCGCCGTCTATGGTGATGCTGCCGAACTCGCTGCTATCGATCTTCATGCTCCTGCTCAATGTAGCGCGGCGCGCAAGACGGCATTTGACTCCGATCAATGGGTACGCTGCGTCGGCGGGGCCGCGCTCAGTGTCGTGTCTCCCCATCGCTTGCAACGGAGCGCTCCGGTCCTACCAGCGCAGCCAGATCCCATTCATCGGACGGGATATCGTGGCGCAAGATGAAGGTGCGGCCGTCGTCGGCTTGCACCTTGAAGTACCTGTGCGTGGGGTGCAGCCAGCGGTCCAGCAGCGCCGTCACCTCGAAGCGGCGCGCACCGAGCCAGAAAGCGCGCGGCTCTTGCTCACCTCGGTAGCCGGCATAGCATTCGACGCGGATGGGCATGCTGGCTCCGCTCTAATCACGAATAGCGCGGCTCGTACATGAAGGCGAGCGCAGCGCCGTGCAGATCCTGTGGCCGAGGCTTTGTCACGTGCGCTTCCTCGTAGGCCGCTGCCGCTACGGCGGCAGCCACCGCCCTGGCAACGGCGCGCATGCGCCCGGCAACCGGAAAGATGCGGCCAGCGGCGAGATCGGATCCGGCAACCTGTCCCGCCAGCGCGTGCGCCGCCGCCAAGAACATCTCGTCCGTAACCCGCGTCGCGCCGCAGAGCAACAGCCCAAGCCCGACGCCCGGGAAGATGTAGCAGTTGTTGGCTTGGCCGGGCGCATGCACTCGGCCGTCAAGCGCAACGGCGTCGAAGGGACTGCCGCTGGCAAAGATGGCGCGGCCACCGGTCCAAGCGTAAGCTTGCTCCGCGCTGCATTCCGACTTCGTGGTCGGGTTCGACAGCGCGAATACGATCGGCCGCGGGTTCAGGCGCGCCATCGCCTCCAGCACCGGCCGCGTGAATGCGCCGCCCTTGGCGCAGGCGCCGATCAATGCGGTGGGTTGGAACGCTTCGACGGCGGCGAGTAGATCCGGCAGCGGCGCCCGCTCCTGGGCAAACCGCCGCTTGTGCTCGGCGAGATCGCGCCGGCTCGCCACCACCAACCCGCGCGAGTCGACGAACAGGCAGCGCTGCCTGGCCTCACGCTCGGACAGTCCCTCGCGCTGCATGGCAACGACCGCGAGCGCGCCGATGCCAATGCAAGCTTCCCCGGCACCGACAAACAGGATGCGCTGCTCAGCCAGCCTTTTCCCCGTGATCCGGCCGGCGCAATACAACCCCGCCAGGCCCATGGCGGCGGTGCCCTGCACGTCGTCGTTGAAACAGCACAGGCGGCCACGATAGCGGCTCAGCAGGCGAAAGGCGCAGGCATTGTTGAAGTCTTCGAACTGCAAGACAGCGCCTGGGAACAGCTCTTGAACGGCCGCCACGAACTCCTCGAGGAGCGCGTCGTAAATCTCCCCTGTCAGCCGTGCCCGCCGCTCACCCAGGTAGAGCGGATCGTTTCTGAGCGATTCGTTATCGGTGCCCACGTCGAGCGTGACGGGAAGGCACAGTTCGGGCGGCACGCCGCCGCAGGCCGTGTACAGCGACAGCTTGCCGATCGGAATTCCCATCCCGTTCGCGCCCAGATCTCCCAGGCCGAGAATACGCCCGCCATCCGTGACCACAATCACGCCCGGCCGGCGCGCACAGCTGCGAAGGACCGCTGCGATGCGGCCGCGGTGCCGCGCACAGATGTACAAGCCGCGAGGCCGCCGGTAGATCCGGTTCCACGCGAGGCACGCCTGACTGACGGTCGGGGTGTAGATGATGGGCAGCAGCAGCTCGAGATTATCGAGCACGACACGGTTAAACAGCGTTTCGTTCTCGTCTTGCAGCGCGCTGAGATAGAGGTATTTCTCCATCGGACCGGACTGTGCGCGCAGGTTCTCCAGCACGCGCACACTCTGCTCGCCGATCGATTCCACGCGGGGCGGCAGCAGACCTTCGAGCCCGAGACGCTCCCGTTCGGCAAGGTCGAACGCCGTCCCTTTGTTGAGCAGCGGGTCGCGCAAGCAACCGATCCCGCTCATCTCGCCGTCGCTGCTGTGCGGGACACTCAAGGGCATGCTCTCGTGCCTCAGCGCCGGCCGGCAGTGCTCATGCCACGGCGTCCCAATACTTGTCGACCTGTGCCTGAATCTCACTCAACATCGCTTCGTTTCGCCGCGGTTCGAACAGATGACCGAAGCGCCCTTGCAACTTCAGGTACTCCTCAACCGGCACCCGCGGGTGTGGGATGCGCGTGTGGACGACCTGGCCATCGGCGTACTCCTTGAGCGGCCACACCCCCGTTTTGACCGCCAGCCGGCCGATCTCGACGGCCAGCTCGGGATCGAAATCCCAGCCCGTAGGGCAGGGTGCGAGCGCGATCACGAGGCGCGGACCTTTGAGGCGAGCCGCCTTCTCGATCTTCTTCGCGAGATCGAGGGGCTCGGCGCCGACAACCGTCGCAACGTAGGTCGGCTTGTGAGCGGCCCAGATGGAGAACAGGTCCTTTTTGTATCCGGGATAACCGCGCGCGCTGGCGGTCGTGGCGGTCTTCGCTCCGTGAGGCGTGGCCCCGGACGCCTGCTGGCCGGTGTTGCCGTACCCCTCGTTGTCGTAACACAGATAGAGAAAATCGAGGTTGCGCTCGATCGCAGCCGAGGTCGCCGACAGGCCCATGCCGTAGGCGGAGCCGTCGCCGGTGAGCACCACAGCGGTCACGTCCTCCTCCGTCGGCAACCGGCCTTTCGCGATGAGGATGTCGAGCGCGTCGCGAACGCCCTGTGCGCCGGCTGGCGCCGAGGCCATCGACGTATACAGCCAGCCCGAGCGAAACGGCGTGAAGGGATAGACTGACAGCAGCGTCATGCAGCCGGCCGCGTTCACGAACACGGTCTTACGCCCTAGGATGTCGTATACCTCGTGCAGCGCGCCCAGCCCGCCGCAGCCGGCGCACATTGCCGTACCGGCGCCGAGCAGGTGAGTGGAAGGAAGATCCTTCATGCTGCGGATGGCGCCCTCGCTCATGTCCTGTCTCCGATCTCACGCCGTTCGCTGAGTGCAATGGCCTGCAGCTTCCCGATCTCGCGCATCTCGCCGCTGGTGTAGAGCAGGCGCGGCTCCGGTGCAACGCCTTCGCGCGCCGCATCGCGCGCCAGCTTCGCCATCTCGTAGAACTCCTCCGGACTCAGGTCGCGCCCGCCCAGCCCGCCGACGAAACCGAGCAGTACCGGCGCCCCGGCCTTGCCGTAGAGCACCGACGCGAGCTCGGAATACAGCACCCCGCCCTTGCCCATGGAAAGATTCTGGTCGACCACCACGGCTGCGTGGCGGCCGATCAGCAGCCGCTGCAGCGCCTCGGTTGGATAGGGACGCAGCAGGCGGGGCCGCACCAAACCGATTTTCCACCCCGACTCACGCAACCGGTCCACCGCGTCCTTCGCCTTGGTCGCGAACGCGCCGATCATGAAGAACACGATCTCGGCATCCTCGCAGCGATAGGCCTCGACCGCCGGGTGGCTGCGCCCGAACTCTTTCTCGAATGCGACGGCGATCTCCTCGTACACGGGCAGTGCCTGCAGAGACGCTAGATGGACCTCGTAGCGAAAGTAGGAATAGGCCGAGCCGCCGAGTACCGCAACCGCCTGGCTGATCGGCCGGCTGGCACGGAATTCGACGCCGTCAGCATCGAAAGCGGGTAGGAAACGCCGCACGGTCTCGGCCTCCGGGATCTCCACCGGCTCGCGCGTGAAAGATAGATAGAAACCGTCCAGGTTCACGATCACCGGCAGCCGCACACGCTCATGCTCCGCGAGCCGATACGCGATGAGAACGCTGTCCAACACCTCCTGACACGTGGCGCAATGAATCTGCAGGAATCCGCTGTCGCGGGCCGCGAGAATGTCGGTGTGGTCAGGCTCGAGCGTGATGGGCGAGGCGAGCGCCCGCGAGACGTTGGCCAGCACGAATGGCACCCGCCAGCCGGCCACGGTGTAGATCATCTCCATTGCGTACATCAGTCCCTGGCTCGATGTCGCGGTGAATACGCGCACGCCGGTAGCGGCAGCCGCCGCCGCCGCAGTGACCATGGAGTGCTCCGACTCGAGCGTGACCAATCTGCCTTGCGCGGCGCGGCTGTCGAACCACTGCGCGAGCGTCTCGATGATCTCGGTCTGCGGGGTGATCGGGAAGGCCGGAACGTAGTCCACTTCGGCTAGCCGTGCGCCCCAGGCCGCCGCGGCGTTCCCAGTGAGCAGCGAGCGGGTCATGACCGCTCCTGCGGCGCAGGCGCCGGGGTTTCGGGTACGGCGCGGATCGCGTGCGGGGGACACACGGCGACGCAGACCATGCAGCCCTTGCAGTGATCGTAGTCGATGCGCGGGGTATGGTCAGGGTCGACGCGAATTGCGTCGTCAGGACACAGCGTTCCACACACCCAGGAGCAGCGATTGCACAGCTCGTAGTCGATCACCGGACGGTGCGTGCGCCATGCACCGGTGTTGACTAGCTCGCTGGTCGCTGGCACGCGAATGTCGGGCGCGGAGACTTGCGCCTGCTCCAGGGGAACATCGATCCAAGATGGCGGCTGGCAGTCTTGCACCGCGATCTTGCCGCCCTCGCGGACCAGGCCCGCGTGCGCGGCCATTGCGTCGTAGGCGCCTAGCGCGCGATCCAGGTTGGTCGTAACGGCGGCCGCGCCGTACGCGGCGATCTCCCTGCGCACCGCCCGCGCCACGTTATCGCGCGCGACCGCGCCGGTCAGGCGGGCCGCCGCGCCCGCACAGCTCGCGCCGACCAACGGTGCAGCTGCAGCCTCGCTCGATCCGACATTGACCGGCAGCGCGAGCACGCGCCCTGCGAGCTTGAGCCGCTCCTGCCACTGTTCTGGAGGGTTGACGCTGTTGATCAGCATCACCGTGCGCGCGCTCACGCCCTGCAGTACCCCAGCCGCCGGCACCGGAATCAAGGTCTCGTCCGCCACGATCACCAGGTCGGGCCGGTCGATGATGCCGCGTTCGTGGATCGGCTCGCGGCCCGCGCGCACATAGGCGAAGATCGGCGCGCCCCTGCGCTCGGCCCCATAGCGCGGCGCATCCTGCACTTCGAACCCTTCCAGGAAGAATGCCGTGCCGAGCACCTGGCTGGCCGTCTTGATGCCCTGTCCACCGCGCCCATGGAAGCGGATGCGATACATGCCGTGACGGTGAAGGGTGATATCGCACGACGTGAAGCTTGGACGCACGTGTCGCTAGAGTGCGCGCCTCACGACATGCTCTCACATGATGGAAAACCTTCTCATGCGCATAGCCGCGTTCAGCCGCTGTGTGGCCAGCTCCAGCGCGGCCTCGCGCGGCAGCGTACGCGCTTTGAAGCGAGCCAGCACACCCTCGGTGTTGGCGCGAATCCTCTCGGCGATGACATCGAAGGCCGCCGCCTGCGTGGCACCGCGATATTCCATGGCGGCGCAGATCACGCCGCCCGCGTTAGCGATGAAATCCGGAACCACGAGCACGCCCCGCTCGTGCAGCGCTTTCTCGGCGCCCAGCGTGAACGGTATGTTGGCGCCCTGAACGATCAGTCTGGTCCTGAGCCGGTGCACATTGTCCTCGTGGATCACGTCGGGGCGCGCAGCGGGAATCCAGACGTCGCACTCCACGTCGACTATGTCGTCGCGTCCGAGCTTGGCGCCTTCGGGATAGTCGCATACTGTCTTGCCCGCATCCTTTAGCCGGGTCAGATGCGCGACGTCGATGCCCCGCGGGTTTTGCAGTGTGCCCCGGCTATCCGAGGCGCCCACCAGCACGGCGCCCTCCTCAGCCAGAAACCGCGCAGCGTGTTTTCCCACCGAACCGAAGCCCTGAACGGCCACGCGCGCGCCCTTAAGCTGAAGCCCGCAGTAACGCCCAGCGATCTCCGCCGCGTGACGGACGCCCCAGCCCGTCGCTCCGATCTCGTCCAACGGAATGCCGCCCATCGCCGCGGGCAAGCCCGTCGCACGTCCGATCTCGTCTTTGATCCAACCCATGCAGGTCTCGTCGGTACCCATGTCGGGTCCGAAGATATAGTCGTGCTCGTTGCGAACCGCGTGGGCGAAGGCGCGAACGAGCGCCTGCTTGCCTTCGGCTGGGAGCTTGGGGTCGCCGACCAGCACCGATTTGCCGCCGCCGTGCGCCAGGCCGGCAGCGGCGTTCTTCAGAGTCATAGCGCGCGCGAGCCGGAAGCACTCTTGCGCCGTCACATCCGGCGCCATGCGCAGTCCGCCGATGGAGGGTCCGCACGCGACGTTGTCCACCACGAGCACCGCCTTCAGCTCGAGACGGGGCTCGTGCACATGAACCACTTTGGCCGGCCCGAGCGCGTCCGAGAAGGTGAACGGGTTGGCCGCGTGGTATGTCATGCTACGCTCGCGAACGCGCTCCCACTGTGCCGAGACCAGCCGAGCTCTCCAGCGCCACGACGCCGATAGGAGCCTGCTCGTCCAGCGTTCCGCTCAATCCGGCTTGAGCGTGCGGCGCTTTGCCTTCTCGACTTTGGGCAGCGTGATCTCGAGAACGCCATCCTTGAAGCTCGCATTGGCCCGGTCCGGATCGACCTGGGCGGGAAGAGCGAGGGTGCGTGAGAAGGCGGCGCGCGAAATCTCGGAGCGATAGTATTCGCCCTTCTCCTCTTTCTCTTCGCGCTTCGTCTCGCCTTTGATGGTCACCGAATTGCCGGTAACGGAAACCTCGATGTCCTTTTTGTCGACGCCCGGCACCTCAGCGCGCAGCATCACTTCCTCGTCGCGCTCGATGAGGTCGACGCTGGGTATGCGCACCTCTGCCAGTTCGCTCGCCAAAGGGCGCTCCCAGCGCAGCCGCCGGCTGCGCGGAAACGTGCCTTCAAAGAACCGATCCATCATGCGCTCCATCTCTTCGAATGGTGTAATTGCCCTCACTGGCGTCATCTTCGCGGCTTCCTTGCCCTTCGATACGATGACTCCCGTCTTCGATTCCTCAGCCATGTTCATCCTCCAATCTGCACTCTTCATCTCCCCGCGCGTTCGAAATCGGCTGCGCGTTAGGTTTCACGTTACGCCGGAAATGTTGCGGGTGCATTGATCAGGATCAAGCCGATCCAACCTTCGATCCGATGTGATATTGGTTCGTGGTAAGTCCATGAGAATCCATCAGCTTTTGGTTCCGGATGCCCTCGGCAGCGTGCCAAGCGCTGGGTCGGGGTTGTCCGCCGCTGAAGCCGAGCGGCGACTGCGCGAGCATGGACCCCCTTAGCGCTTACTCCGATCCAGGCACTGGCAATCGACACGGGGACCGATTCGCTGACGGCGCTCGGACTTGGCGTCGAGCGCCCGGTGCCGCGAGTGGTGCGGCGCCCGCCAAGGCCGCAGAGCGAACGGTTGATGAACTAGCCACTGGCGCGTCGGGCCTATCCATTTCTCGGCGGGGCCGCTTTCTTCTTGGTTCTGCATGCGGGGGGTCGGCCTGCTTGAGCGCGATCATCGTTCTGCCGATCGTGAACGTGTTTCTGTGCCGCAGCGCGTCGCGCTCGGTATTCTCGACCGGCTTTTTGGGGAACCGGCTCATTTTGTGGGTTGTAGCGCTCGAGATCGTGCTGGTATTGGCGATCAACTACACGCCGCTTGGGAACCTGCTGCTCCGCACCTCGCCGCTTGGCGCACGCATCTGGCTATTCATCATTCCCTTTGCGGGCGCGATGCTGGCACTCGAGGAGCTGCGCAAGCGTCTTGCCAGGAACGCCGGGACCCGCGCGCCGCGCGTCTAGCGCACCCGGAGGAACGGATAGCGGCTCGACAGCTCGCGGGTGATCAGAGCCACGCCGCACTGGTCGTTCACGGTCTCGGCCGCGAGGATGTAATCGGGGTGCTCGAAATCGGTCTCGAGCCGCACGCCACGGGCTTGTAGCAGCTTCCAGGCGTAATCGGCGACCGCCCGCTCGATTTCCTGCGTCGGGATCTTTCCCGCCAGGCCGCGGCGCTCGAGGCGCACGCAGAAGCTACCGCTCTGAATGCGGTCGAGGAGCGGAGCGGATGCGCTTTCCAGCTTGCCGGCGAGCGTGTCGGGTGTGAACGTGAAGGTGCGCTCGACGGGGATCACGCGAGCGACCATGTCGGCCCAGGGCTCGGCACGCATGCGGGCGGCGAGGACGCCTTCCAGGACCGGGGCCACGTCCTCGACTTTGCCGGTGCAGACGTCCTTGAACGGGGTGGGCGCGAACCATCCCAGGTGGCCGAGGTTGCGCAGCACCTCGCGCAGGTGGCCGGCACCAGGAACGATCGTTACGACGAGGTTCCAGTCCTTCATGGGTTCGCCCTGCCCGGGACAATTCGTTGTGGGCAAGCGTCTGCTGGAGGCGTTAGGGCAGAATGATGCCATGATCCTCAACCGGTTCAGCTTCGGCGGCGCAGCTGCGATCGTCACCAGCATGGCTCTGATCATCGGTCTGGATGCGGCCACGATGACCAAGCCGGCCATCATCGGCGGGCTGCTCATCGTTGCGGTCGCCGACAACCTGACCGACTCCTTGAGCATTCATATCTATCAGGAATCGGAACGCCTTGAAGGCCACGAGGCCTTCATTGCGACCTTGACCAACTTCGTAGCGAGGCTGCTCGTGTCGCTGAGCTTCGTCCTCCTCGTCGTGCTTCTGCCCATGCGCGAAGCCGTTGCTGCCGCTCTCGCTTGGGGCCTGTTGCTGCTTTGCGCTCTTACATATCTGCTCGCGCGCGAGAGACAAGTCGGGGTTGTCTCGGAGATCGGCAAGCACATTGCCGTCGCCCTCGTCGTGATTTTGGCGAGCAGGGCGATCGGAAGGTGGATTCTGGCTGCTACGACGTAGAGACACATGAGTAAACTGCCACCGTGACAAGCCCGCGGCTCATTCACTCTCTCGCGGTTAGTTGCCAGCGATGACGTCGCTGCCCCGCGGTCGCGCTGGTCCCGCGGCGCCCAGGCGAGTGCTGATCCTCGGCGCCGCGGGCCGCGATTTTCACAACTTCAACGTGGTCTTCCGCGATGATCCGGCGTCGATCGTGGTGGGCTTCACGGCAACCCAGATACCCGGCATCGCAGGTCGGCGCTATCCAGCCGCGCTCGCCGGCCCGCGCTATCCGGATGGAATCCCGATAGACGACGAGGCAGAACTCGAAGCGTTGTGCCGAAGTCGCGATGTGGACGAAGTCGTGTTCGCCTACAGCGATGTCCCGCACGAGCATGTGATGCATCTCGCCTCGCGTGCGCTCGCGGTCGGCGCCGATTTCGTGCTGCTCGGACCACAGCGGACAATGCTGCCATCGCAGCGTCCCGTCATCGCTATCACGGCGGTACGCACAGGTTGCGGCAAATCTCAGATTGCCCGCTGGCTGTCGCGCCATCTGCGCGACCGTGGACTGCGAGCCGCGGTGCTACGGCATCCGATGCCGTACGGTGATCTTGCAGGCGAACGGGTACAACGATTCGCCTCGCTCGCCGATCTAGACACGGCGCGCTGCAGCGCCGAGGAGCTCGAGGAATACGAACCTCACATCGGCTTCGGCAACATCGTGTTCGCCGGTGTCGACTATGCTGTGATCCTGGAAGCGGCGCAGGCCGAAGCGGACATCATCGTTTGGGACGGCGGTAACAACGACTTCCCTTTCATCCGACCGGACTTGCATATCGTTGTGGTGGATGCGCTGCGTCCGTCGCAGATCGCCACACATCATCCGGGAGAGGCGGTCGCGCGGATGGCCGACGTCGCTGTGATCAATAAAGTGGATGTCGCACCGGCTGCCGACGTCGAGGAAGCCATCGAGCGATTTCGGGAAGTCAATCCACGCGCGGCCATTCTGCGAGCGGCGTCGCCGGTTCAACTAAGCGATGCGGCTGCTGTGCGGGGACGGCGTGTTCTTGTCGTAGAAGACGGCCCCACGACCACGCATGGCGGTATGCCATTCGGCGCCGGATACGTGGCGGCCAACGCTGCGGGCGTCGCAGCTATCGTCGACCCGCGTAAGACCGCGGTCGGACCGATCAAGGCTGTGTTCGACCGCTATCCTCACATCGGGCTCGTGTTACCCGCCGTCGGCTACCACGCGGAGGACCTGCAAGCGCTTGCGGCGACCATCAACGAGGCGGATGCCGACCTCGTGGTTGCCGCGACCCCGTTGGATCTGGCGCGTCTGATCGCTATCAACAAGCCCGTGGTGCGCGCTCGCTACGAATTTGCCGACGCGGGCGAACCCACGCTTGGCTCTATCGTGGACAACTTTTTGGCTCGGTAGTGAGTGAGCGCAACGGCGACGTGCCCCGGTTGTTCCAGGTCAAGGACGATCGCAGAGCCCGCTGCTATTTTGGTTCCCATCGGGGTGCGAGATGCCGAAGTGTTGCTAAATGCTAACGTTGGGAGCAGTGCTGATGCCGAGCCTGGCCGTGGCTGACGACCATGCTGTGTTGCTGATTCAGAACCTGACTCGCCGGTTCGGCAGTCTCGCGGCGGTGGATGGACTGAATCTGTCTGTGCCGCCCGGTGAGATCTTCGGGCTGCTGGGGCGCAACGGGGCGGGCAAGACTACGCTAATCAAGATGCTGACCACGCTGCTGCCTCCGACTGCGGGCAGCGCACGCATCGCCGGCTTCGATCTGGTTACGCAGGCCTCTTCAGTCAGGCGCGTGATCGGCTACGTGCCGCAGGCCCTGTCGGCCGACGGCGAGCTGACCGGCTACGAGAATCTGCTCGTGTTCTGCAAGCTGTTCGACGTGCCGCGTCGGGAACGGGCAAAGCGCATCGGTGAAGCGCTCGAGTTCATGGGCTTGACCGATGCTGCTGACCACTTGGTGAAGTCCTACTCGGGTGGGATGATCCGCCGCCTGGAGATCGCCCAATCCACGCTTCACCGGCCGCACGTGCTGTTCCTGGACGAGCCCACAGTCGGATTGGACCCGCTCGCAAGGCACGCGGTATGGGAGCACGTCGAGGGCCTCAAAGCCCGGTACGGCAGCACCATCGTCCTGAGCACGCACTACATGGAAGAGGCGGATCGGTTGTGCGAGCGCGTCGCGATTCTCAATCACGGCCGCCTGGTTGCCTTGGGAGCGCCCACGGAGCTCAGGGCGCAACAAGGCCCGGAAGCGACCTTGGACGACGTGTTCGCGCACTACACCGGTGACTTGCAAGAGGAGGCTGAGCGCTATGTCGACATCTCCAGAGCGCGGCGCACCGCCGGCCGCCTCGGCTGACTCCGGACCGCCAGGGCAGCCGCCGTGGGGAGCGAGGATCGCCGCCTCGTTCGCCAAGACATTTGCGATCGCAGACCTGGAAGTGCGCAAGCTGAGGCACGATCCGACGGAGCTCGCGACGCGTGCCATCCAACCGGTGCTCTGGCTCGTGGTGTTCGGGCAGGTGATCAGCCGAGGCCACGTTGTGGCGACCGGCGACTTGCCTTACCTCGACTTCCTAGTGCCGGGCATCCTCGCGCAAAGCGTGTTGTTCATTGCGATCTTCAATGGCATCTCCATCATCTGGGAGCGCGACCTGGGGATCGTGCACAAATTTCTCGCGAGCCCGACGCCGCGCACTGCCCTGGTGCTGGGCAAGGCTCTCGGCGGAGGCATGCGTGCGGTGACTCAAGCCGTCGTAGTCGCGGTGCTCGCGTTGCTGCTAGGCGTGCACTTGCGCTGGAATCCGACGGCGCTCGCCGGCGTCATCGTATTCGTCGTCCTCGGAGCGGCGGTGTTTTCCACCTTTTCCCTGATCGTGGCTTGCCTGGTGAAGACGCGCGAACGCTTCATGGGCGTCGGACAGGTCCTGACGATGCCATTGTTCTTCGCGAGCAACGCGATCTATCCGATCTCCATGATGCCTGGCTGGCTGCAGACGATCTCCCGGCTCAATCCGCTGACTTACCAGGTCGATGCGCTGCGGCACCTGCTTCTGCCCAGCGTGGGCGTGGTTCCGATCGGAATCGAAGTGGACTTGGCGGTGTTGCTGGTGGCGCTCGCGGTGCTGACCGCGATCAGCGCCCGCTTGTATCCGAACATTGTTACGTGATCCAGTGCCTGTGTACACGTGGCACGGACTACGCAGAGCGGTCGGCCTCGCCCGAGAGCGACATGACCTGGGCTCGGGCCTGGTCCCGCAATTCGATCGCGTCGGAAAATTCGCCGCCGGACGGCGGCATGGGAGCGCCGATGACGACCGCGGCGGCGCCGTGGCGCGGGAACCACGAAACATCGCGCAGGATGGAGCGCGCACCGCGAATGCCGACAGGCACGACCGGGAGGCCGGTGCGGGCCGCCACCAGAAATGCTCCCAGGCGAAATGCGCGCAGGCCCGGCTGGCGGTCGAACGTGCCCTCAGGAAAGAACACCGGCGAGGCGCCGCTGCGTGCCGCCTGCTCCACTCGCTCGACATCTTCTACGCCTTGCTTGGCGTCGAACCGCTCGACGAAAGTGGCGCCGACACCCTCTAGGAACAGCCGCGTGATGAAGTGCCCCACAAACTCGCGCTTGGCCACGAACACGTAACGGTTCTCGGGGGGAAGCGCCACTCCGAGGAGGATGAAATCCGCGTAACTCGCATGGTTGGCTGCGAGCACGTGCGCGGTTCTCGGCAGGTTCTCCACCCCGGCCACGCTCACGCGAATGCGTGTCATCCAGATCAGCAGCTTGGCGGCGCGGTGGCACACTGCGCGCGCGAAGCGGGGTCGGCGCGCGGCGGCGACCAGCACCCACACCGGCAGCGCAAGCGCGAACAGCACCGTCCACGCATAGACCGCGTATAAGACGGCCGCGACCGCCCGCAGGCTGCGGCGCAGCTCGGGCAGCAGGGCGCTCAAAGCCAGCCGCACGAACTGCAGCCAGACGGGTAACGGACGCATGCGTGCTCTGCCGCGTTCGTAGTACTCGCGGCTCGCTGCGCGCCTGATTTTGCCGCTGGATGTCTTGAGCACGGTGTGGGGCGGCGCCAGCACAATGTCGTCGGCGGCCAAGCCGAGCACATTCAGGGCGGCGGCGTTGATCTCGCGCGTGAGACGCGCGTGCACCTGTGCATCGGTGCTTCGCGTTTCCGCTAGCACCACGACGCGCTCGGTGCCGCTCACGGGATCGGGCGTACCGAAAACGGCCACACAGCCGCGCCGGACGCCTGGAATATTTCCTACCGCCTCCTCAAGGTCGTACGGGTGAATGTTGCGGCCACCTCGGATGATAATGTCCTTGACGCGGCCGGTGACGTAGATCTCGCCTTGTGCGACGTAGCCGAAGTCGCCCGAATCGAGCCAGTCGCCATGGAACAGCCTGCGCGTGTGCTCCGGGTTATGGAAATAACCGCTGGTGGCGGACGGACCTTTGAATTCGAGGCGGCCCTCGACGCGATCGCCGACTTCCCGGCCAGTGCCGTCGACGATCCGCACTTCGTGTCCGGGCAGCGGCCGGCCGCAGGACACCACGCGCAGCACGCGGGACTCGCCCGTCTCGGCCGGCACCGCGTTGCCGGAGCGCATCAGCGGATCGCGCTTGATCGTGTCGATCAGCGCGCCGCGCTTCAGCGGCGGAAAGGTGACGCCGACCGCGCACTCCGCCAGACCGTATACGGGCATGATCGCTTCGCGCCGCAGACCGTAGGCCGCGAAGCGGTTTGCGAACTGCTCTATGGTATCGGCGCTCACTGGCTCGGCGCCGTTGAACGCGACGCGCCAGCTGGAAAGATCCAGTCCTTGAAGCTCTTGGTCCTGAAGCCTGCGCGCGCACAGGTCGAACGCAAAGTTCGGGGCGCCCGACAGCGTTGCACGATGGCGATGAATGGCCCACAACCAGCGGCTGGGCTGTGCCAGGAACGCGAGCGGCGACATCAGCGCGAGCGGCAGCCCGTAGTAGAGACTGCCCAGCCAGGCGCCGATCAACCCCATGTCGTGATACAGCGGGAGCCAGCTCACCACGACATCCTCGCCTCCCGCCTGAAGCGCGGTGCCCATGGCGCGCACATTCGCCAGGAGATTGGCGTGTGTCAGGCAGACGCCCTTCGGGTTGCCGGTGCTGCCCGACGTGTACTGAAGGAGCGCGAGGTCCGACGCGGAGCGCGCGATCTGATGCGCCGCCGACGAAACGGCCGCCAATTCTTCGGGGGTGACTACGGCGTGTAAAGACTCGGCTTGCGCGCGCAGCAGCAGAGAAACGGGCTTGGCCTCGGCAACGGCGATGAGCAGTCGCGCCTGACTGTTAGCCAGGATGCCGGCATGGCGGCGTAGGTGGTCCTCGATCTGCGACAGGCGTGCGGGTGGGTAAATCGGCGCGGGGATCCCGCCTGCCATGAGGGTGCCGAAGAAGCTGAACAGGTAGTCCTTGCCCGTCGGCAGCATGATGGCGACCCGGTCGCCCGGCTCGAGGCGGCGAGCGGCAAGCCCAGCCGCCACGGACAGGGCGCCGTCCTTGAGAGCGCGGTAGGAGATGTCCTCGGTGGCGTCGCCTTCGCCGTACAACTGTACATGCAGCTTCCCCGGGTGCGTAGTCACATGCCACTCGAGCGCCTCGACCAGAGTTTGAGCCTCAAACGGAGAAGCGCTCGCACCTTGGGTAAGAGGGCGCGGCTCGCGACGCCCAGGCGGAGAGGCAGGGGAAGCCCGTTGTATGAAGGCCAACAGATCGCGCGGGGTCTCCGCCCCGTACAACGCCTGGTCCGAAAGCGCAACGCCGAACTCGCGCCCGACTCGCAGGAGCAACTCGACGCGCGAAAGGCTGTCGAATCCCAGCTCTCGGTCCAAGTTCGCGTCGAGCGTGACCCGCGGCGCAGCGCGCGGATGCAGCTCGTCAGCGAGACCGGCGACGATCCGCAGCAGCTGTTCCTGTAGGTTTTCTTCGGCCACGGGCTGCGCAGAGGTCCGTGGCAGCGCGCAGACAACCCCGGCGCAGCAGGCGGGCCTGTCCGGAATGCTTGTGCGTGGCGGTGCTCAGCCGAACCGGTGCTTGCCAAGGCTCACGCGCTTGGCCTGCGGACCTTCCTGTGCCATCTCCTCGATGAACTGGACTTCGGCTCCGACGGCAAGGTGCTCGAAAGAAGCTCCCGCCAGGTTTTCTCGCGCGAAGTACAGCTCGCGCCCGTCCGCCGTCTCGATAAAGCCGTGTCCCTCTTCCGGGAACAGCCGTTTGATCCGACCATGCGATGCAGGTGCGTGTGCTTTGGTGTCGCCGCGCTGCAGCCGGATGTGTTCCTCGAGTTGACGCTTAGCCGCGTCGAATGCGTCGCGCAGGGCCACGTAGACGTCCTCCGCATGCTTGCGGTTCACCACCACCTCGCCGCGACCCGGTACCCGCACTTCGATGCGCACCTCGAATTCAGCGCCTTGCTGGCGGTGGCGATGCGGTTGTTCCACGGTCACGTGACACGCGGTCATTCGTGGGTAGAACTCCTCGAGCTTGGCCGCCTTGTCGCGAATGTGGCTGTCGAGTGCGGCCGAATGCTCCATGCTATGGATGGTGATCTGCAACGGCTTCTGCATACTTGTGCTCCTCTACGGGTTGCGCAAGCAGTATCAGGCCGCGCCGCACCGTTTCAATTGATCTCGGTCAAGGATCCGCCAGCAACGGATCTCACATCCGATGCAGTCTTGATCCAACGCAAAACGGCCCTGCCTGGCCGGATAGATATTACGCGCTATGCCGCTCTTCTTCGACTCGCGTACCGACGCGGCCAGGCAGCTTGCCCGTGCGCTCGGCAGATACCGCGGGCGCAATCCGCTGGTGCTGGCAATCCCGCGCGGAGCGGTAGGAATGGGCCGCGTGCTCGCCGATGACCTCGGCGGCGAGCTTGACGTCGTGCTCGTGCGCAAGCTGCGCTCACCCCTCAGCCCAGAGTTTGCGGTCGGTTCGATCGACGAGAACGGCTGGACTTATGTCGCTCCACACGCGGCCAGCGCCGGCGCTCAGGTCGAATATCTGCGCAAGGAGGAGCAGGCGCAGCTCGAAGTCCTGCGCAAGCGGCGCGCGCAGTACACGCCCACACGGCCGCCGATCGAAGTCAAGGGCCGCATTGTGATCGTCGTCGACGATGGGCTGGCGACCGGAGCGACCATGATCGCGGCGCTGCACGCCGCTCGCGCGAAGCAGCCCGAGCGCCTGATCTGCGCGGTGCCGGTAGCGGCGCCGGACAGTCTGGAGCGCGTCAGGCCCTACGCGGATGAGATGGTCTATCTGGATGCGCCCGACCCGTTTTTCGCGGTCGGACGCTTCTACCGGGACTTTCCACAGGTCGAGGACGATGAGGTCATCGCGCTGCTCGCGCAGGATGCGAAGTCACATACCAGCACGCGTTGAGCGACGTACTGGGTTTGGAGGCTTCACGGGCGGGCGTTGCCAGATCAGCACACCATCGCGATAAACCTCGCGCACGCGGTGAAACGGGACGTCGTGCACAGATCCATCCTGCTCGATTGCAGAGAACGAGAAGCGGTTGCCTGGTTCAATGTGGATGCGCGCGAGCGGCACGCTGATGATTCCGCGCTGAATCCGGTCGTGATAGCCGAGCGTGAAACCGCCCCGTCCGAACTCGGAGTCCCAGCGAATCCGGTCGAGAAGTGAACGGATCGTGATCATTCACGCCCGCCGGGAACGGCCGGGGGCTTTCGATCGGTTTCCGCCGCGCGCTTACAGCCGGTCCGCAAGTCGCAGCTCGCTAACCTTGCGTCGGAGCCTGCGGCCGCGGGCTGGCCTTATCCTCATCAGACATGGCCGGCTTGAACAAATGCGCGAACGGGCAGAGATCGATCTTGCAACCGTGCCGCACTGCGCATTCTTCAGCCGTTTGATCCAGCTCGATGTACTGCTTGCAGGAGGCACAATACTGCAGCGGTGAATCGTACATAATCTCCTCCCGAGACGTAAACACATGATACGCCCGGATGAGGCAGGGGGATTGACAGAGATCAAACCACGCCTAAGCCGGCCAACCGCTCAGGCAGATCTGTCACTTGAGCGCGACAGCGGATTGCCCGCGGTCCACTTCCTCGGCGAGCGCTTTGAGAGAGTTCGAGACTGTGACCGGATACAGTGGCGCCGGCTCCAGGGAGCACAAAGCTTCGGGCAGCCTCGCAAGCTGCTCGCGCGCCCGGGTGCGAGCCTGTTCCAGCGTTTCCAGACCAGGGAGGCGGCGCCCGCCGCGCATGACGGGTTTCAGCAGCGCTTCACCTGGGTGCGGGTCCCGGTCTAGCGTGAGCACGTCCCCCGACATGCGCTCGTCGCCGCCATACCTGCGATATACCTGTTTGCGGCCGGGCCAGGTTGCCTTCCCTTCGGAACGCTTGCGCCGCGGGCGGCCAGCGTATTCCTGCAGCTTGTAGGCGCAGTCGAAGGTGGGTACGTCGTACGAAGTGTCCATCCCGCTGCCGATGCCGAAGCCGTCGATCGGCGCCTGTTTGATCCGCAGCAGGTCGCGCAGCGCGAATTCATCGATGCCGCCGCTCGCGAAGATTTTCACCTCCGGCAGGCCCCCGTCGTCGAAAATGCGGCGCACTTTGCGTGCGTGCTCGGCGAGATCGCCGCTATCCAGGCGCACCGCGCGGATCTTGATTCCATCGCGAGTCAGCTTGGGCGCCAGCTTGACTATCTTGTGCGCAGCCGCTTCCGTGTCGTAGGTGTCGATCAGGAACGTGATGTTGTCCGGATGGCTGCGGGCGAAGTTCTCGAAAGCCTCGCTTTCGCTCTCGTGCGCCTGGATGAACGAGTGCGCCATCGTGCCGAAGATGGGCACGCCATACATCGTCCCTGCCAGGACAGTGGCGGTGCCCGACATGCCCGCGAGGTAGGTTGCGCGCGCCGCCAGGAGACCGGCCTCCGCGCCATGGGCTCGGCGCAGCCCGAAATCGACGAGCAGCTTGTCTGGTGCCTGAATGACCGCCCGCGCCGCCTTGCTGGCGATCATCGTCTGAAAGTGCATCAAGTTCATCAGGCGCGTCTCGACCAGCTGCGCCTCGGGTAGCGGGGCAACTACGCGGATGATGGGTTCGCTTGCAAACAGCACCGTCCCCTCCGGCATCGCATCCACATCGCCGGTGAAGCGTAGCTCTGCGAGCTGGTCGATGAACTTGGGGGTGAAGTGGTTCTGGCGCGCCAGCCATTCCAGCTCATCGGGCTGGAAGCGAAGCCCCTCGAGGAACTCGACCACCTGCTCGAGGCCGGCGGCGAGCAGGAAGTTGCGCTGCTGCGGCGGCAGACGGCGAAAGAACAGCTCGAACACCGCCGTGTCGGTCATGCCACGCTCGTAATACGTCTGGAGCATGGTGAGCTGATACAGATCGGTGAGCAGTGCGCTCGCACCTGGGTCGCGGGGACGCTGGCCTTCCATCGCACAAGTCTCTCTGAGTGCGTGCAGATCGATTGATCATAGCATGACGCCGCACGGCACCCGCCTTCATCCAACCACGGCCACCGGGCACCGGACCCGCCGCAGCAGCGCGCGAAACGCGCGCCGCTCGCTCGGGAATGCGTTGGTGCTCAGCACCAGCAAATCGCAGGCCGTGTCACGCGCGACCTCGCTCAGAGTGTCGATGCTCGTGTCGGCCAGCCGCAGGCACTTCGTATCGCCTCGCAAGCCAGGGAGGCTCTTCGCCACCTTCTCCGCGAGCGGCCCGAGAGGCGTCTCTTCCTTGCTCACGATGGCGACGGAAAGAGCTGCGCCCGACGTTAGCGACAAGCGCTGAGCGGCGTTTGCCGCACGCATCCCTGCCGGCGTCGAATCGAGGATCGTGAGGATTCGGCGCGGGGGCGTCGCACCGGCTGCTCCATGCGGAGTGATGTGAGCCTTACGAGGCGCCGGAGCGAAAACCGCTGCTGCGGTTTCGGACAACTCGGCCAGCACGCGTTCCAGCAGATCGCCCCGCTCGACGCGGAAGGACCAGGGCAGGTCCAGCTCGGCGGCGAGACTGGATAAGATGCCTCGAACCTGCTCCGCCTGTACGCGCAGGGAGCGCTCCACGTCGGTCAATTCGATCGAGCGCACCGCTCCCGACGCCGCGCCGACCTCGCGCGCGATAGGCAATGCCGCCAGGCGCAGCAGATCCAGATTCTCCACGAACAGCCCGACGAGCTCGAGTCTCAAGGATCGTGCAAGCTCGCGCGCGGCCGCGACCGCCGGTTGCTCGGTCAAGGTTGGCGGCTCTATCGCCACCAGGATGCGTCGTAACGCGACCTCGCTGCGCGGATCGCTCATGGCGTTTTCGATGATGTCGGTCCTCTACCCGGTTTTCCGACCGTCTTTAGCTTCGTATCTCGACCTGCATACTCCAGGCGGATGCGCGAGAACTCGAGGAGGCGCGCGGCAACGAGAGCGTTCACGGTGCCATCGGGGTAATTGCATTCTGCATCCTTGGCGCCCGCTGCGGTCTGCGTCAGCAACTCGATCGCCTGGTCGATCGTGTCGACGGCGTAGATGTGGAAGCGGCCGGCCGCGGCAGCTTCAACGACATCCTTCTTCAGCATCAGATGGGAGATGTTGGTCGACGGGATGATCACGCCCTGAGTGCCGCTCAGCCCACGCGCGCTGCAGATGTCGAAGAAGCCCTCGATCTTTTCGTTGAGCCCACCGACCGGCTGGACCTGCCCGTGCTGGTTCACCGATCCCGTCACCGCCAAGGATTGCTGCACGGGCAGTTGCGCGAGCGATGACAGCAGAGCGCATAGCTCAGCCACCGACGCGCTGTCGCCCTCCACCTCGCCGTAGGTCTGCTCGAACACCAAACTGGCGGACAGTGCGTTGGGAAAGTCGCTCGAATAGCGCGACGCTAGAAACGAGGAGAGGATCAACACACCCTTGGAGTGAATGGGGCCGCCCATCTTGACTTCGCGCTGGATGTCCATCACTTCGCCGTCGCCGATGCGAGTGGTGGCGGTGATGCGAGTGGGATGGCCGAAACTGTAGCCGCCTATGAAACTGACCGACAGACCGTTGACCTGCCCGATCGCGCTGCCGCTGGTGTCGATGAGCAGCTCACCGCGGAGAATGGCCTCTTGTATCTTCTCGCGCACACGGCTCACGCGGCGTTCCTGCTGTTCGAGTGCGCGTTGCACCGAGGCGGCATCAACGCGCTGTCCACCAGCCTGCCTCACGCCCTGCTCTGCCTCGCGCAACAGGTCCACGAGCCCTTCGAGGTGTGCCGACACATGGGCCGAGTCCGGGGCTCGACGCGCGCTGTGCTCGATAACTCGTGCCACTGCCCCGCGGTCGAACGGCATCAGCTTCTCTCTCCGCGCGAGCGTGGCGATCATACGCGCCAGCAGGGCCTCGGTTTCATGTCCACGCGGCAACTCGTCCTCGAAGTCGGCGGCGATCTTGAACAGCTCGCCGAATTCGGGATCGAGCGCAAGCAGAAGGTAGTAGACGAAGCGCTCGCCGAACAACACCACCTTGAGCTGCAGAGGAATCGGTTCGGGCTCCAGCGCTACGGTGCTGATCAGGCCGTAGGTCTGCCCCAACGATTCGGTTTTGAGCTCCCCGCTCGCGAGCGCGCGCTTCAGGCCGTCCCAGGCGAACGGTTGCGACAGCAGCTTATAAGCATCCAGCAACAAATAGCCGCCGTTGGCACGATGCAGGGCGCCTGGTTTGATGAGGGCAAAATCGGTTGCCAGCATGCCGAAGCGTGCTACGTGTTCGATTCGGCCGAGCAGGTTTTGATAGGTCGGATATTCCTCGCGCACTATCGGTGCGCCGCCGTCGCTAGTGCGTTGGTCGCCGATGATAACGTTCACCTCGTAGCGCCGGAAGGACGCAGGTTCGCCGGCGGGCAGACCCAGGGCATTCGTGTCACTTTCGGGGACACGGCGAAAGTCGTCGATGTTCTCGAGCACGTCCGCTTGCACTGCATCCAGGTACTGCAGCACTTCTGCGAGACCGGAGTAACGGGCCTTGATCTCCTCGGTCTGGGCGCCCACAGTCAGCAGCGTCATCTCCCGGTTAAGCTGCTTCAGCCGGTTGCGCCGCTCCTTCTGCAGCTGCTGCACCTGGCGCACCGCCTTCTGCAGCGTCACCTGCAGCTCCTCCAGCTTGAGCTGGATCCGCTGACGGGTGTCGTCCGGCAGCTGTGCGAAGTCTTCCGGTGAGATCACCTCGCCATTGCGTACCGGCGCGAGCGAAAACCCGGCCGGAGTGTGCAGCAGGCCGATATTGTCTTTCGCGGCCTCTTCGCCGAGCTGCTGGAAGATCTTCTCGCCGCGCTCGTTGATCTCGGCGTCGATCTGCTCGGCGCGCGTGCGGTACTCCTCGCTCTCGAATATCGCAGGGATGGACGCGCGCAGCTCCTCCACGAACTGGCGCAGCTCCTGACGCAGCTTGATGCCTTCGCCGGGCGGAAGCCGCAGCGCGCGTGGACGGTGAGGATGCTCGAAGTTATTGACGTAAACCCAGTCCGGCGGGGTCGGCTCGCGCGCCGCGCGCACCTCCAGCAGCTCGAGTGCCAGGCCGTGCTTTCCGAGCCCGGCGGGTCCGAGGATGAAGACGTTGTAACCCTTGGCTCGCATCGCGACGCCGAGGTCTATGGCTTCCCGCGCCCGCTGCTGGCCGAAAATTCCCTCGAGGGGCTCGAGGTCTTCGGTCGTGTCGAACGGCAGGCGGCTCAAGTCGCTGTGACGGTAGAGCGATTCGGGCGGCAGTGGGTGCGGAGCCGGCATGATTGTCGGAATGCTGGTTTATCAAGAGCGTGGCACAGACAATGCGGCCGCTGCCTGGTACGCGCAAGTCAGAATACGTGGCACTATGACGCGACGGCTTGCGCCAGGTCAAACCGCGGTGTGGAAGATTTTCTATCCTTTGCTGGTGGCGCTGCGCTCTTCGATCATGCCCGACCCTCTGCCGCGCTGGGAGCACTTCGAGCACGACGCCGACGTCGGCGTGCGCGGTTGGGGCCAGACACGCGCGCAGGCCTTCGAGCAGGCCGCGTTGGCCATGACCGGGGTCATCACCGACCCTGCGCTGGTACGGCCGCTCGCTCGCGTCGAGGTGAGGCTGCGGGACGACGATGCAGAGCTGTTGCTGACCGACTGGTTGAATGCCCTGGTCTACGAGATGGGCACGCGGCGCATGCTGTTCGGCCGCTTCAGCGTGCGCATCGACGACCGCGGGCTAGTGGCGGTAGCCGAAGGCGAGCCGTTGGACATCGAGCGCCATCGCCCCGCCGTCGAGGTCAAGGGCGCCACCCTGACCGAGCTCAAGGTCGCGCAGCAAGCCAACGGCGCCTGGGTGGCGCAGTGCGTGGTGGACGTGTGAAGGGCGTAGAGCGAATTAACCACGGAGACACAGAGAGCACGGAGGAAAGCGAACCAAGAATTCTTTGCCAAGAGCCCGACCGTGGAGCCGAAGCGCCTGGAATCTCATTCCATCGGTTGCTCTGAATCTTGTTTGGTATGGTTTTCTCTGTGCTCTCCGTGTCTCCGTGGTTCAATCGGTTTTTGAGGTGGGCGTGGATCTCAGCAAGCTGGTCAGAGTGAGCTCCTACGAATGGCGCATCGAGCCGCATGGCGCGATGCGTGTGCCCGGCGTCATCTTCGCCGACCAGGACCTGATCGAGGCGATGGACGACAAGGTGTACCAGCAGGTGCGCAACGTTGCTGCTTTGTCCGGCATCGTGAAAGCGTCCTACGCGATGCCCGATGCGCACTGGGGCTATGGCTTTCCCATCGGCGGAGTGGCGGCGTTCGATCCGGACGTGGGCGGCGTGGTGTCGGCGGGCGGTGTCGGCTTCGACATCTCCTGCGGCGTGCGCACTCTGCACACCGGACTCACGCGCGCTGACATCGAAGGGGTGAAAGAGCGGCTTGCCGACACGCTGTTCGCCCAGATCCCCGCGGGTGTCGGGAGTACCGGCGCGATCCGCTTGAGCGGCGCAGACATGGCCGCGATGCTGCGCGGCGGAGCCCAGTGGGCGATCGAGCGCGGCTGGGGATTGCAGGAGGACCTGGAGCGGATAGAGGAGCACGGGCGTATGGCCGGCGCGGATCCTGCGCAGGTTTCGGAGCAGGCCAAGCGGCGTCAACGCGACGAAATGGGGACGCTCGGCTCGGGCAACCACTACCTCGAGGTGCAGGAGGTGGAGCAGATTTACGATGGCGGGCTCGCGAGCGCATTCGGCCTCGAGCTTGGCGATGTCGTGATCAGCATCCATTGTGGCTCGCGCGGGCTGGGCCACCAGATCGGCACCGAGTTTCTCAAGCAGATGGTGCTGGATGCGAAAGCGCGCGGCTTCGCATTGCCAGACCGCGAGCTGGCCTGTGCGCCGATCAACTCGGAGCTGGGACGCAGCTACCTGGGCGCGATGCGCTCCGGCATCAACTGCGCGCTCGCCAACCGGCAGATCCTCACGCACCTCACACGCGCCGTGTTCCGCGAAGTCTTGCCGCAGGCGCGCTTGACGTTGCTGTACGACGTGTCGCACAACACCTGCAAAGTGGAAACGCACGAGGTGGCCGGCCAACCGCAGGAGCTCTTCGTGCATCGCAAGGGCGCCACGCGCGCCCTCGGTCCGGACCATCCCGATCTGCCCGACGCGCTGCGCGCCGCGGGCCAGCCGGTTCTGATCGGAGGCAGCATGGGGACCGGCTCCTACGTGTTGTGCGGGACAGCGCGCAGCGAACAGCAGGCCTTCAGCTCTGCATGCCATGGTGCGGGACGCGCGATGAGCCGGAGCGAAGCGCTGCGCCGCTTCAAGGGCCGGAGCGTAGCGGATGACCTTGCCGCCCGCGGCATCCTGATTCGCAGCCCTTCCATGCGTGGCGTGGCCGAGGAAGCGCCCGGCGCTTATAAGGACGTGAGCGCTGTGGTGGAAGCGGCGGACCGTGCCGGTCTCGCGCGGATAGTGGCGCGGCTGACGCCTATGGTTTGCGTCAAAGGCTGAGTGATACGCCTGAGAACTACTGCGTATCGGTGGCGCGCGGTCGACTGATGAGCGTGGCGCCGCCGTCGACGACAAGGGTGTGTCCGGTGATGAACCGGGCATGGCTAGAGAGCAGAAAGCGAACGGCGTGGCCCACGTCCCACCCGCTCCCCTCCATGCCGAGCACCGATGCCTGCCGGCGCCGTTCGCGCGCAGCCGCGCTCATGCCTTCGGCGGCGACCATGGGGGTATAGACAGGGCCCGGCGCGACGCAATTGACCCGGATTCCTTGCGGCCCGTGGTCCACCGCCATGGCTCTGGTGAGTGCAATCACCGCGCCCTTGGATGTGGAGTAGGCGGTCATGCCGCGAGGACGCAGCGCGGCTATGGATGCGACGTTTACGATCGCGCCGGCTCCGGCTGTCTTGATCATGGCCGGGATCGCATGCTTGGCGGCGAGGAACATGCTGTCCACGTTGACCTGCATGACCCGCCGCCAGACCTGCGGGTCTTCCTCGACCACGCTGCCCTTGCTGGCAATGCCCACGTTGTTGTCGAGCAGATCGAGGCGGCCGAATTGCGTGAGGGCCGTTTCGACCATGGCGCGACATTGTGCGTCATCGGTCACATCCGCGGCGCAAGCGGCCGCCGAGCGCCCTTCCTCCGCGATCATTTGCACGGTACGGCGAGCGAGGTCCAATTGGCGGTCGACCACGAGAACGCGAGCACCCGCCCGCGCGAGCAGTATCGCGGCTGCCCGCCCATTGCCGATGCCGTCACCCGCCGCGCCGCCGCCAGTTACGATGGCGACCTTTCCCTCGAGGCCGAGGTCATTGGCAGGAATCGAAGTCACGTTAGCGCCTCCCGACTATGCGTCACAGGGGTTCCAAACGTAGCACAGCATCCTCGCCCACCTCAAATGCGACGGATGCACGGTTGCGGATAAAGTAGGAGTCGACGATGCGGGCACGCGCGATCTCGGTTCTGTTGCTTGCCGTTACAGCTCTGTGGGAAGTGCCCGTGCTCGGCCTCGCGATGGCGGGACGCCCGTTTCAGAGCTATCTGGATTTTCCGCCGCGTACGCGCATCGTGCCGCATCCGCCCTTCGATTGGATTTGGTTCGGAGTCCTGTCGCTTCCGCTCATCGCTATCGTTGCGCTGTATTGGCGCGCGATTGCCAACGCCCGGCCGGAGGCGACAGCAGCAACGCGGCGCCAATTTCCCTGGTGGGGCTGGCTCGGCCTCGGTCTGCTCGCCGCGAGCTGGCTGTGCGCATGGCACGAGGGCGTCGTGCCGCAGACATGGCGCCGACAGGTGTTCGCGCCCTTGTGGCTTGGATACATCCTGCTGATGAACGCCCTCGCGCTCCGGCGAGCAGGCTGGTCGCCCCTTACGCATCGCACGAGATGGTTCATCGCCTTGTTCCCCGTGAGCGGGGTCTTCTGGTGGCTGTTCGAGCACCTCAACCGCTTCGTCGCAAACTGGAACTACGGCGGCGTCGACGCGAGCTCGGACTGGGATTATTTTATTCAGGCCACGCCGGCGTTCTGCACGGTGCTCCCGGCGATAGCCAGCACCTGGGCGTGGCTTGCGACATTTCCCCGGCTGGCCGCGATGAACCTGCCCGGCACTGGCGGGCGCATCGCCCTGGCTTGGCCAGCCCTTGCCATAGGGCTGTTGGCCTTGGCCTGCATCGGCATCTGGCCGAATGTGCTGTTCCCCGCACTGTGGGTCGCGCCGCTGCTGGTCATCGGCGCGCTTCAGCAATTACTGGTCGGGGATACCCTGTTCGCGTCGCTTCGCTACGGCGACTGGCGACCGTTGCTGCAACCGGCGCTGGCGGCGCTGATCTGCGGGCTGCTCTGGGAGCTGTGGAATTTCGGCAGTCTCGCCAAATGGCACTACAGCATTCCGTACGTTCAACGTTTCAACGTATTCGAGATGCCACTGCTGGGCTACGCCGGCTATCTACCCTTCGGAGTCGAGTGCGCGCTCGTGATGGACCTGGTCGCGAGATGTATCGACGGCCGACGCCTATGGCCCCTCAGGCTGCGATGACGTCGCCGACGCGTCGTGCCTCGGCGATACGAGCTCAGCGGCTGGTTTGACGCCGGACTTCGAGCGCCACGACCAGCTCGGTCGTGTCTTCCCCGACTGCCCAGGACAGATCGAGCGAGACCGCCTGCATGACCTTTTCGAAGCCATCCTCGGACTGCGACACGGTGTGATGCGGCCGCCCGGAGATGCGCGCCGGCGGGCTGCACAGCACTTCCAGCGTGCCGCCCAGCACCGCGTCTTCCAGTGCCAGCGCGGTCACCGAAGGCAGCTCGATGGGTTGACCGAAGCCCCCCGGGATGCCGCCCTCGTGTACATAGCGCCCGAGAAATCCGTCGGCGCTCGGCATGGCGATGTTGAGCTGCGTGTCGAATCGTCCGGTCAGCGCCGCTGCAAACCGGTAGCTGACCGTGATCCGGTTGTCGCGCAGTGAGATGCGCTTGTGCAGCGGACCCTGCGCGAGCTGCGCGCGAAAAGTCACCGCGAGCGCCTCCGACGCGGAATCGGGCTGGTAGCGCGGTCCCTCCCCCGGGCCGGCGGGATCCGCAGCCCAGGTGTCGAGGAACAACGCGCGCGGGCGCGTGTCCGCCTCGATGTCCTGCGGCGAGATTGCGTGCTTGAGGCGCACGCGATCGTGCGCCGAGGCGATGCCGCCGGACTGCGCGTGGGACTGCTCGCCCAGCGTCAG
>Ga0187780_10000404_pt1 | contig 32810 bp, 28 predicted proteins | sample 1015_Q2_SP10_20__FD_132429 | JGI IMG/M metagenome (GOLD analysis project Ga0187780, IMG submission 132429) | Tropical peat soil microbial communities from peatlands in Department of Meta, Colombia - 1015_Q2_SP10_20_MG | ecosystem: Environmental > Terrestrial > Soil > Wetlands > Peat | place...
TACTATGTTATCATTTGTTTCTAAATAATGTCAATAGTTTTTTGAAATTAGTATTTATTATGCTACACTCATCAAATGTCATAACATTATAGTTGAAGTGAAAGTTAATATTGATGACAAATAATCGAACAAATAAATGTGAGTTTACTCCCCCATAATTAGCTTCTTTCAACATGAAAAGAGCCGTTTTTAATTACTTTTTGCTTCAATGGGTTTTAGATAGCTTAATTTTGTATGCATTAAAATTAGAAACAGGGAAACTAGAGAATTAGTAGCAATGTGTCACATCATTCAAGAGAGCGTATGACAACGAACTTAACCATGGAAATGGTTGATAGGATGTAGTCATCAATAAGTATTACCAGAAAAATTATCAAACGCAACTTTTTTAGCAGCTGCAGAATTAGCATATAAAAAGTTTCAATCTGATGAAATAGTTAAGCTGATCATTGATCATCAACTGATAACACAGCCTCTCTCTTGAACAGTTGATGATAAATATAAAACAGCACTTCAAGCTTTAAACTAAAGTAATGATATGTGGACTAGAGCGTCTAGGCTCTGGCCACTATATTCGTATCACTCTCTGACTGAGTTTGAAAAGGAGTTTTGGAAGTAGTGGTTTTGGAGAAGGGGGGTAATATTGAACTTTATGAATAGCACTACACAACCGATATTAATTGTTGGGTGGCGTAGTGCTATTGGAGTTATTAATACTATATCATGGATCTAAGTTACAATTCGTTCTATTTAGTTTAGAACTTACTCAATTGTAGACTAAATACACATTCGTGAAGAAGTTAATATTATTTACTGAATGGGAAAAATAGCTTGTCTACTATTTATACTTAATATGCTATATTCACATTTGAATTTTGAAGCATCTAGTCTTCAGGTGAACTAAGTGAAGAAGGTTGGGTTAATTTTTAAGTTCTTAAGTGGAGTATAGATTGAATGTAAGTATGATTCTTATTAAACAACTTTCTTTCTTTAAAGAGCATCCTTAGATTAATTAGGAAGAGGTGACAATCTTATTATTTAAATTAATATCTTTTGACGTAAGTGAAAGAGAACAATTGTAGAGAGTATTGCCTTCGATGTCAAATACAGGGGCACCATCACCACCATTAATTGTATCAATACCAACTCTTTGACTATGAACTTTTAATACATTACCTTTTATGGTTGCTCCATACACTCTGTTTGGATGGTTTTGCCAGGCATCGCGACCTATTTGAATGAGAGCGTGATCTACATTGGTACTTAGATTGTCATTAATCGTATTGTTTAAAATAGAGATATTTTTTGCTTCCATTGCTAAAATTACATTATTTGGTATTACTGTATCAAAATCAAATAATGAGTTTTGAATAGTTACATCCGATTCCAAGTTATAGACATAAAATGTAGTATTTTGGAATTTCCCTTGATATATTTTTACTTTTCCTTGATTAAAGGAGAAATTCCCGTTTGTTATAATTAGATTATTATAGGTTCCTGCAGCTAAAGAAGATTCACTTGCATTATTAAATGTTATATTGTTATAAACATTTGAATCGTTACCATTACCGCCAATAGAGTTATTTCCTTCGAGATAAGCAGTATTTAAATAAAAAGGAATGTCCCCCCAAATTGATATCCCTTTTTGATTTGAATCTTGACCCGAAGATTTAAGTGAAATGTTGGATGCTTGTATACCATTTTCAACAGTTTGATTGAAACTTACATTTGAATCTGTTCCGTCAATACCATCTACAATGATATCTATTCCTCCTTCAAATTTTGCATCAGAATTAATTAATTTGTTGTTTTTAAAGTTTATATTGTCATATCCCACAAAATCAGAATTATCAAAAGTGTTATAAGAAGCTGAAACGCCTCCCCAACTATTAGAGTAAAAAGTTGCACCTGGACCGAAATAATTATTGTTTGCAACAACGTGATCACCATAAGCTAATACTACATGGATTATGTTATTTCTAAATTCATTTCCACTAATTTCTGTATTAAGTGCAGGATAAAAACCTGGTTCCATATCAACCCCACTTTGGGGTGCTGTTCCTTGTATATCATGGATTTTATTGTTTAAGATATCTACTCCATCTGTACCCACAAGACTGATTCCTTGTCTGCGGTTATTGCCGATATCACAGTTTTGAATTGTTAAATTTTCTGTCACTGCAACCGTCATCATTTGAATTCCTACCCCAGATGTACTTGAAGCGTTAAATACAGCTCTCCAATAAGCAGCACGATCTGGAATTCGAGAATATCCAAATGTAGAATTAAAATGTTGGTCTTTATCAATTCGAAGTAAACTTCCATCTTTTTGATAATAGAATAAGTCGTAATAACCCGTGATTCCTTGAGGTGTCCACATCATTACATTCCGATAATGTGGATCTTGATAAACTGGATCATTGAATGTGTATTTGCTAATGCTTTGTTGATTTGTGCGAATTTTACCAGCTAGAGTACTAGGTTTACCATTTTCATCTAAACCTCCCAGTTCTACATCATCTTGTCCAATCCAATCTCCCCGAACCACTGTACCACCAGCTTGAATACCATCTCCCGTGAAATCTTGGAATTTCACTCCATCAATGTTGATATTCATTGGTCCTTCTGTTAAAATACCGAATCCCCATTCATGTGTTCCACTTGTATCAGTGCCTACATAAGAATAATCATGGGTATATCGATCTCCTTTTAATATTCCCCCTTTAATTGCAACATTCCTTACTTCTTTTTTTAATGATATTATTGCATATTGTTCCCATTTATTTGTTTCTTTTTGTAGAACTGTGTCAGTGTCCATTAAGAATGTCATGCCACTTACCATATTAATTTGAGCATTCTCATCTGCATCCTGTACACCTTTTGCAATCAAATAGGTACCTCCAGGCACATGGAAAACATTATATTTATTGTCATGAGACCACTTTAGAGCATTATTAAAACCATTTGTTGTCTCAATAGGGTGAGTAGAATCATTGTAAATTCCCCATCTTAATTGTTCTGTTGCATTTAACTCATATACTTTGGTTTCACCAGGAGTAGGTGTTACTGGTATTGTATTTTTACTAATTGAGATGGTGCTTATAGTTGTGTTTCCATATTTATCAGATGCTTTTCCTTTAATAGTAAGTTCTCCATCATTTAATGAACTTAAGTCAAGTGTAATAGAAAAGTATCCATTTGAATTAGCGACTACTACATTTGTTATAGCATGTACACTATCATTTACCGTTAAAGAAATCGATATGTTTGCATCGGTAGTTCCCTTTACTTGGTAATTTAATTGATTTTCTAATGTAACATTAGATACTTGAAAGGAAATAGAAGGACCAATTGTATCTTTTAAAATGGATATACTAATTTTGGTACTCACGTTCCCATTTTTTTCTTTTTGATAAGCTTCAAAGATAATTTGTCCATCTATTAATTTGCTAAGATTGACTGTAGTTGAAAAATTTCCTTTTGCATTAATAGTTACACTGGTTGATACTGTATTATTTTTTAAATCTTTAAAAGTCAAATAAACAGTTCCATTAGCTAGTCCACTGCCATTTACTGTATAAGAGTTTAAATTTAAACTTGTTATAACTAATAAATTGTTTATAACGGGCTTGCTTATACTCATTAGAAACACCTCTTTTTAATTATGTTTTGTTACAGTTATATAATATTTTGTGCTATCAAAAATGCTTGTACTATATGAGGGAAATAAGAAATAAAAATATACGATTGAGATTTGTTTTTACAGATTAAAACCTAATTAATGGACATGAAAAAGATAGGGACTTAGCTAATATAATTATGAAATTTTCATTATATTAAACTACATTTTATTAGAATGTTTGAGTTGAAATCTTCGTATTTTAACAGAATATGGTTTATTTTATAAAAAATTATTATTGACTTGTTCTTTATAAAGAATTAATATTATGATAAATAAGAAAGAGTTAATAAGAAATATACAAATGACAGTAAAAAATTAGAGTTTGAATATATTTTTTTTAACGACATGTTCGTTATATAGAATTTTTTTAAGCATTAATAAAATATCTATTATGCAAATGGAGGGTCTTATGAGTATAGGAAAACAGGACATCTTTATAAAAAATATGAAGAGCAGAGAAATCGATTTAAAGGAATATTACGAGGTAATCAAAAAACGGTTCTGGCTTATAGTTCTTATTACGATTTTGACAACGTCAGCTGGCATTTTATATAGCAGACTAAATAGCAAAAATGTACCACTTTATCAGACATCCACCAGAATCATTGTTGGTGCTAACGATGAGTATATGAAGACCCTTATGGTTATGATAAAAGATTCAACCATTATGGGAGAAGTGAATAATGAGTTACAACTAAATAAGTCACCAGAAGAAATAGCGGGCCAAATAGAAGTCTCTAGGATTGATGATTCTAGAGTGATTAATATAGCAGTTACTGATACTGATCCAAATAGAGCTGCTAACATTGCAAATGTAACAGCAAAAGTATTCAAAAGCGAAATTGTTAATATATTAAATTATAAGGATGTTCAACTATTATCTCCAGCAAAAGAAAACTCTTATCCTATTAATAGTCCTAAAAATAATATTGTTAAAATAACATTTGCATTAGGAGTTATCTTTGGAATTGGATTGGCATTTCTCCTTGATTCATTAGATGAAACTGTTAAAAGAGAGAGTGAAGTTGAAGATATTTTAGGAGTTCCTATAATAGGAGTAATTTCTAATATGAATAAGAAAAAATTATTAGGCCAAAAAAAGAAATATAAAACATTAAATTTAAGGGGTGAGACAGTTGATTTTCAATAGAAGAGCTCAAGTGGCTACCCTGAAAAAAAGAAATCTTATAACATTTTCAAATCCAGATTCCATTATTTCAGACCAATTTCGAACAATACGAACAAATATTCAATTTTTAACGGAAGGAATGAAGAACAGAAAATTCCTTATAACATCTACAGGAAAAGGAGAAGGCAAATCTACTATTTCAGCAAATTTAGCTGTTTCTATGGCGCAACAACAAAAAAAAATTCTTTTAATTGATGCTAATTTAAGGGATGCAATTATTCATTCTATTTTTAAACTTCCTAATGACATTGGATTAACAAACGTACTTACGAAACAAGTTAGTCCAGTAGATGCTGTGAAACAAACAGAGTTTGGGAATTTAGACATACTGACTAGTGGCACAACCTCATTCAATCCATTGGAGTTGCTGTCAAACGAAATTGTGAAAGAAATGTTGGATACACTAGTAAAATCATATGATATTATATTGATTGATTCATCTTCGGTTTTGGATTTTACTGAATCGAGAGTATTAGCAAATCAGTGTGACGGTGTTGTGTTCGTTGTAAATAGAGGGAAAACTGAAATAGAAAAAATAAACGAAGCTAAAAGAGTATTGGAACTTGCTCATGGAAAACTTGTTGGTGTAATTATGAATGAAAAGTAGAGAGGAATATTTTTTTGCAAAATCGTTCTTTATAAAGAACTAAAAAGATTGATAGAAATCATAATAAAGTATTTGGTAATGTCTACTTGCCATTATCTGTGTAGGCACTCGGCCGTGCTGTGGGTTGATAATACCTTAGACGCAAGTCGTCAAGAGTGTGGTGTGAGGGTGGGTTGAATGCCCGTTTTATTAATTTAAAGTTCTTATGTATGTGGTTTTAAGAAAACCCTGTACATAAGAACTTTAATTATGAAAGGTATCTAAGGATTAGTAAGGGAGGAGGAAGAATTTGACGTACAGTCAGAGGTTATCTTTATTTATTTTAATTGATTCGTGTTTTGTTTTGACAGCAATTTTTATTAGCCGCTTTCTAGTAGATGCTACAATTTATGTCATTACATTTCCAATGGTTATGAGTTCTCTCTCAATTCTATTAGGCCATCATTTTTTTTCATTTTTATTTAATCTGTATAAGAAGGCATGGGAATACGCAAGTATTGGAGAACTTTTAATTATTTTTAGGGTTGTATCATTCTCTATTCTTTCCGCAATGATTATCCAACAAATATTGATGCAAAAAACATACTTTAGGTTGTTGGCGGTTACTTGGTTACTTCATTTGTTACTAATTGGAGGGTCACGATTTATTTGGAGGATATATCGTGATTTAGTCAATAATAAAACAGACCATAAAAAAAGAACACTAATAGTTGGGGCTGGTTCTGCTGGTACCATGGTAGCAAGACAACTATTAAAGAATAATGAGAGCAACCTTTTTCCAGTTGCTTTCATTGATGATAATGTAAAAAAACATCATCTTGATATTTTGGGAATCCCTGTTATGGGAGGAGTTGAAAAAATAGAGAGTGTGGTTACTAAACTTTCCATTGAGAATATTATAATTTCAATTCCATCGCTTAACAAAAGGGGATTAAATATTATCTTCCAGGAGTGTGCTAAAACGAAAGCCAGTACTAAAATACTTCCTATGTTAGAGGATTTAGTAACAGGTAAAGTATCTGTAAATCAATTTCGAGATGTTCAGGTTGAAGATCTATTAGGAAGAGATCAAGTAGTTTTGGATATTGATAGTATATCCGATTACATTACACAAAAGGTGGTATTAGTCACTGGTGCAGGTGGGTCAATTGGTTCAGAGATTTCACGACAAATTTCGAAGTTCAATCCAAAACAATTAATATTACTTGGTCATGGCGAAAATAGCATTTATTCGATTGAGATGGAATTGAAAGATTGTTTTAAAGATACCCAAATTGAATTTATAGCAGAAATTGCTGATTTACAAGATGCAAAGAAAATGATGTCAGTTATGGGTAGATATAATCCAAATGTTGTCTACCATGCTGCAGCTCATAAGCATGTCCCATTAATGGAACGAAATCCAGAAGAGGCCATTAAAAATAATGTGATTGGAACAATGAATGTTGCAAAAGCTGCAAGCTGGAACGGAGTTGATACGTTTGTCATGATTTCTACTGATAAAGCAGTTAATCCAACTAGTGTAATGGGAGCTACGAAAAAGCTTGCTGAAATGATTATTCAAGATATGGATAAGCATAGTGATACAAAATTTGTAGCTGTCAGGTTCGGCAATGTATTAGGTAGCCGGGGAAGCGTTATTCCATTGTTTAAAAAGCAAATTGAAAATGGAGGACCTGTTACAGTCACTCACCCAGATATGATTCGTTACTTTATGACAATCCCAGAAGCTTCGAGATTAGTTATCCAAGCCGGAGCATTAGCAAAGGGTGGAGAAATTTTTGTTTTAGACATGGGTGATCCGGTCAAAATAGTAGATCTTGCCAAGAATCTAATTAAGTTATCTGGTAATTCAATAGATGAAATAGGCGTTGAATTTACAGGGATAAGGCCAGGGGAGAAGCTATTTGAAGAATTGTTAAAAGAAGAAGAAATTCATGAGGAGCAAATCTATCCAAAGATTTATATAGGAAAAACGACAGATTTACATATAAAAGAGATTGAAGAATTGATTCATAACTATTCAGCATTAGATAACGAGACTTTAAAAAAGCGATTAATCAATCTAGCAAATAATCGTGTTATTCCAAAAGAAACATCAGTCGTGCCAATTTCAAGTTAAAAGGAGCATAAAGATGAAAGTTAGAAAAGCAATTATTCCAGCGGCTGGTTTAGGAACAAGATTTCTCCCAGCTACCAAGGCTATGCCAAAAGAAATGTTACCAATTGTTGATAAGCCTACAATTCAATATATTGTAGAAGAGGCAATCGAATCGGGTATAGAAGATATCATAATTGTAACAGGAAAAGGGAAAAGGGCGATTGAAGATCACTTTGACCATTCGTTTGAATTAGAGCAGAACCTTTTTGAAAAAGGAAAACTTGACTTATTAAGCGAAGTTCAGAAATCATCAAAACTAGTGGATATTCATTATATCCGTCAAAAGGAGCCAAAAGGATTAGGGCACGCTATTTGGTGTGCACGCAAGTTTATTGGTAATGAACCATTTGCCGTTCTATTAGGAGACGACATCGTAAGTGCTGATACACCATGTTTACAACAAATGATTCAACAATATAATCGTTATAATGCTTCCGTACTAGGAGTACAAACAGTTAAAGAGAATGAGGTTTCTAGATATGGAATTGTTGATGGTAGCATAATAGATAATCGTTTATATAATGTTCATAATCTAGTAGAGAAACCGAAGCAAGAAGAAGCTCCTTCAAATCTGGCGATTTTAGGACGTTACATTTTAAGCCCGAGAATATTTGATATTTTAAGTAATCAAAAGCCTGGCGCAGGTGATGAAATACAACTGACTGATGCGATTGCTGAATTGAATAAACATGAAGTGGTTTATGCGTATGACTTCGTAGGAACGAGGTATGACGTTGGAGAAAAAATGGGATTTATTCAAACTACTCTTGATTTCGCACTTCATAGAGAGGATTTAAGAAGTAGTGTACTAGATTATCTACAAATGATATTAGAGAAAGAATTGGCTAATAGTTCTGATGAATTTGTAATAAATGGGTGAGAAAGATGAAGAACAAAGTGCTTTTTTGTGCAACGGTTGATTATCATTTTACCGTTTTCCATATTCCAATCATTAAGTGGTTTAAGGACATTGGATGGGAAGTTCATGTAGCTGCTAATGGTGATATTGAAATTCCATATGTAGATTACAAATATAACATTCCTATACAAAGGTCACCATTTCATCTCAATAATATTAAAGCGTTTAAAGAATTAAAAAAAATAATTAATCAAAATAATTATCAAATAATCCATTCTCATACGCCAATGGGGGGAATAATTGCCCGATTTGCAGCCTTAAAGGCTAGAAAAATTGGAACGAAAGTTATTTATACTGCTCATGGGTTTCACTTTTGTAAAGGCGCTCCCTTACTAAATTGGATTGTCTATTACCCGATTGAAAAAGTAATGGCTAATTATACAGACTGTTTAATAGTGATAAATCATGAAGACTATGATTTATCAAAACAGCGTTTCAAAGCAAAGCAAATTGAACATGTTCATGGAGTAGGAATAGATACAGAAGATTTTAAACCAGTAAATGAAAATAAAAAAATGGACCTAAAAAAATCATTTGGTTATCAACCAGATGATTTTTTGTTATTTTATGCAGCGGAATTTAACAAAAATAAAAACCAACAATTTCTTCTTCATTCGATAGCTCTAATAAAGGATGAACTTCCAAATGTAAAGCTTTTACTAGCTGGAGAAGGCCCTTTACTTAATCAATGTAAACAATTAACGATTAGTCTTGAAATCTCTCATATGGTTGAATTTTTGGGCTATAGGAAAGATATTAAACAAATTCTTCCGATGTGTGACATAGTTGTAGCTTCAAGTTTAAGAGAAGGATTACCTGTCAATATTATGGAGGCGATGGCATGTGGATTACCAATTGTAGCAGTAGAAAACAGAGGGCATCGCGAACTTATACACAATAACAGAAATGGTTGGATAGTAGATAAGCATGACTATGAGGATTTTTCTAATAGAGTTAAGACATTAGCTACTATGGAAGTTTTAAAACATCAATTTGGATTAAGTGGTAGAGAAATGATTATTCAAAAATATAGCATAGATAAAGTATTAATAGAATTAAGTAGGATTTATACTTCTCATATGATAGAAACGGAGGATGCTAAGTGGGCGTTCCTTTAAGAATCTTACACGCTGTAGTTAATATGAACCGGGGTGGCGCAGAAACCCTGATTATGAACTTGTATAGAAATATTGATCGTTCTAAAGTCCAATTCGACTTTTTAACTTCTAAAGAAGGAGTATTTGATTCAGAAATTACTAGAATGGGAGGGGAGATTCATAGAATTCCTTATGTAACGGATGTTGGCCATACTGGTTATGTTAGGTCGTTAAATCGATTTTTTCAAAATAACTCTGAGTATCGAATCATACATTCTCATATGGATAAAATGAGTGGATTAATCCTGCGAGCGGCAGAGAAAGCGAACATACCTATAAGAATAGCTCATAGCCATAATACGAAAAGCGAGGGAGGACTACCGACTAAACTTTATAAGTGGTATGCAGGAAGTTTTATTAAAACCTATGCAACTCATTTGTATGCTTGCTCAAATGCTGCGGGTAAATGGCTATTTGTGGATAAATTTAAAGAAGCATTTGTCTTAAAAAATGGAATTGAATGTGAAAAATTTCAATTCTCTTCATCTATACGGAAGCAAATAAAAAAGGATTTGCAATTAGATAGAGAATCATTGGTAATTGGCCACGTTGGAAGATTTAATTATCAAAAGAATCACTTGTTTTTACTAGAAGTTTTTGCAAATCTAGTAAAATTTCTACCTAATGCAAAATTGTTATTAGTTGGAGAAGGGACATTAAAAGCTAAAATTGAAGAAAAAATTAAAGAGCTAAAATTAGAAAGAAATGTAAAACTTCTTGGAATTAGAGCAGATGTTCATCGAGTTCTACAAGCTATGGATGTTTTTGTTTTTCCTTCTTTACATGAAGGACTACCAGTAACACTAGTAGAAGCTCAAGGAGCAGGATTACCTTGTATTATTTCAGATAAGATTACTGAAGAAGTTGATATGGGAATTGGACTTGTTCAGTTTTTATCATTAGATAATAAAAAAATCTGGGTTGAGAGTATTTTAAAAGTAGTAGAAGGGAAGTCTTCTAGAATAATCTTGGAAAGTACTTTAAATCAGAAGGGATATAATATTAAAAATACCGCTACGTTAACACAAAACACTTATATTGCCTTAGGAGGAGAGAAATTTGAAGACATTAACAGTTTTCACTCCAACCTATAATAGAGCTTATTGTCTTCATAATTGTTACGAGAGTTTAAAGCGTCAGACATGTAAAGATTTTGTCTGGTTAATTGTTGATGACGGTTCATCAGATGAAACAAAAGAAATGGTTGAAAAATGGATAGATGAAAACCATATTGAAATAATCTATTGTTGGCAGGAGAATCAAGGAATGCATGGAGCTCATAATACAGCTTATGAACTCATGAACACAGAATTGAATGTATGCATTGACTCGGATGATTTTATGCCAAATGATGCAGTTGAAAAAATCATTACTTTTTGGATTAAATATGGAAGTGATCAAGTAAGTGGAATTATTGGTCTTGATTCTGATACAAGTAATCGGATAATTGGTACAAAGTTGCCTCATAAATTAAAGCGAGCTAGATTATTCGATCTTTATAATAAGTATGGGGTAAAAGGAGATAAAAAACTTGTATATCGGACAGAATTAGCAAAAAAGTATCCATACCCTTTATTTAAAAATGAGCGATATGTAGGACTAGCGTACAAATACCATATGCTTGATAAAGAGTATGAATTGTTATTAATGAATGAGGTGCTTTGCTGTGTTGAATATCTTTCGGACGGATCATCCTTAAATATGTTAAATCAGTATCGTAAAAATCCAAAAGGTTTTGCTTTCTACCGTAAAGAAATGATGAAATTACCATTTGGTAGTCTCACATTTAAATTTAGGCAAGCAATCCATTATGTATCTAGCAGCTTTATCAGTAGAAACTGGGAATTTTTAAAAGATTCCCCAAATAAAAGTTTAACACTTTTAGCTATTCCCTTAGGAATTTCATTATATTTTTATATAACAACTAAAACTAGGATTACTTAAGATTCAAATGAACATTAGTATCCTTATTTTTGTTGTGAAAGGATATTTGATATGACTCTTTTTTGGATTAACCTTACTGTTGTATTTATTTTTTCTTTTTTTGCCCGATACGCAGCTAGTACTAGATTTTCATATGTTTCAACAATCTCATCGGTTTACATTAAACCAAATAAGATTTTTGTATTGGGTGCATTATTAACTTTAGTTTTAATATCTGGCCTTAGGGGAACGAGTATCGGTGACACATTTAACTATGTAGATATTTATAGAGATAATAAGTTTACCTGGAACTATATTATTAGTAAGAAAGATATCGGTTTTGGAATCCTTCAAATGGTATTGCAACATTTTTCAGCAAACCCTCAAGTAATGATTTTTACTACGGCTTTAATTACAAACTTACTGATTATTATAATTCTATATAATTATTCAAGGCTATTTGAAATTAGTTTATATGTATATATCACAGGTGGATTATTTCTAGTATCAATGAATGGTATTAGGCAAGTTTTAGCAGCGGCCATTTCGTTCACCAGTATAAAATTTCTTATGGAAGGGAGTTGGAAAAAATATATAGTAGTAATACTTGTAGCATCTTTATTTCATCAGAGTGCACTCATATTGATTCCGATGTATTTCATCGTTCGATTTAAAGCGTGGTCAAAAGTGACTATTGCTCTTATATTACTATCAATTGTTATTGTCATAGGATTTAATCAATTTTCAACATTAATATTTTCAGCCCTCCAAGATACGCAGTATGCCAATTATAAAAATTTTCATGAAGGTGGCGCTAATGCTTTAAGGGTAGTAGTGAACGCAGTTCCATTACTAATTGCTTTTATAGGCAGGAAAAATTTAAAGAGAATGTTTCCTAACAGTGACATTATAGTCAATATGACGTTACTTGGTTTTGTCTTTATGTTAATTTCAACGCAAAATTGGATTTTTGCTAGGATATCTATATATTTTGGTCTTTATCATTTAATTCTTATTTCTTGGGTTGTAAAGCTATTTCGAGAAAGAGATGAAAAGCTAATTTATTATGCAATATTAATTTGTTACTTTACCTATTACTATTATGAAAATGTAATAAGTTTAAATATTGTATATCAAAGTAAATATTTAAACTTATAAAAAACAAATGCCAATATATGAATTTACTTTAATTAAAGTTAGTAATCTCTTAGAGAAGGGGAGGAAGGAAAGATGGCGATTCTTGTAACAGGCGGAGCAGGTTATATCGGAAGTCACACTTGCATAGAGCTCCTAAATAAGGGATATGAGATTATTGTCGTTGATAATTTTTCAAATAGTAAGCCAGAATCATTAAAGAGAGTTTCTGAAATAACAGGTAAAACATTTAAAACTTATCATGTTGATTTATTAAATAAAGAACAACTTGAAGACGTTTTTTTTGTAAACGACATTGATGCTGTCATTCATTTTGCAGGTCTTAAGGCGGTTGGTAAATCGGTTGCTGCTCCTCTTGAGTATTACCAAAATAATGTGACCGGTACAATTACCCTTTGTCAAATAATGAAGAGATACGGAGTCAAAAAACTTGTATTTAGTTCATCAGCTACAGTCTATGGATCTATAAATCAGGTACCTATTTCAGAGGATTCTAAGCTAGGGGCAGTTAATCCATATGGTAGAACAAAACAAATGATTGAGGAGATACTAAGAGATTTGTACTATTCAGATCAAGATTGGAGCATCGCTTTGTTAAGATATTTTAACCCAATTGGAGCGCATTCGAGTGGCCGTATTGGTGAAGATCCAAAAGGAATTCCAAACAATCTTATGCCATATATTTCACAGGTTGCAGTTGGTAAATTAGAGAGTCTAAGTGTATTTGGAGATGATTATTCTACGATAGATGGAACAGGTGTAAGAGATTACATACATGTTGTTGACTTAGCCATTGGCCATCTTAGAGCTTTAGAGAAGTTAAACTCTACATCAGGTATTGATGCATATAACCTGGGGACGGGTAGAGGCTACAGTGTATTAGAAATGATTGAAGCATTTGAAAGAGCCTCTGGGGAAAAAATCCCTTATATTATTAAAGATCGTCGACCAGGTGATTCAGCAATTTGCTATGCAAATCCTTCGAAAGCCAGAGAACAACTTGGATGGAAAGCAGACAGAGGAATAGATGTAATGTGTGAAGATACTTGGAGATGGCAAAAAAATAATCCAAATGGATTTGGTAAAGAAACTGAAATTCCAACTAGTGATAGACTTCCGGTGCTAAATAAGGCAGCGGATTTTTAGTGTTTTAATTAAGAGAGGGATAGGATTGCGAACATCTATAAATATAACCCAAAAACAATTACAGGAAATGCTCGAAAGCTTTTATCGAAAAGGGAATGAATCGAATGAGATAACAACAAAAGATATTGTGAATGAAATGACAAAAAATATTTTAACTATTTGTTTCTCCAACTTAGAAAAATTACCAAATAAAAAATAGGAGTTTATTTCATATGAAGAGAATAATAGATTTGGTCATTTCATTGACTCTATTAATATGCTTTTCACCAATCGTCGTTATGACCGGGATATTCGTATGGGTTAAAATGGGCTCACCTATACTATTTACTCAAGAAAGACCTGGATTACATGGAAAACCATTCAATCTATATAAATTTCGTACAATGCTAAATTTAGAGGACGTTCAAGGGAATTTATTATCAGATGAATTAAGATTAACGAGCTTTGGAAAGTTTCTTAGAAAGTATAGTTTAGATGAGTTCCCCCAACTTATTAATGTAGTAAAAGGAGAAATGAGCCTCGTTGGGCCGAGACCTTTGTTATTGGAGTATCTTGAAAAATATACTAATGAACAATTAAAGCGCCATGAAGTAAAACCTGGTATTACAGGATGGGCACAGGTGAATGGTAGAAATGCTATTACATGGGAGGAAAAATTTAAATTGGATATATGGTATGTAGAAAATCAAAGCATAATTTTAGATCTAAAAATCCTTGTAATAACTTTTTTTAAGGTCGTTAAAAAAGAAGGTATAACACATCAGGATCAAGTGACAATGGAAAAATTTAAAGGGTCAAATGAAGTGATGTAAATGAAAGTGATCATTATTGGAAATGGTGGACATAGTAAAGTCATTCAAGAAATGATTTCTGCAATAAACAGTCATGAAATTAGCGCAATTCTAGATGATAAGTATCAAAGTGAAAGAAAAGAAAATGGAATAGTATATGCTCCTTTTTCTGCATTCAAAAAATTACTTACTGAAAATGTTAAAGTTGTCATTGCAGTAGGAGATAATAAAATAAGACGTAATATTTCCGAAAAATTAGATTTAAGGGATGGACAATATTTATCTGTGGTTCATCCTACAGCGGTTGTAAGTATATCCGCTACTATTGGGAATGGTACAGTTATAATGCCTAATGCAGTTATTAATTCACAAGCAAGGATCGGCAAACATTGTATTATTAATACTGGTTCAATTATTGAACATGATAATTGTATTGATGACTACTCTCATATTTCGCCTAATACAACACTTACTGGTAATGTTTCATTGGGAGAAGGTGTACATATAGGGGCGTCATCCACCATTATACCGGGAATAAAAATTGGAAATTGGTCAATCATTGGAGCCGGTTCAACTGTAATTGAAAATATTCCCCCAAGTAGCAAAGCAGTTGGGTGTCCAGCAAGAATAATTAAAAATTAGATATTAAAATTAAATTCTTTAAAGGGTGGTCATTTTAAATGGTGTTATCTAGAATCTATTTATCTCCACCACATATGAGTGGAAATGAACATAAATATATAAAGGAAGCATTTGATTCAAATTGGATTGCACCATTAGGACCAAATGTTGAGGCATTTGAAAAAGAGATTGCCTCTTATGTAGGAGCCAGTGAAGCTATTGTTGTTAGTTCTGGAACAGCAGCTATTCACTTGGCTCTTTTATTATTAAATGTAACAAAAGGAGATAAAGTATTTTGTTCAAGTTTTACTTTTGTGGCAAGTGCAAATCCTATTCTTTATCAAGGGGCCGAGCCGGTTTTTATAGATTCAGAACCAGATACATGGAATATGTCTCCACAGGCACTAGAAAAAGCCTTACGTGATGCATTATTAGAAAAAAAGCTACCTAAGGCTGTTATTGTCGTAAATCTATATGGTCAAAGTGCAAAAATGGATGAACTTCTTTCCATTTGTAATCATTATAATGTTGCAATTATTGAAGATGCAGCTGAATCGATGGGTTCCATCTATAAAGGGAAGGCAAGTGGTACGTTTGGCATGTTTGGTATTTATTCCTTTAATGGCAATAAAATTATTACAACATCTGGTGGTGGAGTCCTTGTTTCAGAAGACAGTCAATCTATTCAAAAGGCTCGCTTTTTAGCTACCCAGGCTCGAGATCTAGCACCACATTATCAACATAGTGAAATTGGATTCAATTATCGTATGAGTAATGTATTAGCGGGAATAGGCAGGGCTCAATTACAAGTGTTAGAGGAGCGCGTAAATTCGCGTAGAGTTATATTCGAGCGCTATTATAAAGAGTTGGCTCACATACCAGGAATTTCATTTATGCCTGAGTTGGAAAATACGAAAAGTAATCGATGGCTTACCACATTGGTTATTAGTGAAGAAGTATCAGGAGTATCTAGGAATCAACTGTTAGAGATGTTGAGTGAAAATAATATCGAAGCCCGTCCGGTATGGAAACCTCTTCATATGCAACCTCTTTTTAAAGGAGCTCATTATTACGCCCATGACGAAAATGAGCATATAGCTGAACAAATATTTCAATCAGGAATTTGTCTTCCTTCCGGATCAAATCTATCGGAAGACGAACAAAATAGGGTCATAAGTTGTCTTAAACATTCGATTTATCATAGTATTCGTATTTAAGGCACTGTATGGCAGAAAATATGAGGTAAAGATGAATGATAGGAAAAAATATTCAGGAAATACGGAAAAGAAAGGGACTTACATTATCTGAGCTTGCAGAACAAGCAAATATTTCAAAATCATATTTAAGTAATATTGAGCGTGAGTTAAACTACAACCCCTCTATACAAGTGATAAAAAAGATTTCAACTGTTTTAGGTGTTGATTTGAAAACTTTGTTAGGTTCAAAATCAGAGTCTAACACTTTTCCAGAAAATGAGTGGCTAGATTTTATAAATGAGTTAAAAGCTTCTGGAATTGAAAAAGAAAAACTTCATGAATTTAAGCCGATTTTTGAATTTATTAAATGGAAGAATAAAAATTTAAAAGAAAAAATAAATGATAATACAGAAATCTAAGATGGTTACCTTTTATATAGGAGAGATAAATGAATAAAATAACGCCTCTAAAAGTTCTTCATATTGTAGGTGCAATGAACAGAGCTGGAACAGAAACAATGCTAATGAACTTATATCGAAACATTAATCTTGAAAAAATACAATTTGATTTTATTTCATATAGTCAACACGAAGCACATTACGATAAAGAAATAATAAAATTAGGTGGAAGAGTCATTAGATTATCCAAAACTCAGTCAATAAAAGAAATATATGATGCGATAAAAAAATATGGCCCATATGATGTTGTTCATTCTCATACCTTATTTCATTGTGGAACTGCCAATTTAGCCGCACTTTTGGCGGGTGTTAAAGTAAGAATTTCACATGCACATACTACTTTAGACAATAATGATTCATATATGAGAAGAATTTATTCAAAACTAATGAGGCTGATGATAAAAAATTTTTCAACAAATTTATTAGCATGTAGTAATGGAGCTGGAAGCTACTTATATGGGGAAAAAAGTTTAACTAAAAAAAAATATTCCTACTTTCCTAATCTAATAGATTACTCATCCTTTTTAAAATCCCCTATAGAAGAAGTAAAGAAATTTAAAGCTGAGGAAGAACTTGAGAGTAGTATTGTTATTGGTCATATAGGACGATTTATGGAAGCGAAAAATCATCTATTTTTAATAGAAATAATGAAAAGTGTTTTAAAAAAGGAACCAAATTATAAATTATTATTAGTTGGGGACGGAGAACTAAAACAACAAATTCAAGAAAAAGCAAAAGTGGAAGGAATATATGACAACATAAAATTTGCTGGGATAAGAGAGGATATACCGACACTATTACATAGTATGGATGTATTTGTTTTTCCTTCTTTATATGAAGGATTGGGTCTTGTATTATTGGAAGCTCAAGCGAGCGGAGTCCCATGCTTAGTATCTGATGCAATTCAACCTGAGGCTGATTTAAATATAGGTTTAGTCTCAAAACTCAAACTAATAGATGGACCAGATGTTTGGGCTAATAAAATTATAGAGCTAGCTAATAAAAAAGAAAAGGACATATCAAGTATTATTCAAGCATTTGAAAAACGAGGTTACTCTTTATCACTTGGGATGTCGAAACTATTAAACATATACAACTCTAAACAAGGAGAAACAAATGAAAAAAATATTAATTGCCTCCTTTGACATGGAAATTGGAGGAGTCGAAAGAAGTTTAATTAGTATGCTAAATCATTTTGATTATAAAAATTATCTTGTAGACTTAATGTTATATAGTCATACAGGTGAATTAATGAATCTTCTACCCCAAAAAACTAACTTGATCAGTGAGTTAAGAGCATATAAAACGTTTAGGATGTCAATCACACAAGTATTAAAGAACAGAGAAATTAGGATTGGGTTAGCTAGGTTACTAGCAAAGTATAAAGCAAATTTAAATAAATCCTCGGAAAAAGGTTATAAGCAGATGCAGTATATGTGGAAGTATTCTTTACCAATATTACCAAAAATAAAAAAGAAATATGATGTGGCTATAAGTTATTTATGGCCGCACTATTTTGTTGCAGAGAAGGTAGAATCGAAAACGAAAATTGCTTGGATCCACACAGATTTTTCTACAGTAGAAACCGATATTGAACTGGATATAAAAATGTGGAATAAATTTGACCATATTATTGCTGTATCTGAAGATTGTATGAATACGTTTGTAAATAAATATCCAGTTTTAGGAAAGAAAGTAAGTGTGATTGAAAACATTACAACCCCTGAATTGGTTAAAGCCTTAGCAAGGGAGGAATTAGTTAGTCCTATGGTGAATGACTTAAGATTTAAAGTAATTACGGTTGCGAGATTATCCTATGCAAAGGGAATTGATCAAGCTGTAAAGGCTTTGAAAATAGTAAAAGATAGGGGCTATCATAATATTGTTTGGTATGTTGTTGGATATGGAGGGGATGAAGGAGAAATAAAGAAGTTAATTGCAGAAAATGATTTAGATAACCAATTTATTCTTTTAGGGAAAAAAATAAATCCTTATCCATATATACAGGTAGCTGATTTATATGTTCAGCCATCAAGATATGAGGGAAAGGCTGTTACCGTGGTGGAAGCTCAGATTCTCTCTAAACCTGTGTTAATTACGAACTATCCAACTGCAAAAAGCCAAGTTCAAAATGAAGTTGATGGTTTAATATGCGAACTTTCAAGTGAAGGAATTGCAAATGGGATTCTAAAATTATATAAGGATCACCAATTGAGAGAGAGATTAATTAATAACTGCAAAAATACAGATTATCATAATAGTGGTGTGCTGGAAAAATTGTACAGCTTGGTATAGGGGGGACAATCATGTTACCTAAAGAAAAAGTTAGTGTAATTGTTCCTATATATAAAGTAGAAAAGTATCTTAATAGATGTCTTGATTCAATTGTAAAACAAACATATATAAATTTGGAAATAATTTTAGTAGATGATGGATCTCCTGATAATTGTGGTACTATAGCCGAAAGTTATGCTAAGTTAGATAGCCGAATTATAGTAATTCACAAAAAAAATGGGGGGTTATCTGATGCAAGAAACGTTGGGATGCAGTATGCGACGGGAGACTTTTCAATTTTTGTAGATAGTGATGATTGGTTAGAAAACAATATGGTAGAGACCATGGTTAATATAAGTCTTAAATATAAAGCTGATGTAATTCAATCGGCTTTTTATTATGCTTATAAAGATTATTTGCTATTTGATAATAGATATTACCAAAAAGATAGTCATCCTGTCGTTTTAGATAATCAATCATTGATGTATGAATTGCTGATAAATGAAAGAGTTAAAAACTTTGCATGGGGCAAACTTTATAAAACTGAGATTATAAGGGACATTCCTTTTAAGAATGGTGTTCTATTTGAAGATGTATTTTGGGCACATCAAGTTATGCAGCGAGTTAACACTTATGTAATCGTGCATTATCCTTTTTATTACTATTTTCAACGTAACGATAGTATAGTGTCCAATTACTCCTTAAGAAGTTTAGATATTTTAGAAGGACTAAAAGAAAGGCACGATTTCATTCAACTGAATTATCAAGATTTAATAAACGAGTCTTACAGATCTAAATTAAAAACATATTTAATTCATTACAATCTTTTATTTATAAATAGGAAAAGATTTCAAACTCGTATACATATGAAAAAAATTCATATGTATATTGGTAGTCACTCAACTGAGTTTTTCAATGCTGTTAAAGGAGATAAACAGTTAGAACTTCAGCTAAAATTATTTACACTTCATCCGTTTTTTAATATCGTATATCTTTTTACAAGAAAAATTTTGCGGTTACTAAAAATACTTCCTAAACCAATTGAGTTAGAAAGAATAAATTTACATTAACAGCACATTAAAAAGAGGAGTAAGTCAATGAATAATTTATTTGGAAAACTAAAAAAATATCTCTTATTATGCATAATATATTTTTTTAATTGTTTTCCTATCAAAAGCAATAAAATCTTTATGTTTAGTTATTATGGTAGTCAATATGGCTGTAATCCAAAGTATATTACTGAATACATTATACAAAATATATCAAAGGAAAGATTTGATATTGTCTGGGCATTTAATGATTTAAATAAAAGAGATCACATTCCAGTAAGAAAAGTAAAGACAATGTCATTGAAATACTATTATGAACTTTGTACATCGAAAGTTGTTATTACAAATTTTAGGACAACAGATTTATTTATAAAAAGAAAAAATCAATATTATATTCAAACATGGCATAGTTCTTTACGTTTAAAGCAAATTGAAAAAGACGCAGAAAGAAATCTACCTGAAGATTATATTAAGATGGCCAAAAGAGATTCTGAAAAATGCGACCTTTTATTATCTGGATGTAAATACAGTACAGATATTTTTAAAAAGTCTTTTTGGTATGAGGGTGAAATATTTGAATTTGGTACACCAAGAAATGACTTGCTATTTCATGAAAATCCTCAAAAAAAGATTGAAATTCTAAAAAAATTAAATGTTCCTAGTGACTTCAAAATCATTTTACATGCTCCTACCTTTAGGAATGATGGGAATCTAGCAGTATATGATTTAAATTATTGTGGTCTATTAAAATCCTTAGAAAAAAAAATGGGTGGAAAATGGATCTGTTTAGTTAAATTACATCCCCATTTAATATTAAAATCTAGTCAACTAGTTTATGGAGACAATGTGTTGGACGTGACAAATTATAATGATATTCAAGAATTATTAAGTATTTCTGATGCTTTAATAACTGACTACTCCTCACTTATGTTTGATTTTTCCATCACACATAAGCCTTGTTTTTTATATATACCTGATTTTAAAGATTATGTAAAAAATGATAGAAAATTATATTTTGATTTAATGGAGTTACCTTTTAAAACAGCAATGGACTATAGTGATTTACTTAATGAAATTGAGTTATTTGAACCTGAAAAATACACTAAGGACTTAATTTGTTTTTTTGAAAAGATTGGTTCATATGAAAATGGTCGGGCTAGTGAAAGCTTGGTTAAGAGGATAAATGAAGTTTGTTTTAATAAAAATAGGAGGGAATTAAATGAAGCCTTATAAAATTGGCTATACAACTGGAGTTTTTGATTTGTTTCATGTAGGACATTTAAATATTTTAAAAAGAGCAAAGGAACAATGTGAATTTCTTATTGTCGGGGTAAGTACAGATGAATTAGTGAAGGAATATAAAAATAAATTACCTGTCATTCCATATCATGAAAGAATTGAAATTGTTAAAGAAATAAGATATGTAGATCAAGTAGTTCCTCAAAAAAGTCGTGATAAATTTTCAGCATGTGAAAAGCTAATGTTTGATGTAATGTTTGTAGGGGATGACTGGAAGGGTGATCCTCTTTTTGTTGAAGTTGAAAAGAAGTTTAATCATGTAGGAGTGGATATTGTTTATTTCCCATATACAAGGGGAGTTTCATCCACTCTTGTAAAAGAAAAAATAAATATATGATTAGGATAGAAGATATATGAAGCCTAAAATAAGTATAATTGTACCGGTTTATAACATTGAGTTGTATCTTGAGAGATGTGTCGAAAGTATTCTATCACAGACATTCGTTGATTTTGAATTAATTCTTGTAAATGATGGATCAACTGATCAGAGTGGAAAGGTATGTGATTATTATTCTGAAAAAGACCAAAGAGTAAAAGTTTTACACAAAAATAATGGAGGACTTAGTTTTGCAAGAAACGAAGGTTTGAAAATTGCTTGTGGAGATTTTATTGGTTTCGTGGATGGTGATGATTATATAGAAAAAGATATGTACAAAAAGTTGTATGAGTTGTCTGAAAAAACGAATAGTGATATAGCCATTTGTAAGTTTGGAAGAGAAATTAATGGACAACTAATCAATGAATTACAGCAAGAATTTAGTAAAGAGATGGACAATATAGAGGCAATGAGACAGCTTTTTAAAGGAGAATTATATCGATTTTCGGTATGTAATAAACTTTTTAGGAAAAGTTGTTTTGAGAACATATTATTTCCAGAAGGAAGGATCCATGAAGATTTATCAACAAGTTATAAACTTTTTGCTAATTCTACTAAATCTGTTTATACAAATTATGTAGGTTATATTTATGTAAAGCGTGAGAACAGCATTCTAAATTCTCGGTTTAATGAAAAAAGATTGGACGCATTTTTAGGATGGGATGAAATATTATCTTTTATGGGTCAAAAGTATCCAAAATTAACGAAAGAAGTTATATCTTGTTTTGCATACGGATGTGTAGATAATGTTCACTATATTGTCAATCAAGTAGAAAGTAAAGATTCTCGAATACAGTATTTAAGTATTATTAAACGTCTTCATAGAAAGTTTTATAGCAAGATTCTGTTAAACAATACACTTTCGTTAAAAGATAAATTCATTCTTTCATTATTAAATTGTAATTGTAAAATGTTAATTTTCTTGATTAAATCTAAAAAAAAATTAGTCAAGAAGAGAGTGTATGCTCAACAAGAAGAAGTCTAATGGATTGATATTAAATAATAGTTAGGAAGATTATATATGAAAAAAAAACTTTTATTTGTAATTGACTCATTAGTTGGTGCAGGAGCGGAAAAAAGTTTAATTACATTACTTACATTATTAAATTATGATAAGTTTTCTGTTGATTTAATGTTGTTTGCTCATGGTGAAATTCTTGAAGATTTAGTTCCTAAAGAAGTGAACATATTAAATCCATTAAAGTATACAGATTTTACAAAGTTAGATCTAAAAAGGGCATTTCTGTATTCTTTAAAAAAACAGAATTTTAAAATGTTTAATTCGAGGTTAAAATATTCGTTAAATATTCGTATTAAGAAATATAATAATGCGCAGAAAGCAAGAATGTTTTGGAAGAATGTAGCAAATGTAATTGAACCAAACACTAAACAATATGATATTGCTATCAGTTATGCACAAGGTATACCAACCTTTTATGTTGCGGAAAAGGTAAAAGCTAAGAAGAAATTTGCTTGGGTAAATGTAAGTTATAGATTAGATAATAAAGAAGCAAGTTTTCAAAAGAAGTTTTATGATCAATATAATAATATAATTGCGGTATCTCCATCAACTAAAGAGATTCTATTAGAAACATTTCCGTATTTCTCAAATAAAATGAAAATAATTCATGATATAAATGATCCTCATTTCATATCCAACATGGCGGATCTTGGAGAGAGCTATTCCGATAATTATAACGGATTGAGGTTACTTACAATTGGTAGATTAGCTCAACAGAAAGGTTATGATATTGCTTTAAGTGCCTGTAAGAAACTAAAAGAAAAAGGGCTAGATTTCAAATGGTATGTATTGGGGAAAGGTCCTCTAAAAGAAGAAATTGTAAAGTATATAAAAGAGAATGATTTGGCCGAAAATTTTATCTTATTAGGAGTGACCTCAAATCCATATCCCTTTATAAAAAATAGTGATATATATGTACAAACTTCAAGATTTGAGGGATTTGGGCTTGCAATTGCCGAAGCCCGAATGCTTAATATTCCAATAGTAACGACGAGGTTCGATGCAGTGTATAGTCAAATGATTAACGAGAAAAATGGTCTAGTTGTGGACATGAACGCTGATGCAATTTGTGAAGGTATACTAAGATTGGCTCACGATAAGGCACTTAGAGAGAATGTTATTAACTTCTTAAGACAAGAGAAAAAAGGTAATCTAGAAGAAATAGATAAGTTCTACGAATTGATAGGATAATATTTGGGTGAAAGAGAGTAAAATTTATGAAGAAAAAAATAATCTTTACACTTATAAATATGAATATAGGTGGGATAGAAAAAGCATTACTAAACATGGTGAATAAATTTCCTAAAGATCAATTTGACATTATTATTTTTATGTTAGAAGAATACGGTGGTTTTCTTGATTTTATTCCATCTCACGTTAAAGTAAAGTATTTTAATGGATATCAAAAGATTAAAGATTTGTTAAATCAGCCTCCACACTTAATGAGCCTTAAACTTTTAAAAAAAGGATGGATTATTAAAGCGATAATAATTTTGTTATTACATGTAGTTGCAAAGATATTAAAAAATAGAAGTATATACTTTAAATATATCTTAAGAAAATACCCAATTTTAGATGAGGAATATGACGTTGCTGTAGCTTATGATGGTCCAATGGATTTCATAAGCTATTTTGTTTTGAAAAAAATAAAAGCTAAAACGAAGATTCAATGGATACATTTCGATATTACTAAAATTGGTTTTAATCAGAGGTTTGCTTCAAAGGTTTATCGGAAATTTGATAAAGTTTTTGTTGTATCAGAAGAAGCAAAAGGTAAGTTGATTGAAAGTATGCCACATTTAAAAGAAAAGACAGATGTTTTTTTAAATGTATCATCTTCACAAATGGTTAAAAATCAAGCTAAGGAAGGAAAGGGTTTTACAGATCAATTTGATGGAATGAGGATATTAACTGTTGGTAGATTAGCTTCTGAAAAAGGGCAAGATTTAGCAATTCGTGTACTTGCAAGGTTAGTAAAAGATGGCTATAAAGTTAAGTGGTATTGTGTAGGAGAAGGTAATAACAGAAAGAAATATGAAAAATTAATCAAGGATTATAATTTAGAAGATAAGTTCATTTTACTAGGTGCAGATCCTAATCCTTATCAATATATGGAACAATGCAATATATATGTTCAACCATCTAGACATGAAGGGTATTGCATAACTTTAATGGAAGCTAGGTTTTTAAGGAAACCTATTGTGACGACTTGCTTTACAGGGGCTAAAGAACAAATAGTTAATGAAGTGAATGGACTGGTTGTTGATATTAGTGAAAATGAAATATATCATGCATTGGTGAAATTAATAAATAATAATGATTTAAGAGAAAAATTTTCTAGTAAGTTAGATAAAGAAAACTTTGATAGTAAATATGAAATGAGGAAAATTTTCGATTGTGTAATATAAATACTATTAAACATTTAGCCAATTAGATGTTTTAACTAAGGGAAAAAAATTATAAATAACCAAGGTGGTTCTATGTATCTATTACTAGCAGGTTCATTAATTTTATTACTTCTATTACTATATCTACTTAACAGAAAAATAGTTTTAGGAATTTGGTCCATTACAGTATTTAAATCTTCTTCGTTTATCACAAAACCTCCAAATTATAAAAAATTGAAAACTCCTACTCTGCAAGCTTCAGACGTTACAGACGTTCCTGCAGAGTTTGTTGCAGATCCATTTATTGTTTCACATGATTCAAGATTATTTATGTTTTTTGAAATTCTCGATAGATCCTCTGGAAAAGGGGTTATTGGTTTAGCAACAAGCAATGACGGGGAGGCGTGGGATTATGATAGAGCTGTCTTAAAGGAGAACTATCATTTATCATATCCATATGTATTTAAATACAATAATGAATTCTATATGATACCGGAATCAAGTGAAGCAGACAAAGTATTGTTATATAAAGCAAAACACTTCCCATATAAATGGGAAGTAGTGAATGAGCTAATAACAGGAAGATATGTGGATTCCAGTATTTTTCGATACAATAATAAATGGTGGATGTTTGCAGGAAAAAGCGGTAAATTGCATCTATTTTATTCGGATTATCTTGAAAAAAATTGGGTTGAGCATCCCAAAAGCCCTATTATTTCAATTAACGTAAGTATTACTAGACCTGGAGGAAGGGTGATTGTAGATAAAAATAATATCTATAGATATACCCAAGATGGCAAACCAACATATGGGAGTGCAGTTCGTATGTTCGAAATAACACAATTATCTGAAAAAGAATATTGTGAGGAAGAAATAAGCTTAGTTTTAAATGGGTCTAAAAAGGCTACAGATTGGAAAAAAGATGGGATGCATTCTATTGATCAATTAAAGATTGAAGAAAATCAATGGCTTATAGCTGTAGATGGACATAAACTAGAAAATAAAAATTATTTTTTATGGAAAATTAATCGAATACTAGCAAAGCTTTTATACATATAAAAGTTTTCCGGTTTTTAAATAAGGAATTATTATGGGGGGCAATAATTATGTTAAAAATGTTGAAACAATACATAAAATTCCTTGAGACAAAATATTACCATTGGCGTTACTGGAATAATTTGTATAGAAATATGTTAAAACAAACAGGTAGGTATAAGAGAAGGACAAACAATGAATTTATTCCATATATCAATAAGCCTGGAATTGCTTTTTCTTTTGATGATAGTTATAGAGTACATGATTGGTATAATTACGGAAAAAGCATGTTTGGATATTACGATATCAAAGTAACATTTAATATTAATGGAACTCATCCTTTAGAAAGTAGTAGGGAGCATACACAGCAAGAAATAGATAAGTTAATAGAATTGCAATCAAATGGTCATGAAATTGGTCATCATGGATTTAGACATCAGAAAGCCCCCGATTATGCTGCTAAAAATGGGTATGATAAGTGGGTGGAAGATGAAATTGAAACTTTAATTAATTGGATGGATAAAAAATCCCACTCCAAAACAAAAGAAAAATTTAAAAAACCAGTATCTTTTGCATTTCCACATTTTATCTACGACGATGATACGATAAAAAAATTAATTCCTAATTATTTTAGTATTGCAAGGGGACACATAAAAAAAGATAATTTAACACCATTTAATTTTATTGGATTAGCCCCTTCTATTTGTTTAGATAGTTATTATTCTTTTAATATGTACTACATTAAGAAAATATTGAAATTGACAAAAAAAACAGGGAAAAATCTAATATTAACTTGCCATTCAATATTACCTGAAAATGTAAAAATACAGCACTGTGACCAGGATGGAAAAGCCACAAAATGGGGAACTTGGAGAATTTCTCCTATGGAGATTCAAGCAATTATTCATGAAGCAAGAAAAAATGATTTGGAGTTTTATACTACATCGGAAATAGCTGGAATTGCTACATTTCTAGATTCTAATCTCGAGAATACTATTAGAGAATGTATTCTAACCACCAGTAAGTGGATAAAAATTTCAGAATTAATGGAAATAAAAGACTTAGACTTAAGTAATAAAGGTATTTCTAACTTAGATGGACTTCAGTATTTTACAAACTTAGAAAAAATAAATTTAAGTAATAATAATATTACTGACATTAGAATCCTTAAAAAACTACCAAAGATAAAATACATAAATATTGATAATAATCCTATTATACAGAAGGAAAAAATTATTGTTACTTCTTAAAAGAAGTTATTAGACTATTAGAGTATTTATCATAGTAATAGAAAGGATCTGTATGATTTGAGTGAAACTTTAAAAAAACTATTAATGCTTTTTAATAATAAAGAAAAGAAAAAGTTATTAGTTTTATTTTTTATGATGATTGTTGCAGCATTATTTGAAACTTTAGGAATAGGAATGATTGTTCCGATTGTTGGAGTCTTAACAAATCCAGACGTTATTAAAGAAAAAGCTTTTCTCGCCTATGTATATCGATTATTTAACTTTCAGTCAACTTCATTATTTATTGTATTTGCAGTAATTATTCTACTCGGAGTTTTTGTCTTAAAAAATTTGTATTTGCTTCTTTTTAACCACCTACAATTCAAAATCATTTTGAACCAACAGGTCAAATTATCCCGAAAACTATTTAGAGAATATTTAACAAAACCTTACATTTTTCATTTGCAACGAAATACAGCAAGTCTTCTTAGAAATGTAAACAGTGAAGTACCCAGAGTTTTTCAAGGTATTATCATATCTGGATTTCAGTTATGTACAGAACTTCTTGTGACTATTTGTATTCTATTATTGCTAATAAAAACTGCACCATTAGCAACGATTACTGCCTCCATATTATTAGCTGGAAGCATTTTTATTTTTTTTAGATTTTTTCGAAAAAAAATTACCTATTTAGGAGAAGAGCAACAAAAGGTAAGTAGTTCGATGATTAAATGGGTAAATCAAGGGTTAGGCGCAAGCAAGGAAGTAATTGTATCAGGGAAAGAAGACTTCTTCATTAATGCATATACGAATCAGAGTCAAATTAGCTCAGATAACAGCCGTTATATAAATATGCTAAATCAAGTCCCAAGGCTTTTTATTGAGACATTAATGGTAACTATTGTACTTATTACCATGTTAATTGTTGTCTTTCAAGAAAAAAATACTTCTCACTTAGTATCAACGATGGCTCTCTTTGCTATGGCGGCTTTTAGGCTAATGCCTTCTATTACTCGCGCAGTAGCGTTAATTACAACTATTCGTTATAGTCAGCCAGCACTTTCGATCATATACGAAGATTTATTTTTGAACAATACACAATTCCGAAGCAGGGATATTATTTCGAATTCTGAATCAGTAGTAAATAAAGAGAATAGAATTTTTAATGATTCTATTGAGTTAAATGAAGTTTCTTTTCAATACCCTAATCAGAAGGAATATTCTATTAGAGATGTATCATTGACTATTCCTATCGGTCAATCTGTTGCATTTATAGGTGAATCAGGGGCGGGAAAAACAACTCTTGTTGATATCATCCTCGGACTATTTCAACCAGAAAAAGGGAGTGTTTTAGTAGATGGTAAGAATTTAAATAATCAAATCGCTATTTGGCAACAGAAAATAGGATACATCCCACAATCAATTTTTTTAACGGATGATTCTATTCGAAACAATGTAGCGTTTGGAATAGAGGATATTCAAATTGATGATGAAGCCGTTTGGAGAGCTTTAGAACAGGCACAATTAAAAGAGTTTGTTGAATCACTACCAGAAAGACTAGATACCACGGTAGGCGAAAGAGGGGTAAGACTATCGGGAGGGCAAAGACAACGTATAGGAATTGCTCGATCTCTGTATCATAATCCTGAAATATTATTTATGGATGAAGCAACATCAGCATTAGATAATGAAACAGAAAAGGAAATTATGAAGGCAATTGATGGATTAAAAGGTGAAAAGACTCTAATTATTATTGCACATAGATTAAGTACAATAGAAAATTGTGACATAGTTTTTAAATTAAAAAATGGTAGATTAACTGCGATCGAAAATAAATTAAAACAATCCGTAATGTGAGAGATTCGTAATTTAAACAGTTATTTACACTGAAAGGATGAATAAATGAAAAAAAAAATCGTTATTGTAACACGAAGAATGGTGATGGGAGGTATAGAAAGGGCATTAATTTCTATGTTGGAATCTATACCCAAAACACATTTTGATGTAACCGTCTTAGTCATGGGAACTGGTGGAGAGCTTGAGAAAGAGATACCTGATCATGTAAATGTTGATTGTATATATGGTTATGAAAAATCAGTAGTAGAAAAGGTATGGAAAAGTACAAAAAATGGTAGATTTATTAGTGCATTTAAAACTAGTTTATATACGGTGTTGGCTAAAAAAACTAAAAGTGTATATAAACAAGAATTGTATCACACTAAAATGATACCAAAAGTAAAAACTGAATACGATCTGGCGATTGCTTATCATACTCCAGCATCGCTTCCAGTAGTTTTTGTTATGAATAACATAAAAGCTAAATCAAAGATTGCTTGGATACACTCTGATGTATCACAGTTTGTAAAAGAACTCATTCCTTATAAAGAGTTTTATGAAAAATATGACAAGATATTTTGTGTTTCAGAATATGCGATGAAAAAGTTTAATGATCTTTATCCGAATCTTAAAGAAAAGACATCTGTATTTTATAATTTACTTGATAGAGAGAAAATGATACTCACTGCTGAGGATGATGAAGGGTTTAGTGATCAATTTGATGGATTTCGTATTTTAACTGTAGGGAGATTAAGTTTTGAGAAGGGACAGGATATTATTCCAAAGATACTAATGAAGTTGAGGTCAAAAAATAATAATATTAGATGGTATTGTATTGGAGACGGTGAAAGACGCCCTGAACTAGAAAGATTAATAACAAAGTATGGTTTAGAAAAAGAGTTGATACTTTTAGGAACAAAGAAAAATCCTTATAACTATATTAGACAATGTGATGTATATGTTCAAACATCTAGACATGAAGGGTATTGTATCTCATTAGCTGAGGCAAGGGCATTTAATAAACCTATAATAACAACAGATTTTGTTGGTGCACGAGAGCAGATTGAAAGTGGAAAAAATGGACTTATTGTTGGCTTTGACGAAAATGAATTATATGCAGCTGTTAAATTTCTTATTAGCAATCAAAAGATATGTAAAAGATTTGAGAGAAATTTAGAAAAAACTAATGTAAGTACTACAAATGAAATTAAGAAATTATTTAGTTGTATTGGTTAGCATTAGTTCATAAATTTACCATTAGAAAATATGTCGAAAAAGAAGGTGAGTGGCTCTTTTGTCATTAAATAATGAATTTATTAAAACTTGCTTTTATATACTAATACAGTCCATACACAAACATGAAAAGTTGATTAAAATAATTGAGTATATAAGAGGATTATATAGATATCCAAATAAAATGTTAGGCCGTAAGGTTCCATATGAACATGTTGGAAATACAGACGTTCTTGTCTTTGCTGCCCATCCTGATGATGAAATTTTAGGTTTAGGTACTATATTATATCGGCATAGTCTAAATGGTGAAAACATAAAAGTTATTTTTGTTACCAATGGATCTGGGAGAGGTGGTGAAAGTTGGTATTTAAAAACCAGTGAGGGAATTAAAAAAACAAATGTAAGGCATTTGGAAGCAGTTCAAGCTCTGTCTCATATAAATATATCTAAAGAAAATATTTTTTGTCTGGGTTTTCCAGATGGCGGTTCTCAAAGATATTTGAAGAAAATGTCAGATGATATTCTTGAGCTAGTTCAAAAATTGAATCCAGATCGAATATATGCCCATTGTATTGAGGGAGGGCATAGAGATCATGATATAACAAGTTTGGTTGTTAAGTCTGTGTGTAATAAACTAGGTTATTCTAATCTATACGAATGGACCGAATATAATTATAAACATCCACTTGGATCTCAAGAAATTAAGTTCTTGAAAACACACTCTACGCAAAATAATGAAATTCGTATTAAAATTTCGGAAGATGAGAGAAGTCTTAAAAGAAAGATGTTAGCTTGTCATAATTCTCAAGATGTAGAACAGTACTTCTTACAAGGGGAGGCTATTCGTCAAGTAGATTTATCTAAATTGGAAATAGAAATAAATGAAGATTTTAAAAGGTATAATAAAAGAGTGCTACCTTTAGTTAAAGAGTTTTATAAGTCAGTATTTATGTTATATGTGTGGGTTAATTTCCCTACTGTAATACTGATAAAACACTTGTAATTTACAACTAATTTAAACAGTAATTTTCTATTACAGTAATAATTACTAAAAATATTTATTGGTTGACTTTAAATATGAGGTGTAAATGAATGACATTAAAACACATTTTAAGAAGCAACAAAATCACGCGTTATTTGATTACGCAAACAAGAATATTACAATATACTACTATTCCTAACCTAATTTCTAATAGTAGTTTCAATATTGGAAGGATGTTAAGAGTAAATCGGATATATACTAATAGCAAATATGAAAAGCTAAAGATATTAAAAAATAAACATAAAGATGAGAGGTGCTTTATTGTAGCTACGGGTCCCAGTTTAAAAATTGAAGACCTTGAAAAATTAAAGAAGGAAGTTACTTTTAGTATGAATTCAATCTGTTTAGCTTTTGATGAGACTGAGTGGAGACCGACATATTATGGTATTCAAGGTATACATGTATTTAATCAACTTAAAAAATATATAGAAAAAATCGATGTTCAATGTAAATTTATAGGTGATACGATTCCAATTCAAAAAATGAACTCAGAAGACTATGTATACCCCTTAAATTTACTTAATCATGCTAGGCAGCATAAAAAATATAAAACTAAATTTAGTAATGATGCTTTTGCAGTAGTTTACGATGGATATTCAATTACATATTCTCTAATTCAGATAGCAGTATTTATGGGGTTTAATGAAATATATTTGCTTGGTGTTGATTGTAATTATTCAAGCGATATGAATCATCACTTCAAAGAATATGGTCATGTAGATCCAACATTTGCAATAGCTGGTGAAAAGATGATCTCTGCTTATAAAGAAGCGAAGAAGTATGCAGATAAGAATAATATAAAAATTTATAATGCAACTAGAGGAGGAATGCTAGAGATTTTTGAAAGAGTTGATCTTGATATTGTATTATCAAAAGATAAAAAGAATAATATTTTATTACATGAATCAATTTCATAATTCCCAGCCCTTGTATACCAAGGCTTTAAAAAGCATAAAAAAATAGGAACTCCCCAAAATTGTGTATAATTTGAATTACGACAAACAAATTAAACCAATTATGAAAA
>Ga0187780_10000405_pt1 | contig 32711 bp, 27 predicted proteins | sample 1015_Q2_SP10_20__FD_132429 | JGI IMG/M metagenome (GOLD analysis project Ga0187780, IMG submission 132429) | Tropical peat soil microbial communities from peatlands in Department of Meta, Colombia - 1015_Q2_SP10_20_MG | ecosystem: Environmental > Terrestrial > Soil > Wetlands > Peat | place...
CGGCGCCGGGCGTGGGCCAGCACGCGGAGCAAGCTCCAGACGGCGCGGCCCTGGGCGGGACAGAGGCGGAGCGAGGCGCGCAGCCGGGCGGCGCCCTCCGCCCACTTTCCCGCCTCCAAATGCCGATAGGCGAACCAGTTGTGCATATCGGCGATGGCCCGCCGTGCGAGACGGCCGAGCCTTGGGATACGCTCCGGGTACAGGCGCGCCACCTTGTCGAGTATCAGGTACTTGTCCCGGTCCACCCGGGCCCGATCGCGGCTCAGGGTGTTGGGCCGCAGATAATAGGTCGCCAGAGGGTCGGGGAGGTACGCCGCCGGGGCCAGGGCGGCCAGTCGGAGGAGCAGGTCGAAGTCCTCGACCCCCCAGAAGCGCTCGTCGAAAGGCCCTGCGGCATCTAAACAAGAGCGGCGCACCAGCAGCGTATGCACGGGGATGAAGTTGCCGGTGATCAGGGCCTCGAAGAGCCAGCCCTCCAGCGCCGATCGGCGCGCGTACGCGTACCGTTCCGAGGCCAACAGGCGGGAGCCGCTGGGCCCCTCTTCCTCCAGCCAGCAATCCGAGTACACCCACCCGCACTCAGGGCGCGCCGCGAGCGCTGTCACCTGGCGGGCCAGCTTGTCGGGGTGATAGGTGTCGTCCCCGTCCAGGAAACCTACGAAGCTCCCCCGCGCCGCCGCCAGGCCCCGGTTCCGTGCGGCGGAGGGACCGGCGTTGGCCTGCCGGATCGCTTCCACTCGCCCCGCGTAGCGGCCGAGGATCGCCGCCGTGTCGTCGGTGGACCCGTCGTCCACCACGATCACCTGCACCGGGCCGAGGGACTGGGCAAAGACGCTCTCCAGGGCCCGGGGCAGGAGGGAGGCGCAGTTGAACGTTGGGATGATGATGCTGGCGAGGGGGGCATCCATCATCCCACCCCTCGGTGGCACACTCGCTGGCGCCACAGGTAGAACTCGTCCCTGAGGTGCCGCACGAGCATGGGGGAGAGGAACCCACCGCCATGGCGCCGGCTCACCCGCCGGACCTCGGGCCAGAACCGATCCGGGTACCTGGTGGTTTTGGAACCGGGGTGGACCCGAAACCGCCCCTGGATGCGCGGGATGTAGACGGCCCGCCCCAGGCGACCCACCCGCAGCCAGAGGTCGTAATCCATGGCGAACTCCAGGGTCTCGTCCAGGCCGCCCACCGCCACCAGGGCCTCGCGGCGCAAGAACACCGTGGGCTGGGCAATGAAATTGGGCCAGTGGCGGAGCAGGCGGTCGTAGTCGAAGGGACGGGATCGGGAGACGCTGAAGACGGCGCCCGCCCCATTCACGTTGGCGCAGTCTCCATAGGCCATCACCACGGCGGGGTCCGCCGCGAAGACCCTGGCCGCCTCGGATACGGCCCCCGGCTCGTAGGTGTCGTCGCCGTTCAGCCAGCCGAGGATCTCCCCGCTGGCTTTCCGGAGCCCGGCGTTCAGCGCGTGCGATTGGCCGCCGTCCGGCTGGCTCACCCAGTACGCCAGCCGGTCCGCGTACCGCAGGATCACCTCTACGCTCCCATCCGTCGAGCCGCCGTCGACGACCAGGTATTCCAGGTCCGGGTATCCCTGCAGGAGCACGGAGCGCATCGTCTCCTCGAGGAAGGCCCGCTGGTTGAACGTCGGCGTGACGACGCTCACCCGCGGCCAGGGGCGGCCGTCGGCCATGGCGCCCGCCAGCCGCGGGCTCTCCTCGGTCCACGGCCAGCCGGACCTTTCTGCTGCCGGCGGCAGATCCAACAGGGACGGGCAGCGCATCACCATGCCTCCGGCCCCAGCGGCCCCCCGCGGCGCAGGCCTGAGGACGAGCACCCGGTGTCCCTACTCATGGACGGCATCGCGGACGAAGACCCCATCGACCTGGAGGACCTGCCGGCTTTCCCCCTCTGCGGGGTTCCACAGGTAGCGCAGGGCGAACCCTTCGCTCACGAGGGCCTGATACACGGAGTCGAAGGTCGAGGACCCGACGTACAGCGGCTGGAGGCTCAGCTCGGCGACCACGGCCCCGCAGGTCCGCAATCTCCGCCCGGCACCGCGGAGCACCTCGTCCTCGTAGCCCTGCACGTCAAGGATCAGAAGGTCCATTTGGTCGACGCGCTGCTCGTCCAGGACGGCGTCCAGCGGTCGGACGGGAACCTCGGCAGCGCCCCGCGTCTCGAGGAAGGGGAACTCCTCCAGGGCCAGCGGCGCGTACGCCAGAAGGGAGCTGGCCTGCGAGAAGGCGTCGACGTACATGGCCTGCCGCCCCTCCTTCGTGCCGGCGGCGACGTTTAGGCAATGCATGTTCGAGCGATGCCGTGTCCGTTCCGCCAGCTCCCGGAAGACGTCGGGCTGGGGCTCAAGGAGGTGGAACTCCAGGCCCGGGTGCGCCTCGTCCAGGGCCAGCGCCATCGCGCCGGCGTGGGCGCCGACGTGAACAACGGTACGGATGGCATGTGTCCGGAAAAGTGGGTGGTACTGCACCAACGCCGTTCGGGCCGCCGCAGACAGGCGCTGCCACCCCTCGCAGGTGCAGTGCCGCTCCAGGTACCGGTCGATGGCCACCTGGGGGCCGTGCACGTATTGTACCCGAGAGAGCCGGTTCAAGATTTTGAGCGGGAGGGTCCCGTCGCGAACCGAGGCCGCAAGGCGCGCCAGCGCCGAGGGCCGGGTCACCACGGCCGCCTCTCCCCTCGCGGGGACTGCGCGCGGGCAAGCCGGGCGGCCACGTCGGCCGGTCGCTTGGCCGCGATCAGGTTCAGGTAGGGGTACGCCTCCCGCAGCGGGTCCGCGACGAGCCGACGCGCCAACCCATCGAAGGTGAACAACTGGTATCCTAACCCCTCCAGCATTCCGTAGACGCGCGCGCACGAGGACCCCGCCGCCCGACTGACGGCATCGGTGAGTTCGACCTGCAGCACCGGGGCGTCTGGCCGCCCGAGCGCCTCGCGAGCCCCCGCCAGCACGCGGCTCTCCCACCCCTCCACGTCGATCTTCATCAGGGCGACCCGCCCCAGCAGCCCGTGTTCCCATGTGAAATCGTCCCAGGCCGCGGTGGGGACGGTCTCGGCAGTGAAGGCGGCCCCCTTCGCGGGCCGCGCCAGGGAGCTCCAGGCCTCGTGGCCATCCTCAGAGACCGTCAGCGTGGCCTGGCCGCCGCGGTCCGAGAGGGCGACCCGGTGGCAGACGACATTGGTGAACCCGTTCAGGGCCACGTTCTCTTGGAGCCGCTGGAAGGCCCTGGGGGAGGGTTCGAAGGCGAGCACCCGGCCCGTGGGGCCCACGCGTCGGGCCCCGACCACCGTGAACAGGCCGAGGTTCGCGCCCGCATCCACGAAGATATCGCCCGGTCGCAGGAACGTGCCGACGAAGCGGCGCTCGTGCCACTCGAAGTCCTCGCAGTAGATCAGGCGCGAGAGTTCGTCGTCGCCGTAGAGTCGGAGGCGGACGTCAGGCTGCAGCCGCACCTCCACACATCCGCCCTGCGCCGCCAGGCCCGCCCACCGCGAGCGACGCCGCGGCCGCTGCCGCTGCCGCCACCGCCACGCGATCCAATCGCCCAGAGACCCCCCGCGCAGATAGGCCCACCCGCGCCGGAGGCGGGGCAGGAGGGAGGGTTCGAGGGCCGACGTCATGGGTTCAGATCCTGCGGCCCGCGCACGCGACGCAGGGCGCGGACGGCCGGTTGCGCCCAGCGTCGGACCCAGGGGTCGCGGGGCCGCCGGTCGGGCACGAGGTGCAGCGAGCCGCGGGCCACCCGCGACCGGGCCGCAACCAGGATGGTCCGCCGCTGGCGTTGGGAGAGAGAGGGGTGGAAGTCGTCGTGGTCCGGGAGGCGTGCCGGCCGGTGGACGGCGCTGAATCCCGCCCGGTAAAGCATGGCCACCAGGCAGCTCTCCGAGGGTACCAGCGCAACGTGCCGGAGCCCCTGATCGACCTCATGGACCTCATCCACCAGGGCCGCGCGCGGGAAGCGGCTGGGGAATACCATGGACTCGATCACAATGACCTTGCCGGTCAAGGCGGCCAGGTGGCGGACGGCGCGGAAGGGGTTCTCCAGGTGGTAGAGGAGCCCGAAAGAGAGCACGAGGTCGCGAGGGCCGGTCTGGAGGACCGCGGGATCCTCCACGTCGGCCACCTGGAACACCATTTGGGGGTAGCGGGCCCGGGCCTCCGCGATGTTCTCGGGGCGGGCATCCACCCCGGTCGCCGCGATCCCCTGCGTCTGGAGGTACGCCGAAAAGACACCGACGCCGCACCCCGCGTCGAGCGCCGTGCGCAGCTCCAGGGCAGGCCTCAGTTCCCGGAGGAGTGCGCCGAGGTAGGCCTTGCGGGTCTCCGTGATCGTACCGTACCGGTCGAACACCGTGGAGCGTGCCATGGGCTTATCCCGCCGGACGCACGCGGAACTCGGCGGGCAGGTTGAGGACGCCGGCCCATTCGTCCCGCGGGTGCCCGTGCGTTTCGGTGGCGATGATGAAGTCCGGGACGGCGTACCAGTTATCCAGCAATTCCCTGTCCGCGTACAGGCTCACCTGCCAGCGATAGACCCCGGGGCGGAGCGGCAGCCCGGGGAGGCCGTGAATCAACTCGTGGTCGCCGGCCGGAAGCCGCAGCCGATCCACGGCCGTGGCCCAAATGACCTGGCCTTCGCTGTTCCACAGGGCCACGCCGTGCTGGCCGTCGTCCACAGGCCGGGCCACGTGGACAACGAACTTCACGGTGCAGGGGCCCGCGCTCGCCAGGACGTTGGGCCGTTCCCGCGTCGGCGCCTCCACCTCCCAGCGGAGGAACCGGGTGGCCTCCCCCCCGCCCTGGCCGGAGCTATCGCGCTGCGCGGCCAGCTCGGACATGGCCGCCTCGTAGGCGTTGAGGACGTCCACGGTGGGGCCGTCCCGGCGGGCCCGCCCGCCGTCCAGCCAGAGGCAGCGGGTGCAGAGCCGCCGGACTTGGTTCAACTGATGGCTCACGAACAACACTGTCCGCCCCCCCTTGACGGTGTCGCCCATCTTGCCCAAGCACTTCCGCTGGAACCCGGTGTCCCCGACGGCGAGGACCTCGTCCACCAGCAGGATCTCGGGCTCCAGATGGGCCGCTACGGCGAAGGCCAGCCGCAGGTACATGCCGCTGGAGTAGTGCTTCACCGGGGTGTCGATGAACTTTTCCACCTCGGCGAAGGCGACGATCTCATCGAACTTGTGGGCGGTGTCGGCCTTCCGCATCCCCAGGATCGCGCCGTTCAGGTAGATGTTCTCCCGGCCGGTCAGCTCGGGATGGAAACCGGTGCCGACCTCCAGAAGGGATCCGACCCGCCCCCGGATCAGGGCGGCGCCTTCCGTGGGTTCCGTGATCCGGGAGAGGACCTTGAGCAGGGTACTTTTCCCGGCGCCATTCCGGCCGACGATCCCCAACACCTCGCCGCGCCCGACCTCGAAGGAGATGTCCCGGAGTGCCCACATGGTGGAGACTTCCCCGCGGGATGAGGACCCCTCCGGAGCCCGCCGGAGCCGCCGCAGGGGTGCGGTGACCGTTTCGGTAAGGCGCTCGCGCAGGGTGTGGTACCGCGGCCCGGACCCGATCCGATAGCGCTTTCCCAACTGTTCCACCCGGATTGCGATCTCGCCCATAGGTCAGAGAATGTCCGCAAAGGTCCGCTCCATCCGCCGGAAGTACCAAAGGCCGGCGAGGAGCAAGAGGAGGGTGGCGAGCACGGAGACCCCAAGCAGGACTGGCGACGGCGGCCGCGCCCCAAGAAGGGACCAGCGAAAGCCCTCCACCACCCCGGCCATAGGATTCACCCCGAGCAGCGCCTGCCACCCCTGGGGCACGAGGCTGCTGGGGTAGGCGATGGGCGTGGCGAACAACCAGAGCTGCGTCAGGAAGGGGATCGTGTAGCGTACGTCGCGGTACTGGACGTTCAAGGCCGAGAGCCACAGGCCCACGCCTAACGCCAGGGCGACGGCCAGGAGCAGGAAGAGTGGGAGCGTCCAGGCCGCGGCAGCGGGGGCCCGGTGGTAATAGCGCATCAGGCCGAGGAGGACGACAAAAGCGACCAGGAAATCCAGCAGCGATGCCAGGACGGCGGCGGCGGGGATGACCAGCCGGGGGAAGTACACCTTCGTGATCAGGTTCTGGTTCGCCACGAGGCTGTTACTGGATTCCGCCAGAGCGTGCGCGAAGAGTTGCCACGGCAGCAGGGCGCAGAGGGCGAAGAGGGGATACGGCAGGCCATCGGAGGGCATCCCCGCCAGTCGACCGAAGAAGATACTGAAGACCACCGTGGTCAGAACAGGTTGGATCACGGCCCAGGCGACGCCCAGGGCTGTCTGCTTGTAACGTACCGTGATGTCGCGCCAGGCGAGGAAGTAGAGGAGTTCGCGATACTGCCAGACCTCGCGGAGACGGAGAGCGGTCCTGCCGGCCGGCCGGATCAGCAGGAGCGCCGTCCCGCCGTCCCCCTCGGTGGAAGGGCCAATGGCCCTTTCCGTTTCGGCCAGAACCTTCATCGTTGGGCTCATCCGGGGAGACTCCGCTGAGGTCGCCTGAAAACTCCTCGGCCGCACGCCGGGCGAACCGGCGCGGACCGGCGGGTCCAGCACAGGTGATGGCGCGGCGGGAATGCCGGCCGGGCCCGAAACAGGCGGCGGCCGATGTCCCCGATGCGGGTCAGGGTCCGTCGTCTCTCTCGGTGGGGTGCCCCTCTGCCGCCGGGAGGCTGAATTGTCTGAAATTCAACCAGTTGCTGGCCCCGAAACACCTTGGTTGACCAGTGATGCAACCGGCATGCCCAAACCTACAACCAAGGTCTATTTGTGTCCGGGAATCGGCGGCTGGGCTGGGCGGGTTCGCCGGCTCCGGGCCCCGGTGATCGGGAGGTTGCCAGGTGATCGTGCGGAGGCGCTCAGGATATGGCCGTTCCGAACGGCCCACCTTCTGTCACCTGGGGCGGAGAGGGGATCCGCCGGCCGGAAACCTGGGCATGGCGGGGGCGGCGACGGGCGCTGGCGAGGTCGGACGGGTTGCCGCCAGGGTTGGCAGCAGCACGATGATGGCCGTGAAGAACCAGAACGGTTCCATGATCCGGACGATGATGAAGGTGTTGGCCCCGATCCCATGCACGAGCAGGCCCACGAGGCCGGCCAGGTAGCCCATGGCCAGGTTCCTGTAGAAGGGATCGGACATGGTTCGTATCGTCTGCCAGGCCGTGCGGAAAATAGCCAGCACAAGCCATGTCAGCACGCCCAGCCCCACGAGTCCCGTCTCTGTCAGCGTGCGCACGTACTGGGCGTCCATGAAGGGGAACCCCGTCACCCCGTACCCGAGGAACGGCCGGCGGGTCCATGCCGTCAGTCCGTATCGCCAGCTTTCGATCCGCGCACTTGTCGAGGAATCGAGGCGAGTCTTCCCGATGCGAACCTGGTCGGGTTCGGGCGGGGCGCTGTAGGTGTAGGCGAACCGTTCCTGGACCGCCTTGGGGAATACTAGGGGCGCCGCGACCACCGCAATGACGATGGGCAAGGCGATCAAGAGCTTCCGGTCGGTGAGGGTCAGGAGGGTCAACACCATGGGGATCGCCGCCAGCCAGGACGCGCGCGACAGGGTGAAGAGGAGGGGCAGGGAGATCAGGGCCATCATCCCCAGCCAGCCAAAGAAGGCGGGGGCCGTGCGGCTCTGGACCCACAAGGCCAGGACGAGCGCCAGCATGAAGACCAGATAGCCCCCGAAGGTGTTGGGCTCCCCCTCCTTGCCTTCGAAGGGGGCCGAGATGCGCTGGCCGGTGGGGATCTGTAGGATGCCGATGAGGGACGCGATGGCGCAGGTGGCGAAGCCCGTGAAGAGGTACCGGCGGAGCTGCCGCTCGTCCCGCAGAGTGTTCACCATCACGAAATAGAGGACGAAGTACTCGATGTACTTGAGGGTGTAGAAGAAGCCCTGCTTCGCGCCCACGTCGCCCTGGAGGACACCCAGGGACGTCGCCAGCATGTTGGCGACGGCGTACGCGGCGATGGGCAGGTTGAGGGGCGTGCGAACCAGCAGGCCGAGTTCCTTGCGGAACGCGGTGCGCGCGAACCAGCTCAGGCCGACGACCACCAGGAGGAAGTCCTCGAACCGGAAGACGGCCTGCGTCCCCTTACGGGCCAGCTTGCCCACCTCCACGCCGCCGCCGCCGCCGATGAATGCCTCCGGTGAGAACAGCATGGAAAGGATGATGAGGTGGATGGCGATCTCGGTGTTCAGGAAGGTGACGAGGAAGACGATGACGGCGGCCACGGCCAGGAGGGCCGTGCGGGGCTCCGCCACGGCGATCAGCGCGGCCCCGGCGGCCGCCGCGAGGGCCAGGGGCACCAGCGGGACGGCGGTCCGGGAGGCGGCCTGGGGCACGGCAGGCTACCGCGCCACGGCCTGGAAACCTGCAGTCGTGCCCTGGAGCCGCCGGGCCGCGGCGTCCACATCGTGGGGGGTGGCGAAGGCCTCCAGGAGGACGCGGAACTGCGGTCGGCCGGCCGGGTCGGTCTCGCTGAGGAGCGTTGGGGTGTAGCCCAGGCCTCGCGCCGCGGACACGACGGCTGCGGCGCGCTCGTACGGGCGCAGCGGCGCGGATTCCAGGGCATACGGAAGATGGTACATCTTCGCCGCAATTCGCCGGTTCTCCGGAAGGCGCGCCCGCGCGGACTCGGCGGCCGGCGGGGTGGGGAACGGGCCCACGAAGACCCGCGCCCAGCGGCCCTTGCCGGGGATATCGGCGGGGACGGAGAAGGCGGGTAGGCCGAGGCGGCGGAGCGCCTCCACCTCGGCCTGGGCCTTGGCCGGCTCCCGGAACGCCGCCACCTGCAGGCCAAAACTTCCCGGGGGCGGCCCGGCGGGGGGCCTCGGTTCTCTCTCGCCGGAGGTCGCCGCCGCGGGAGCGTTCACCCCCCGCGTTGGGGCGGCCACGGGCGTGGGTTGCGGCCCGGCCGGACCAGGCGCGTTCAGTGCCTCCGCCGAAGGCGTGGGGGCTGGCAGCAAGGGCTGCAGGGCGGCGATGGCAGCGGGCGCGCCCTGCGTCTCCAGCATGCCCGACCGATCCCTGAGTTGTTCCGTGCCGTACCACGCCGCGGCGCCCGCCGCCAATCCGGCGCCCGTCACTGCCAGCAACAGCTTGGAAGAAAACGGGGACAGGAGGGAGCGGATCCGGCTGGCGCGACCGCGCCCGCGGCCCGTGGCCGCCGGCTGCCCCGGGCCCGTTCCCTTCTCGCCATACCCGTACCGGTAGTACTCCAGCTCCTCGAAGTCGGGGCTGATCTCCGCCTTGAGGCCGGTCAGCACGATCCCCAGGACGCGGCCATGCACGTTCTCCAGGAGCGTCTTGGCGCGACGCAGGGCGGCCCGGGCGATGGTGCCCACCCGGTGCACCAGCACCGTCCCGTCCACCTTGGAGGAGAGGATGGCCGCGTCGGTGACGGGTAGCACGGGCGCGCAGTCGAAGATCACCATGTCGAACTGCTCGCGGAAGGCGGCGATGAGCTCGGTCATGCGCTGCGAGTTCAGGAACTCGGCGGGGTTGGAGGGCGGCGTGCCGCTGGTGATGAGATGCAGCTTGTCGATGTTGGGGGCGCCCACGATCTGGTCCAGGCCCAGGCGGCCCAGCATGAGGTCCGTCACCGTGCGGACCACGGCCGTCCACGGCTGGTTGCCGAGGATCGCCTCGGCCAGCCCCGGCTCCTTGGGGAGCCCGAAGGCGAAGTGGAGGAACGGCTTCCGCAGGTCGGCCTCCACCAGGAGCGTCTTGCGGCCCATCTGGGCCAGTGCGATGGCCAGGTTGACGGCGGTGGTGCTCTTCCCTTCCGTGCGCGAGGCGGAGGTGATGCAGATGGTCTTGACGTGGCGTTCCAGCGCCACGAAGTCCAGGTTCGTCCGGAGGGACCGGTAGGCCTCCGCGATAGGGGACGCCGGGTTCTGCAGCGTGATGAGGAATGGCTGCGCCTCCTGCCGCCCCTCGGGGGCGCCGGGGATGGCGAGGTCCGCCAGCCCGATGTCCGGGATCAGGCCCATCACGGGGACGGCCAGCAGGGTCTCCACGTCTTCGATGGTCCCGATGGAGGTGTCCAGCGATTCCACCGTGAAGGCCAGGACCAGCCCCAGGAGCAGGCCCACGGCCAAGCCGGCCAGCAGCTTGGTGGTCCAGTCGGTGGGGTTGGAGGGACCGGCGGGTTCCGTGGCGGGGAGCTCGATGCTGACCTCCTCGACCTGCTCCTTCTCCCGGATCTGCACCTCCTGGTACTTGGCCTTGAGCTGCGCGAACAGGTCCTCGTTCACCTTGACGTCGCGCTGGACGCGGGCCATCTCCAGCGCCACCTCAGGGATGGCCTTGAGGTCGGTCCGGGTCTGCCGGACCCGCACCTCCAGATCGGCGGCGCGGGCGGTGAGGGCCCGCAGGCGGGCCTCCAGTTCCTGGACCAGGCTGCGCCGCACGTTCTCCATCTGTGTGTCCAGGTCTCGCACCTGGGGATGCCGGGGGGTCAGGGTGAGCAGCAGGTTCTCCCGCTGTACCTGGAGGTCGCCCAGCGTGGTGCTCAGCTTGGTCAGGGGGAGGTCCGCCGGGTCCACGGCGATGCGGACCGCCCCCGCCGGCCGGCCCTCCTGGAGCTGGCGGATGGTGGTGGCCGCCTCGTCCCGGGCCCGGCGGGTTCGCTCCAGGTCCGCCTCCAGGCCCGTCAGCCGGTTCAGCGCGGCGGCGGTTTCGTCGCCCAGGGAGACGACGCCGCGCTGTTCCTTCAGGTCCCGGAGGCGTTCCTCGGAGGCCCGCAGGCGGCCCCCCACCTCCTCGAGCTGCGCCTCGATGAACCGCCTGGCCTCGCGCACCTGGCGGTTGCGGGTGAGGATGTTCTGCTCGCGGTAGGCCTCGGCCACGGCGTTGGCCACCTTGGCGGCCTCGGACCGGTCCCGGGTGGTCACGGTGATCTTGATGATGTTGGTGTTGGCCTCCTGCTCGGCCTGCACCTGGGTTTGGAGGGTCTTGACGATCGCCTGGTACCGGGGGGTGTTGCGGACCTGGTCCGAGGGGACATCCGCCGGGATGCGCCCGAGGCGCTTGGCGGCCCGTTCCAACACCGGGAAGCCCCGGATGACGGCCGCCTGGGTGGCCAAGTTGTCGCCGCTGGAAACCGTAAACATCTCCGTGAGGAGGCTCGCCATGCTGGTGGCGCGCTCAACGCGGACGGCCGCCGTGGCCTGGTAGGTGGGGTCGGGGCGGGTGATCTGGGCGAACAGGTAGGAGAAGGCGCCCAGGATGACCGTCACGGCGACGATGATCCACTTGCGCCGCCGGACGATGCGCCAGTAGTCCCGGAGGTTCAGCTCGTACTGGGCCAGGGGCGTGCCCCCCGCAACCGCATCGGCCGTGCCCGGATCAGGAGCTCACCGGAAGGCGGGGCCCCGGTCGATGGCGCGTTGCTGCAACAGGATGCTCTGCCCGGAACTGACGGTGGCGGTGGTCAGCGTCAGGAACTCCAGGGTCGGGCGGATCTGGGCGAGAAAGGCGTTCCAGTTGCCGATCCCCGTCCGGGGGATCATCACGATATCACCCGGCTGCAGCGCCACATCCTGCCGCCGATCCCCATCCACCAGCAACTTGTGGAAGTTGGCCTCGATGATCTCCGGCTTGTCGAGGCCGCCGCGGATCACGCGCACGCTCTCCGCGAGGCCGGAGTCGGAGACGCCGCCGGCCATGGCCACCGCCTGCGAGAGGTGCATGTTGGGGGAATAGGCGTAGGCTCCGGGGGCCCGCGCCTCCCCGAAGATGAAGACGCGCGCTTGTTCGGCGGGGGCCCCGGCCGCGCCCGTCAGGCCCGGGATGAACACCGTGTCGCCCGCGTCGAGCACCGGATCTTCCCGGGTTTCGCCTTCAGCGATGAGCCGGAACAGGTTGATGGTGTACCGGGATCCGTCGGCGCGCGCGAGCTGCACGTGCTGGAGGTCCGCGTTGGGGGCCGGCCCGCCGGCCTTGGCCAGGACCTCGCTGAGGGTGTTTCGCCCCGTGAGCGTGTAGACGCCGGTCCCGCCCTTCCCCGGCGAGGCGCCGACGGCGCCCAGCAGGGTCACGCGCTTGCTCACGTACTCCTTGACCGCCACCTCCACGCGGGGCTCGCGGAAGTACTGGGCGAGCGCCACCTGCAGGAGGTCCGCCGCCTCCTCCACCGTGGCCCCGTCCACCTTCGCCGTGGCCAGGCCGACGGAGACGGTGCCGTCCGACCGGACCGTCACGGTCTGTCGGTCCTGGCTGAGGCCGCGCATCACGACCACGTCGAGCACGTCGCCCGGGCCGATCCGGTAGAGGGGCACCCCGTTGACGGTGGCGAAGGCATGGTTCTCGGTGACGGCCGGAGGCGGCAGCGCGGCGACGGGCGCCGCCGGAGGCGTGGCGGCCGGAGCCTCGGGCGCAGCGGCAACCGGGGGCGCCGCCGCCGCGGTCACTTCATCGGCCTTGCGCATGGGTCCGCTCGGGTAGGCCGCGCAGGCCGTCAGCAGGAGCGGGAGCGCGAGGGCTCCGCGGCGTGGCATGGCCGGCGCTACTTCCCGATGACCGGCGGCGTGCAGATCGCGGAGATGGGCCGACCGCCCTCCACGCAGACCGTGCACGGGAACGTGCTGCCCGTCGGTGTGGTGGCGATGATGGTGGAACATTCGGCCGCGGCGCTCCCCCCGAGGGCGAGCGTGGCGGCAAACAACAGGGCCACGAACACGGCTCGTTTCATGGGAGCTCCTCCTCGCCGCATCCAGCCCGGAGCCGGCTGGAGTAGAACGGCGTTCAACTGCGTGCGCATCATATGAAGAAAGCCCCGAAACGTCAAGAAAAACCGCATGTTCTAAATATACCATCATCTGTTTGGTATTCAAGGGCACCCCGCAAAGCCGGGGAGAGCGGGGCGAGTCACAGACGTAGTGCCCGCCGCGCCGCGCCCCACAATATATGGGAAGTGTATGTCGCGTGCCCCAACCTTCGACGCCAGACGCCCTGGGGAGATTCACGCGGCCCCCCGAGGGCGTCGCCCGAGGGCAGAACGATGTCTCGGAGGTAGGCCGCCCGCTCCGCCCACGACGGCAACGACAGGAGGGCGAAGAGGAACTTGCCGTCCTCGGTCAGCCGATGCTCGAGGACCAGGCGACCGAGGAGCCTGAGCGCCGGCCGGGGCCACGCGGGGGCCAGGGGAGCCGAGGTCGCCTCTGGGATGGGGAGCCCGAACCCGTCGCGCAGGTAGTGGAAGGCCAGGAACACGGCCAGCGCCGCCCCGGCCTCCTGCGCCGCCCGCGCCACTGTCCCCCATCCCGGGCTGGCATCCAGGCGGAGGCCCAGGGCCAGCAGGTCCGCGAGGCGCAGTGCCCCATCCATGCCGTGGTGGAGCAGGAGGTGCTGGGAAAGGTAAATGAAGTGGTCCACGGGGTCCGGCACGAGCACCGCCACGCCGGCCACGCGCCCCGGCCTGGCCCGGGACCAGAAGGCTTCGAGATCGAAATGCCACGCGCCCCGACGCGACGGGAGCCGCGTGACATTGAGCAGTTCCGTGTGCAAATCGATGTCCAGCCCGGCGGCCGCGTTTACGAAATCCTCCGGCCCGTTGGGTAGGTCATCATACCCGAGACCCAGAAGCACGGCCCGCGCACGGGGCCGATCGCCCGGGCGGACCAGGAGATCCACATCGGACATGGGGCGGAGGGCGGGGGCGGGATAGGCCGCCTCGGCGAGGACGACCCCCTTGAGCGCGAGGACTGGGATTCGTTCTTTCGTGAGGATCGTGAGGGCGCGGGCCAGCTCGTGCTCCCGCAGGGCGGCGTGGGCGGCGGCGGCCACGTGGGCGGCCCGGAGGCGGGCTTGCACGGCCTTTGGGCAGGCGAGACCTTCGGGGTGCGAGGCGATCGCGGCGTGGAGGAGTGGGCCTACACCCCCGCGGATGCCGGCCGCGGCGACCTGAGCCCACCCGCTCTCGTCGAGGGGCGGCGCGTGCAGCGGCTCGCCGGGGCACAACGCCGCGCGCACGAGCCGGCGCAGGGCTCGGGCCTCCGCCGCCGCCGTCATGCGCTGAGTCCAGCCGCGCAGCCGCCGGCCGAAGTGCCCGCGCGAGGCCCGCAGCCGCGCGCGCAGGCGCGTGGCCCGGCCGTCCAGGCAGATGGTCCGCTGGCCCCGCATGACGGCGACCACGCGCCCGCGGATCGCGCCCGCCGGCACCGGTGGATCCGGGATGGCGGAGCGATCCCCCGCCACCAGGAAGCAGAGGCCGGCGGCCCCACGCCGGACGGCGAGGATCCGGTGAACCCGAAGGCCATCGGGGGCGCGGAACTGGACGATATCCCCCGGCCGCAGCGCCTCCAGATCTGCCGGAGCCAGCACGATCTCGTCCCCATCCTGGATCCAGGGGGCCATGCTGAAGCCGCGCACGGGCCGCCGCAGCAGGTGGCCCCGGCCCAGGACGGCCTCGGCGGCCGCCGCGGCCAGCTCCGCCTGGTCCGGGGTCGGCGCCGGGGAGTTCACTCGTGGATGCACGCCAGCACCCCGGCGTCCCGCCGGAAGTGGAGCGTGAACGATGGGACCTCGCGGCAGAGTGCCTCAAGAGTGGCCAGGCCGGCCTCCATCCCCGCCCGATCCCAGAAGGGCCAGAGGCAGCGCCCGAAGAGGCGGCGCGCGGCATCGCCGACAGCCAGGGAAACCGCCCGGTGCTCCACCGCCTGGGCCAAGACGAAAACCTTGCGGAGCGGCACGCCGCCGTAGGCCACCTCTTCCACCTCGCCGTGCCAGGGCGTGCCGTAGAGGCGCCAGCCGCCGGCCTCCCGTCGGACGATGCAGCGCTCGTCGTTGAGCACGGTCACGCCGTCCTCTCTCCCGAGGAGCTTCACGACGGTGCTCTTGCCCGCGCCCGAGGGGCCGGTGAAGAGGTACCCCGCGCCGTCCACCACCAGGCCGGCGCCGTGGAACAGGATGCCGTCCCGGTGGGCCAGGAGGCTGGTGGTCAGCAACGTATCCAGCGGCCAGGCCAGGGCGGGGGTGAGGCGGCCCGGAACGGGGAGGTCCGGGTGCACGGTGATGTTGCCGGCCGCCCACGTGGGCTCCATCACGGCCAGACGCGCCAGCCGCCCCGAGCCGGCCGGGCTCTCGATGGCGATGGCGAACCCCCGGGAGTGGGCGCGGGCGGTCCAGAAGCTCCCGGGATCGAAGAGGAGGCGACCCAAGCCCGAAGTCAGAGGTGGGGTGGACAACGTGGACATGCGAACCGCCGGCGCCAGGTGCGGGCGGCGAAACGCCTTGGGGCCGCTCCAGGCCGGGAGGGTCCCCTCCAGGGCAAAACCCAGGTCGGCGATCCCCACGGAGGATCTTCCCGAGGTGGGCAAAACGGGGGGCATCAGTTTCAAGACGGCACCGCCCTAGCGCTGGGGGCCGCGCCTATGAGGGAGAATTAATGGCCTTGCAGTTGTTCCCGGCCGCGTTGCACGGCTTGGACTTACCGCTCGGGTTGGTCGTAGCGGTGTTGGTCTTGCACACCTGCAAGGCCACCTCGTGGCTCACGAGGTCCACCCGGCTCACGGCAGGAGGAGTGTACGGGCGCTTCTTCATCGGTCCCTCCTCGGGCAAGATCCCCAGCCAGCAGTTGAACGGTTGCTAGCGGCCCATACCCCCCAGGGCGCCCCTCACGAGGGGCTGGTGGTGGTGCGACAGGGGTTCGCCGTCTGGGTGCACGTCCGGTTCCCGCCGTTGGGCTGGGTTTTCCGGGTGTTGGTCTTGCAGACCGCCAGAGCGACCTCGTGGGTCACGAGGTCCACGCGGGTCACGGTGGGAGGGGTGTAGGCGCGCTTCTTCATGCTGCGACCTCCGCGGCGAGCCTCACGCCCGCCAAGGGGAAGAAGGCCTCGGGGCTCCGCGGGCCCGACGCGGTTCCTGCGGGCAACTGCAGCGGTGGGGGGCCGGAGGCCCCGGACCGGGTGCGGGGGGTCTCGCGGGCGGCCAGGGCGCCATAGGCGGCGGCCCGTTCGTGGGTCACGTCGCACAGGAAATCCACCGGCGTCTCCAGATCGGCGGATTCCAGCGTGGACCAACCGGGGCAGCCATCACAGGATGTGGCCAGGCCGCACGAGTAGCAGCGGGTGGTCCTGGGGGAGCGGCGGCCGATGACGGTGGGGAAGTATTCCTCGAAGCCCTCGCGGAAGCTTCCGCGGCGCAGGTTGAAGCCGTGGGTATGCACCATCATGCAGGTCATCAGGTTGCCGTAGGGGTCGATATGGAAGGTGTTGACCCCCGCCCCGCACTTGAAGACGGAGTCCGACTCGAAGGGCTCGGCCTTGTGCAGGTACTGCCGCTGGTCCTCCGCCACCTCTTCCAGCGCCAGCTCCAGGGCCACCACGGAGTCCGGGGAGACGCGTTCGCCGGCGGGCCGCTTGGACCCGTTGATGCGGGGATTGATGAGGGGGTCGTAGCGGAACTTGCACCCCAGGCCTTCGATGAGCGCCTTGAGGTCCCAGAACTCGTGGAGGTTCTGGTTCGTGATGACCGTCTTCAAGTCCAGGTTGACGCCCCGCAGGCGGAGGAGCTCGATGCCCCGCAGGCACCGTTCGAAACCGCCCCGCCACCCGGTGACGCGCTCGTACGTCTCGCGGGTGGCGCCGTAGAGCGTGACCTCGATGCGGGTGGGCGGGAGGCCGGCCAGGGCGTCGGCGACCTCGGGGGTGATCAAGGTCCCGTTGGTGAAGAGGATCACCAGGAGCCCGCGCTCCTTCATGAACGAGTAGATGTCCAGGAAGTCGGGGCGGAGCATCACCTCGCCTCCGGTGAGCAGCATCCAGAGGCAGCCGGCCTCCGCCACCTCGTCCACGATGCGCCGGACCTCGGGAAGCGTGAGTTCCTCGCGCCGCGCCGCGGCGTCCCCCGGCGGGAGGTTCACCCAGCAGTGGGGGCAACAGAGGTTGCACCGGTAGGTGAGCTCCATGCTGCCCTGGAGCGGGATGCGGCGGCCACCGGCCTTCGCCTCGATCCGCTCCACGAGGGCCCCGAAGCTGGTGGAGGGGACGACGCAGCCGATGCTCATGGCTGGCTCCCACCCGCCGGCAGCGCGGCCGGCCGGACGGCCCGGATGGCCTGAAGCTGCTTCAGGAACTCCAGGAGGTCCCGCGCCAACGCCTCCATGCCGACCTCGAACTCATCGGCGATGCGATCGCGGATGTCCCCGAGGGTGCGGGACCCGTCCAGCAGCTCCCAGACCCGGGTGCCCACCTCGTTCACGCTGTAGACGCTCTCCAGGTCCCCCATGTTCTGGCGGATGGGGACCAGGATCGTCTCCCCGGCGATCTGGCGGGAAACGAAGGTGGGGTCGCGCTCCAGGCGGTCGGCCCAGGCCATCGGGGTCCTGTCCCCGCCGGCCGGCATCTCCGGACGCCCCGGCTCCGTCGGGGAGGAGCCCGGGGGAACGGGCGGAGGGGCCTGCACCGGTGCTACTCCTCGGCGGTGTACGAGTCGACGATGAACAGCAGGCTGTTCTGGGAGAGGTCCACCACGCGTGGCCCGGCCAGCCGGTCTGCGGACGGCCCGGCCAGGATCTCCACCACCGGGCGCAGGGGGAAGGCCGGGTTGGTGGCCCGGACGCGGCCGATCTCTTTGGAGTTCAGCCGCACCAGGCTGCCCACCGGGAAGGTGGAGAGCCCCCGGATCAGGCCCTTCAGGACCCAGTCGGGGAAGGTGCGCCGTTCCAGGCTGATGATCTCTTTCACCGCGTCCAGTGGGCTCATGCGGCGCCGGTAGGGGCGGGGATGGGTGAGCGCCTCATAGACATCGGCAATGCCGACCACTTTGGCGAGCTCGTGGATGTCGTCCCCGCGGAGGGCCTTGGGGTAGCCGCTGCCGTCCTCCCGCTCGTGCTCCTGCAAGACCACGGTGGCCAGCCACGAGTACTCGGGACCGGCCGCGCGGATGATCCGCGCCCCCACCTCCGGATGCTGGAGGAGGAGTTGTTGTTCCTCCGCGGAGAGCCCTTGCGGTTTGTCCAGCAGGTTCCCTGGGAGTCCGACCAGGCCCACGTCGTGCACCAGGCCTGCCAGCCCGGCCGCCTCCAGCTTCTCCCGTGGGAAGCCGACGCACATCCCGATCTTGATGGCGAAGATGGCGACGTTGGTCATGTGCCGGGCGAGGTCCGGCCCGGTCTCGCGCGGGTCCAGGGCGTGGGCCATGAGGGATTCGTCCGCCTGGAGGCTGGCCACGAAGGCGGCCGCGGTGTGGGCCAGTGCGGGCAGGTCCAGCGTGCCGCCGCTGCCGACGGCCGCCAGGCCCTGCGCCAGTTGGGCCCGCGCGTTGTCCACCAGTTCGCGGGCCGGGCCGGCGGCCGGCGGCAGGGCGGAGGCCAAGGCACCTCCCGCCGGCGATGCAGGCGGCGCGCCGATGGGCGGGATCACCCCGGCGGGTGCGTCGGCCCCGGGCACCTTGCTCCGGATCAGATCAGCGAGGCGGACGATGGCTGGGCCCTCCGTGCCCTCAACGTGCTGGTGATGCTGGGCGACCCGCCGGCCGATGGCCACATGCGCGGCCGTGGCCCTGGCGGCATGGCCCTCCAGCAGGGATTGGTGATAGAGCTTTTCGATACTCCGCGGGGTGCCACGCGTCCCCTACCGGATGAAACCCATTGCCTCCTCGTTGAGGATCCCCCGCTGGGCGCCGGCCTTCCTGAGCCGGGAGCCGATGCACTGGAGCGACTCGCCCGGACCCAGGGCCCCCAGGCACCGGCGGAGGGCGATCCGCTGGTCGAGTGTGTTGCACCGTCAAAAGCCAACGGGGGAGTGCCTTCCGGTGGCGCGAGGAGGGAAAGAAGGTGTTGGGGTCCGGCGGGTTTTGAAAGGTCAGAGCGGCCGCCCCCCAGTATTTTTCGCACAACCACGTCTCCTCGCGTGAGGAGGATTGCGGGGGACGGAGCCCCCAGACCCTGGATGCCCCAAGGCGCGGAGTTCAAATTCGACAAGGAGTTACAATTCATCTCGCACAAAGTCCGCCGTAAGATAGGGCACGCAAACAAACCCCGTCAAGGGGTTTTTCGGGCACCCCTGGCATTACCAGCAATGCCTGTGCCACCTGCCGCGCGCGGCTGAGCCCTTCCCCATGGGGCGCGGTGCCGAGAGATGCTGGAGATCAGGTTGCTCGGCGACCGCCCCACGGGCCCACTGCCGCCCACCCCGCCCGCGCTCGATCCCCCTCCGACGCCGAGGCCCTCGCGTGCGGGGCCCGGGCGGGCCGCGGAGTGGAAAAGTTCGCCCCGCGTCCATTTTTTTCTTGCAATCCCCTTTAAAAAAGGTATAAGCCCACTACAATGAATGAACGCCGGTTGAACGAAGGATGAACCCCGGCGGCGCAGAAAGGGGGTAGCCAGAGTTGCACGCTTTGGGCAGGCACCTGCTGGTCGAGTTGCACGGTTGTCAGGCGGATCTGCTCAAGAAGGTGGACGTGGTCAAGGATATCCTGTTGGGCGCGGCCCGAGCGTGCCGAGCCACCATCATCGATTCGTCGTTCCACGAGTTCAGTCCCTTCGGCGTCAGCGGCGTCGTTGTCATCGCCGAGTCCCACCTGTCGATCCATACCTGGCCTGAGTACCGCTACGCGGCAGTGGACATCTTCACCTGTGGGGAGGTCATCAAGCCCGAGGAGGCGGTGGAGTACATCGGCAGCCGCTTCCGGTGCAAGAATCCCTCGGTCATGGAGATGAAGCGGGGCGTCATCCCCGGCGCTGTCGGGAAGCTCCCCCACAAGGTCGCGGCGCAGGCGGCCAAGGCCTCCCAGGGGGTGCGGGATGCCCATCAAGAGCTCACGCTGGTATATTGAGGCCTTCGGGGCGGCCGAGGCCCACGTCCTCGGCATCCGCCAGATCCTCTTCTCCCGCCAGACCGCCTTTCAAGCCGTCGATATCTACGACCTCGAGACCTACGGCAAGGCCTTGATCCTGGACAGCAAGATCCAGTCCAGCGCCCTGGACGAGTTCATCTACCATGAGATCCTGATCCACCCGGCCCTGCTGATCCATCCGGACCCCCGCCGCATCTTCATCGTGGGGGGCGGGGAGGGGGCCACCCTGCGCGAGGTCCTGCGCCATCGCACGGTGGAGCGGGCCGTGATGGTGGACATCGACCAGGAGGTGGTGGAGGGCTGCCGCCAGATCCTGCCCGAATGGCACCAGGGGGCCTTCGACGATCCCCGGGTCGAACTCAAGCACCTGGACGCACGAAAGTACCTGGAGGAACGGGACGAGACCTTCGACGTCATCATCATCGACATCTCGGAGCCCATCGAGGAGGGTCCGGCCTATCTCCTGTTCACCAAGGAGTTCTACGAGATCGTGCGGCAACGCCTGAGCCCGGAGGGGACCATCGCCCTCCAGGCCGGCACCGTGAGCCTGGTGGACCTCACCTGCTTCGCCGCCATCCACAAGACGCTCCAGGCCGTGTTTCCCGTGGTGGCCCCCTGCTGGGCCTCCGTCCCCTCCTTCACGCTCCCCTGGGGGTTCTCGGTGGCCAGCAAGGGACCGGACCCGCGGGCCTTTGCCCCCGCCGCCATCGACCGATTGGTGGCCGACCGGGTGAAGGGCGCCCTCCGGTATTACGACGGGGAGACGCACCAGATGAGCTTCCTCCTGCCCAAGCACATCCGGACGCGCCTGGCGGAGGAGCGGCGCCTCATCGAGGATAACCACCCCCTCTACATCTACCATTGAGCCGGAGGCCCGCCGCCGTGCCCCTCCATTGCGGATTGCGGAATCCGGAATGCGGAATGCCGGGGCCGGCCCGGCCCGGCCCCTTCGGGCTCACCGCGCCCTCCTCCCGGTTCGCTGGACTTCCCGTGTTTCATTCCGCCTTCCGCACTCCGCACTCCGCCATGGTGCGATGACCGTCCCCGATCGCCAGCACCGCACCCCCCTGTTCGACGCCCTGGTGGCCCTGGCCGAGGCCCGGAAGATCTCCTTCCACACCCCGGGCCACAAGAGCGGCAAGGGGATCTCCACCCGGTTCCGCAAGTTCGTCGGCCCCCGCATCTTCACCATCGATCTCACCACGCTGGATGAGGTGGACTGCCTGCAGCGTCCGGTGGGCGTGATCAAGGAGGCCCAGGAACTGGCGGCCGAGGCCTCCGGGGCGGATCGGTCGTTCTTCCTGGTGAACGGGACCACGGGCGGGAACCATGCCATGATCGTGGCCACGGCGCGCCCGGGCGACGAGATCCTCCTCCCCCGCAACGTTCACAAGTCCATCCTCGCCGGGATCATCCTGAGCGGCGCCCGCCCCCGCTTCTTCCTCCCCGAGTACGACCCCGACCTGGGGATCGCCTTGAACGTCACCCGCGACGCGGCGGAGAAGATCCTGGCCGCGCACCCCACCGCGCGCCTCATGGCCCTGACCAGCCCCAACTACTACGGCGTGGCGGCCGACACGGGGGCGATCCTGGCCATGGCCCACGGGCAGGGGCGGGTGGTGCTGGTGGACGAGGCCCACGGGCCGCACCTCCATTTCCATCCGGCGCTGCCCCCCTCGGCCGTGGACGGGGGGGCCGACCTCTGCGTCCAGAGCACCCACAAGATCGTGGGGGGCATGACCCAGGCCTCCATGCTTCACGTGAAGGGCGACCGGGTGGACCATGCGCGTGTCGCCGGCGCCCTCCAACTGCTGCAGAGCACGAGCCCGTCCTACATCCTGATGGCCTCGCTGGACCTGGCGCGGATGCAGATGGCCACGGAGGGCCGGAAGCTGCTGGGCAAGGCCATCGAGTTGGCCGAGGAGGCCCGCCGGCGCATCAATGCCATCCCGGGGCTGGCCTGCCTGGAGGCGAAGCGGGTGGAGGCCTCGGGAGACTTCCGCCTGGACGTCACCAAGCTCACCATCTCGGTGGGCGGGCTCGGGCTCACCGGATTCGAGGCGTCGGCACTGCTGAACACCGATTTCGACATCCAGGTGGAGATGGCCGACCTGCTGAACATCCTGGTGATCGTCAGCATCGGGGACCGCCGGGACGACCTGGACCGCCTGGTGACCGCCCTGGAGCGGCTCCCGGCGCGGGCGGGCCGCGCGCCCCTGGACCTGCCGCCCCCCCCGCCCGTGGCGGTGCGCCAGCACTGTACGCCGCGCGAAGCCTTCTTCAGCCCCTATGCCTACCGGCCGCTGCGCCAGGCCGTGGGGCGGACCAGCGCCGATACCATCACCATCTATCCCCCGGGGATCCCCATCCTCGTCCCCGGCGAGGAGGTGACCGCCGAGGCCATCGAGTACCTGGCCTTCATGGCCTCGCGGGGCGCCCGCGTGGACGGGGTCCTGGAGCTGGACGAGCCGAACCTCCGTCTCGTGGACGCCTAGCGGCGCCACAATGGCGTCTCGCGGACGCCTAACGGCGCCACGATGGCGTCTCGCGGACGCCCAGCGGCCCGCTGAAAAGGCGCCTCTGCGGCGTTGGGGTGCTCGGGGATCGCTTCCCGCTGCCTTGACGGCGGCGGGTGGGCTGCGACGTACGCCCGCGGGTCGCCTCCGGCGAAACTCCAGTGGGAGCCCGCGCATCGCGCGATGCCCTGCCTCTGGACCTTCTTGAGCGGCCTGTGCGAAAGCGGACCTGCTGCACGCGGCAGGGCCAGCTGCCGTATCCTCCTCCGGGCTCGGACTTCACCTCGCCCGTGGCCATTTTCCCGTTGCCTTTTGCGGGCCCATTCTCTATATTTCCAGCCTCGTGGCACGGCACCCCTCACCTGAAGGGACATCCCGGTGAAACGCGGCCTCCGCGGGCGCATCATCCTCCTGGCCATCACCACCTTTGTGGCCGTCTACTGCCTCCTGCCGACGTTCGGCGTCCAGATTCCCTGGGCGCAGAAGATCACCCTGGGGCTGGATCTCCAGGGGGGCATGCACCTGGTCCTGGAGGTGGACCTGGAGAAGTTCCTGGAGAGCTTCACCGATCGCCAGCTCGCCGACGCCCGGGGGATCCTGGAGCGGGAGGGGGTCACGCTGGTCTCGGCCACGCGGACCGGGGTGGATCGTGCGCGTCTGGTCCTGACCAAGTCGGCGGACCGGGAGAAGGCCACCAAGGCCCTGCGCGAGCTGTCCAGCCTGGAGGTGACCGGCGGGTCGGGGGAGGAGATCCTCCTGGGCGTTGCGGCCGGGCAGGCGGCGGAGCTGCGCCGCAACGCCGTGAAGCAGGCCGTGGAAAAGATCCGCAACCGCGTGGACCAGTTCGGCGTGGCCGAGCCCCACATCACCACCGAGGGGGACCGGCGCCTCATCGTCCAGCTGCCCGGGATCCGGGAGCCGCAGCGGGCCATCAATCTCATCGGGCAGACGGCCCTTCTGGAGTTCAAGCTGGCGGATGACGAGGCGAACCTCGAGGAGGCCGTCCGGGACAAGGGCAAGATCCCCGAGGCGGACCAACTCCTCTACGATCGGAAGGAGGATGTCCGGGGCAACGTGACCCGCACACCCCTCCTGGTGAAACGTCAACCCATCGTGACCGGCAACGCACTGGTGAACGCCAGCGCCCGGCCTCGGAGCGACGTACCCGGCTGGCAGGTGGACTTCCAGTTCGACCAGGAGGGGGCCCGGGTCTTCGGCGAGGCCACCACCAAGAACGTGGGCCGGCGGCTGGCCATCATCCTGGACGACACGGTGGTCTCGGCCCCGGTCATCCAGGAGCCCATCACCCGGGGGCAGGGGCGCATCACCGGCGACTTCACCGACAAGCAGGCGGCCGACCTGGCCCTGGTCCTCCGGGCGGGCGCCCTGCCGGCCCCGGTGAACATCGTCGCCAACCTGACCGTGGGGGCGTCCCTGGGAGAGGACTCGATCCGTCAGGGCATCCGCGCCTCCATCCTGGGGGCCCTCCTGGTGGTGGTCCTGATGGGCGTCTACTACCGGTGGTCGGGGGTGCTGGCCGACGCGGCGCTTATCGTGAACCTGGTCATGACGCTGGGGGCCTTGATCCTCCTGAGGGCGACGCTCACACTCCCGGGCATCGCCGGGCTCGTCCTCAGCATCGGCATGGCGGTGGACACCAACGTCCTGGTCTTCGAGCGCATCCGCGAGGAGCTGCGGCTGGGGAAGACGGTGCGCGCGGCCATCGAGGCCGGCTATCAGAAGGCCTTCGTGGCCATCATCGACGCCCACGTGACCACCCTGATCACCGCGGCCGCCCTCTACTATTTCGGCAGCGGCCCCATCAAGGGGTTCGCCGTGACCCTCAGCCTGGGCATCGTGATCAATCTCTTCACCGCCATCACCGGGACGCGGGTGGTCTTCGACTGGCGGACCAGCCGGCGGACCCTCACCCACCTGAGCATCTGACGCCGGGGGCGCATGGAGATCATCGGGAAGACCAACATCGATTTCATCGCCTGGCGCAGGCTGGCCTACGCCGCCTCGGGCGTCCTGGTGCTGGTGGGACTCCTGGCCACCGTGCAGGTATGGCGCGGGCATGCGAACCTGGGGGTGGACTTCACCGGCGGCACCACCGTGCAGCTCCGCTTCGAGCGTCCCCCCGACCTGGGGGCGGTGCGCCGGACCCTGGTCGCCGCCGGGCTGGAGCCCGAACTGCAGACGCTCGAGCGCGGCGAGCGCCTGCTGGTCCGCCTGCGCAAGGCCGAGGAGGCGGGGGCCGGTACGGGGAAGCGGGTGGAGGATGCCCTGCGGGCCGGACTGCCGCAGGGCCGGTTCGCGGTGGAGGGGACCAACGAAGTGGGCCCCGCCATCGGGCGGGAACTCCTGGTGGCCGCCCAGAAGGCCATCCTCGTCTCCCTCATCGGGATCATCCTCTACATCTGGTGGCGGTTCGAGTTCACCTTCGGGGTGGCGGCCACCATCGCCACCTTCCACGATGTGCTGGCCGTCCTCGGGGTGGTCTGGGTCCTCGGTCACGAGATCACGTTCCTCACGGTCACGGCCCTGCTCACGCTGGCCGGCTACTCGTTGACGGACACGGTGGTGGTCTACGACCGCATCCGGGAGAACCTGCGGGGCCGCCGCCGGGGTAATCTCGGGGAGGTCATCAACGCCAGCATCAATGAGATGCTGGCCCGCACCGCCATGACCTCGCTCACCGTGCTGCTGGCCGTCCTCTCGCTTTTCATCCTGGGCGGGGCCGTCCTGCGGGATTTCGCCCTTGCCCTTCTCCTCGGCGTGATCGTCGGCACCTACTCCTCCTGGTTCGTGGCCTCGCCCATCGTGTACGAGTGGCGCACCCGCGTGCAGGGCCGCGCCCGGGGTAAGCGGTAGCCCGCCGCGCCCGCCGTCTCACTGCGCCCCCGAACTGCCGTGCCCGTATGGGTGCCTCCCCGCGCCCTCGCGTCCCCAACCAGCGCGGCTCGTCGGGGCCGTGATTTTTCGCGTGCGAGGGCGACGGCAGGCGCGGCCCGCGCAGCGAAAGCATCTGCGCCGGAAGCGCCAGTTCCTGCGCCCCACCGTGGCCGAAATCGTCCACGCCGTGGCGTCCACTTACCGTGCCGGCGCCACTACTCCAGGGGCCCGGGGCGCCGCACGGACGGGCGGCAGGCGGCGCTGCAGTTCGTCAAGACCCCCAGCGACCTGAGCTACGCCGAGGCGGTGCACCACGTCGGGCTGTGGAGCCCGGAGACGGGGGGCTCGGCAGTAAAACGCTCCGGGATTTGGGGAGCCTTGAATCCGAAATGTGGGATCGAAGGGTGGGTGGAGATGGGATGGCGTGGGGTAACGTGATTTCGATTTATGCCGTGCTGTGGCTACCCATGATGGGCGCGCCTCCAGGCAAGCCCACCCAAGCCCGCCAGGCCGGGACCGAGGAGGAGGAATGAGCCGGGTTCGGGGACAGATGGTGGGTCCTGCGCGAAAGCATCCAGCCTTACGTCGTCGAAATTCGTTTGGAATTTCAGGTCGCCTGGAGATTCGGTCGACACCAGACGGATCTCCAACGGCTGGCCCACAGGGTCGCCGGCAGTCTCCTGATACGTGAGAGTCGAGGTGAGAAACTCGCCAGGATCGGGTACCAGTGAAGATTCGGAAGCGAGCAGGATGCCCCCGGCGAGCAATTCGACCGCGTATCCGGGGAAGGGTTCGTCGGCCCGGTGACCAACGTCTACCGACAGGATGTACAGCGTGTCGGCCTGCAACGTCGCCCCGAGAACCTGCGAGATAGTTGTGCCCTTGTTGAAGGCGACGTTCTTGCCTTCGGGAACCCCGGATGGGTAGTAGAAGGCGCCGGGGGCCCACGTCCCTGCCTGCGGCGCGACTGCGGATCCCCCGGCCCAGCCCGTGATACTAAAGATATAAACTCCCGGACTCAACGAGTCCTGTTCGAAGCCGGGGTTGACGATAGCGATGGGGACGGCCCAGGCCTGGACACCGCTCATTGAAAGCAGGGCAACCAACACCGGAAGGATCAGGGGGCGAGCCTTGCGGAGTCCATAACTCGGCTTCATCGTTCTCCCGCCCAAGTCACACCCATGCTCCCGCTTCATAGCTGGCATATCGGCATCCTCCGCGGCGGATCCGCCAAGAACGCGGCACAACTCTCCTCGGGGCGGAAGTCTGGGGATTTTGAAGGGCTTGAGGCAGCAAGTCCCGTGCCGTCGCAAGCGCTCGCCCCTTTCCCCGCAAGTGCACCCGCGCGACCTTCCGCATGTGCGGGTGGTAAGCTGTGCCGAGCATCCTTGGAATCCGTCCATGCTTGTTGGACGTTCTGCATGGTATGCCAAGATGGTCTACCACAAGGGTGCGTCCCGGACTGCCACGATCTCTTTGAAGCCCTGGGGCGAGACGGTAATAAGGGTGCGACGGGGCCTGCGCAATCTCCCGGGCTCCTTTCGGCAGAGCAGCGGCACTTTGCGGCATTCCGATCGTCCTATCCCTCCTGAAGACTCCATCCGGCAAGTACTTCCTAACACCTCTGGTGCCCGGCGGCGCCGTGTGCACCTCTCCATCCCGGCTCACGCCACCGCGGCCTGGAGTATGAAGCAGACCATCGAGGCCTTCCATTTCCCGAGGCCACCGGCGACTTGATCCACGACTGAGGTGGCGTGTAGGGGGGTCTTCCGCCGCCACGTGGGCGGCCGGGGCCTCAGCGGGGTCCGTTCCGCAGCCCGCGCGGCCTGAGCCGGTCCCGCCACACTACAGCCGGGGTGGGCAGCGAGGTGGGTCCCCCAGGCGGAGCGCACTGTGTTCCTATATGAGAAACGGCATATTTTCCCTTGACATCGCGGGGTTGGCTTGTATAGTGAGCGCTACATGCACCTCGCCCGGGGGTTGGTGCCCGGGGTTGGGTGGCGGGGAGGGGGGTTGTGCGGGAACGGATCGTCACCCTCTTCGGCGAGCACCAGTGCGCGGCCGAGGCCTTCCTCCGACGGGAGGCGGGTTCGCTGGAGGCGGCGGCGGGGCTCCTCGTGGAGGCGTTCCGCGCCGGTCGGCGAGTCTTTTTCTTCGGGAACGGCGGGAGCGCCGCGGATGCGCAGCACCTAGCCGCGGAGTTCGTGAACCGGTTCCTCCGAGAGCGCCCGGCGCTGCCGGCCCTAGCGCTGACGACGGATACCTCCGTGCTCACCAGCATCGCCAATGATCGGGCCTACGATGAGGTGTTCAGCCGCCAATTGGAGGCCCTGGCGGTGGAGGGGGATGTCGCCGTGGCCCTCAGCACCAGCGGGCGCTCGCCCAGCGTGGTGCGAGGGGTCGAGCTGGCGCGCAAGCTCGGGCTCCGGACCCTGGTGTTCACCGGGCCGCGGGGGGAGGCGCTGGCCCGCGCGGCGGATGTGGGGCTGGTCGTCCCCTCGGAGTCCACGCCGCGGATCCAGGAGGTACACATGCTGGCCGGTCACGTCCTGTGCGAGTTGGTGGAGGCGGTCCTGTTCGAGGACCAGGGCCCGGCCAGGAGTTGAAGGGGAGGCCGACGGGTTGAGACGGCGAGCGCGGGATCCGCAGCGGGGATCGGTTGGGGGCCGCCCCGCTGCCTGTCTTTTGGGGTTGGTCACGGCGGCCCTGGCGGTGCTGGCGATCGTGGCTCCCGCCGCCGCGGAGCCGCCGGGACCTTCAGATGGCTCGCAGGGGGCTGCGGCGTCCACCGCGATGACCGTGGCCCGCCGGGGACCCCGGCGGGCCGAGCCGGCCGCTCCGGCCCCGGAGTTTCGGCCGGAGGGGCTGGGCGCCGCATCCGCCATCCTGGTGGACGCGACCTCGGGAGACATCCTCTTCGACCACGCGGCGCGCGACGCGCGCGCGCCGGCCAGCCTCACGAAGGTGATGACGGCGGTCGTCGTTCTGGAGCGGGCGAAGCTCAGCGACCAGGTGGTGGCCAGCCCCAGGGTGCGGGAGGCCGGCGGGCACATCATGGGGCTCCGACCCGGGCAGCGCCTCTCCGTGTACGACCTGCTCTCGGCCCTCCTGGTCCTGTCGGCCAACGATGCCGCCGTGGCCCTGGCGGAATACGTCGGCGGTTCGGTGCCCGGGTTCGCGGATCTCATGAACGCCAAGGCCCAGGCCCTGGGGATGCAAGATACGTCCTTCCGCAACCCCCACGGCCTGGATGCCCCCGACCACTACTCCACGGCATACGATCTCGCGGTCCTGACGCGCTACGCCCTGCAGAGTCCCACGTTCGCTCAGATCGTGCGAACGCGCCAGACGGTCATCACGGTGAAGGGTCCGGCGAAGCGGCGCGGGCGGGCGGCCACCGTCGCCCGCGTCCTCCGCTCGCATAACCGCCTGCTCGCAGCGTTCGAGGGGGCCGACGGTGTGAAGACCGGCTTCACCAATGAGGCCGGGCGGTGCCTGGTGGCGTCGGCCCAGCGGGATGGGCGGCGCGTCATCGCGGTGCTCCTCAACGATCCCCGGCGGTGGGAGGATGCGGCGTCGCTCCTGGAGTACGGATTCATGCTCCTGGGGGCCCCTGCCGCGACGCGGGCCTCGGCGCCCGGGGGGCTGGCCCCGCCCCCTCGGTTCGCCCCGGATAGCCCGCAGGTGGGAGGATAGAGGTGCTCGTGATGCGCCCGTACGTTGTGGCCTTCATGCTCGCCCTCCTCGCTGGGTCTGCCGCCGCCGGCGAGGCGCCAGCGCCCGCGGCCCCCGCCCCCGAGGCGGGGCAGGCGCCGGTGGCCGCGGCCGCCGGCTCCGCCGCGGAACGGGCGGCGGCGGAACTCGGTCCCGGGGGCACCTACGTGGTGAAGCGCGGGGACACCCTGGGCGGGATCGCCCAGCGCTACTTCGGCGATGCCGGGCGCTGGCGCGAGATCTGGGAACGCAACCGCTTCATCGCCAATCCCAACCGCATCTTCCCGGGCGATACCCTGGTGATCCCGGGCTACGAACCTCCGCCCCCGAAGGCCGAGGCACCCCCGCCGCCCCCGCCCCCGGTCGTCGAAGCACCACCGCCCCCTCCGCCCCCGAAGGCCGAGGCACCTCAGCCCCCGGTCGTGGAGACACCGCCGCCCCCCATACCGGTGGCCCCGGCGGACGTCATCGCGTGCAGTTCCGTGGTGGTGGACCTGCGTGGACCCCTCGGATTCGGCAGCATCATCTACGGGACGGACCAGAAGCTGGAACTCTCCGTCGGGGACACCGTGGAGTTGGCGATGGACCCGGGCGCGCAGGCCGCGGTGGGCGACCGTTACGCGCTCCAGCGCGCGGACGTCCCGGTGCGCCACCCCTCGACGGGCCAGTTTCTCGGCATTCAGGTGCGACCGCTGGGCGTCGTGGAGGTGACCCAGGTGCTGGGACAGGCCGTGCGCGGCCGGCTCTTGCTCAGTTGCGGCGCCGTGACCCCCGGCGATCGGGTCGCCCGCTACGTCCCCGTGGACTTTCCCTTCGGCAAGGAGGCGGTCCCCACCAGCCAGCGCACCGGAGCGACCATCGTCGGGGACCAGGATCAGCTCCAGAGGCTGGGCCTCTACCACATCGTTTTCCTGGATGCGGGGATGGACCAGGGCGTTGCGCCGGGCGACGTCTTTGCGATCTATGAAGAGGGGGGGCTGGCGCCGGTGCCGCCCACCGGCGCCCCGGCGTTGGTCGCCCCCACGCGGCTGGGCGAAATCACGGTGATCCGGGTCACGCCCCAGACCACCACGGGCATCATCTCTCAGAACGAGAAGGAGATCCGCATCGGTCTCCACGTGGTCCTGAGCCGCAAGATTCCCTGACACCCTGCGGGCCCCGCGGGGGCCGCGCGGCCCCCGCGGGCTCGTTCCCCCCACCCGGACGTCACCTCGGAGCCGCCGCGCGCGTCGGGGTTCCGGCGACCTCCACACCATGGACGAGCGGCACGCGCGCCTGGCGCTCACCCTGGCGGCGCACGTGGGCGGCGCCCTCCTGGGGCGACTCCTGGAGGCCTTTGGCGCCGCCGCCGCGGCGCTGCGGGTTCCCGCCCGGGACCTAGCCCGCGTCCCGGGGATCGGGGAGGACACGGCGCGGGCCTTGGCCTCAGCCGACCACGAGACGGCGGTGGCTGAGGAATTGCGCCGCGTGGAGCGCCTGGGCCTCACCCTCATGGTGTGGGGAGACGCCGACTACCCCGAGAACCTCCGCACCATCCCTTCCCCGCCCCCCGTGCTGTACGTCAAGGGCCGCCTCGAACCGTCCGACCGGGCCGCCGTGGCGGTGGTGGGCGCGCGCCGTGCCACGCCCTATGGTGAACAGGTGGCCGAGCGCCTCTCCCGCGATCTGGCCGCTCGCGGGATCACGGTGGTGAGCGGGTTGGCCTACGGCATCGATGGGGCGGCCCACCGGGGCGCCTTGAAGGGGCGCGGGCGGACCTTGGCGGTGCTCGGCGGCGGCATCGGCTGTCTCCACCCGGCGGGGCACCGCGACCTGGCCGATCAGATCGAACGGTCCGGGGCGTTGGTGAGCGAGTTCCCCGTCCTGGGGCGACCGCTGCGCGAGAACTTCCCGCGCCGAAACCGCATCATCAGCGGCCTGTCGCTGGGCGTGGTGGTGGTCGAGGCGAGCCTGACCAGCGGCGCGCTGATCACGGCCCGCCACGGGCTGGAGCAGGGGCGGGAAGTGTTCGCGGTGCCCGGGCCCATCACGGCACGGCAGAGCCAGGGCTGCAACCGCCTGCTGAAGTCCGGCGCCAAGCTGACCGAGAGCTGGGAGGACGTGCTGGCCGAACTGGCAGCACAACTCAGGGGCGCCCCGGACGCCCCGGGACTGCCCCAACTCCCGGTGGCCCCGGCGCCCCTCCCGCCGTTCACGGAACCCGAGGGCCGGATCCACGATCTCCTCGAGGCGGGGCCGCTCCCCATCGACTCCATCATCGGGCGCCTGGGGCTCCGGCCTGCGGTGGCCGCGGCGGCCCTGGTGGGCCTGGAGATGAAGGGTGCCGTCCGCCAGCTGGCGGGGAAAGTCTTCGAGCGGGCCGGCCCGAGCTGATTCCTCTCTGGCGCCGGGCTGCGGCAGGCCGGCCCTTCTTTTTCAAGTAGTTGTGTTCCATCTGTCCCTATCCCCCACTATTTTTTCCTTGACAGGCCGAGAAACCCTGCCTAGCTTGTGTACCCCGAAGCCGCCTGGACGTGCCTGCGTTCAGAGCACCTCCTGTTGTGCCCCATCCCCTTCCGGCGCTCCCCAGTATCCGGCACAAGGCGTGGGGCGGCGATGGGATGGGTCGTGGAAGGCCGGGGGGCGCTCTTCGCAGCCGGCCTTGGGGGCATGAGGACACCTGGCATATGACGCGAGACGGAAAATCGCTGGTGATCGTGGAATCGCCGGCCAAGGCGAAGACGATCAACAAATATCTGGGGAGGGACTTCCTGGTAAAGGCCTCCATGGGCCACGTGCGCGACCTGCCGCCCAAGAAGCTGGCCGTGGACGTGAAGCGGAACTTCAGGACGGAGTACGAGGTGATCAAGGGCCGCGAGAAGGTTCTGGCGGACCTGCGGAAGACCGCCAAGGGCGCCAAGGCCATCTACCTGGCCGCGGACCCGGACCGGGAGGGCGAGGCGATCTGCTGGCACCTCGGCCAGGAACTGAAGCCGGCCAAGCGCCCCGTCTTCCGTGTCCATTTCAACGAGATCACGCAGCGGGCCGTCCAGGAGGCCTTCCGCCATCCCGGTCCCATCGATGCCCGGAAGGTGGACGCCCAGCAGGCCCGGCGCATCCTGGACCGCTTGGTGGGCTATCAATTGAGCCCGCTGCTCTGGGAAAAGGTCCGGCGGGGGATCTCGGCGGGGCGGGTCCAGTCGGTGGCGCTGCGCCTGGTGGTGGACCGCGAGAAGGAGATCCGGGCCTTCGTCCCCGTGGAGTACTGGTCCATCGAGGCGCGGCTGGCGGCCGCACTGCCCCCCGAATTCACGGCCAGGCTCCACCGGTTCGGGGGCGAGAAGGTCTCCCTGGGGGATGCCGCCGCCGCGGACCGGGTGGTGCAGGAAGCCCGGGGTGCCACCTTCCGCGTGGCCGCCGTGCAGCGCAAGGAAAAGCGCCGCAACCCCGTGCCTCCCTTCATCACCAGCAAGTTGCAGCAGGAGGCGGCCCGCAAGCTCCACTTCACGGCCCGCAAGACCATGCAGATCGCCCAGCAGCTCTACGAGGGGATCGAACTGGGCGACGAGGGGTCGGTGGGCCTCATCACCTACATGCGCACGGATTCCCCCCGCATCTCCCCCGAGGCGGTCGGCGCGGCCCGGGACCTCATCGCCGTCCGGTACGGCCGGGAGTTCCTGCCGGAGAAACCGCCCGCGTACCGGAGCCCCCGGGGGGCCCAGGAGGCCCACGAGGCCATCCGGCCCACGGCCGTCGAACGCAACCC
>Ga0187780_10000408_pt1 | contig 32605 bp, 26 predicted proteins | sample 1015_Q2_SP10_20__FD_132429 | JGI IMG/M metagenome (GOLD analysis project Ga0187780, IMG submission 132429) | Tropical peat soil microbial communities from peatlands in Department of Meta, Colombia - 1015_Q2_SP10_20_MG | ecosystem: Environmental > Terrestrial > Soil > Wetlands > Peat | place...
CGGTCCGGTCGCGAATCCGTGTCCGGACAGAAGTAACCCTGGCGCTCGAACTGCACCGCGTGCCCGACCGGAACGTTTGCCAGCGCCGGCTCGAGCCTGCAGTCCGTCAGCACTTCGAGCGACTGCGGACTGATCTCGGCGGCGAAGTCCGCGACGTTCGGCGCCGCGTTCTTGAAAAGATGATTGTACAGCCGCACCTCGGCGGGAACGGCCGCGGCGGCTGAGACCCAGTGGATCGTCGCCTTCACCTTGCGGCCGTCCGGCGCGTTGCCGCCCTTGGTCGCAGGGTCGTAAGTGCAGCGCAGCTCGACGACTTCGCCTTTGGCATTCTTCTTCACTTCCTTGCAGGTGATGAAATAGGCGTAGCGCAGCCGTACTTCCATGCCCGGAGACAGCCGGAAAAATTTCTTCGGCGGTTTTTCTATGAAGTCGTCCTGCTCGATGAAGATCTCGCGTGAGAACTTAATCTTGCGTGAGCCCGCCGCCGGATTGTCGGGGTGATTAACGGCATCGAGGTCTTCGACCTGCCCTTCCGGATAGTTCTCAATCACGATCTTCAGCGGCTTGAGCACTGCCATTCGGCGTAACGCGCTCTTGTTGAGCGCCTCGCGCACCGAGAATTCGAACATGCCGACATCGACCACGCTATTCGCCTTAGCGACGCCAATGCGTTTAACGAAATTGCGGATCGCGGCCGGCGGCACACCGCGTCGACGCAGGCCGGCGAGCGTCGGCATGCGCGGGTCATCCCAGCCCTTCACGTGACCGTCGCGCACCAAAAGCGTGAGCACGCGTTTCGACAGCACGGTATAGGTAAGGTTAAGCCGCGCGAATTCGTACTGATGCGGCTGCGACGGCACCTTCAGATTCTGGATGAACCAGTCGTATAGCGGCCGATGATCCTCGAACTCCAAGGTACAGACCGAATGCGTGATGTGCTCGATCGCATCCGACTGGCCATGGGCATAGTCGTAGCTCGGATAGATTTTCCACGTCGTGCCGGTGCGCGGATGCGGCGCATTGAGGATACGGTACATCACCGGATCGCGCAGGTTGATGTTGCCCGACGTCATGTCGATCTTGGCGCGCAGCACGCGCGCGCCGTTCGGGAATTCGCCGGCGTGCATGCGGCGGAAGAGATCGAGGTTCTCCTCAATGCTACGGTCGCGGAACGGAGAATTCTTGCCTGGCTCGGTGAGCGTACCGCGATTTACGCGCATCTCGTCCTGGGTTTGATCGTCGACGTAGGCCTTGCCGGCACGGATCAGATCCTCGGCCCAGGTGTAAAGCTGCTCGAAATAGTCCGAGGCATGAAAGAGGTTCTTGCCCCAGTCGAAGCCAAGCCAGCGCACGTCACGCTTGATCGCGTCGATATATTCCTGCTCTTCCTTGACCGGATTGGTGTCGTCGAACCGCAGATGACAGCGGCCGCCGAGCTCCTCGGCGATGCCAAAATTCAGACAGATCGACTTGGCGTGACCAATATGCAGATAGCCGTTCGGCTCTGGCGGGAAGCGGGTCACCACCCCTTTGATCTTGCCGGCGTCGAGGTCGGCCTTGACGATGTCGCGAATGAAGTCGCGGCCGGCTTCCGCCGCATCTCCGCTTGCCACTTCGACCTTCGCCATGCGTCCTCGAATCCGCTAATAACCGCCCGTGAACAGCGGCCTATGCCATGACGTAGCGCCCAGCTCAATGTCAACTTTACGTAGAAGTATGGTAGACGCCTGCCGATGAGCGAGCCCGTCGTTGCCCGTTTCGCACCGTCGCCCACCGGCTTTCTCCACATCGGCGGAGGCCGCACGGCGCTGTTCAACTGGCTGTTTGCGCGCCGGCACGGCGGCAAGATGCTGCTGCGGATCGAAGACACCGACCGCGAGCGCTCAACCGCGGCCGCCATCAACGCCATCATCGACGGCCTGACCTGGCTCGGCCTGACTTGGGACGGGGACATTGTGTTCCAGTTTTCACGCGCCGCCCGCCACCGGCAAATCGCCGAGCAGCTTCTCGCCACCGGCAAGGCCTATCACTGCTACGCCTCTCCCGAGGAACTTGCCGAAATGCGCGAGGCGGCCCGCCGCGAGGGCCGCTCCAAGCTCTATGACGGCCGTTGGCGCGATCGCGATCCCGCCGAGGCCCCGTCGGGGATTAAGCCGGTGATTCGCCTCAAGGCGCCGCAGACCGGCGAAACGGTGATTGAGGATCAGGTCCAGGGCCGCGTCGTCTGGCAGAATTCAGACCTCGACGACCTCGTGCTGCTGCGCTCGGACGGCACCCCGACCTACATGCTGGCGGTGGTCGTTGACGACCATGACATGTCGATCACCCACGTCATCCGTGGCGACGACCACCTCACTAACGCGGCGCGGCAGAAGCACATCTACGATGCGCTCGGCTGGACCGTGCCGATCTTCGCCCACATCCCGCTCATCCATGGGCCGGATGGCTCGAAGCTCTCAAAGCGTCACGGTGCGCTTGGCGTCGATGCCTACCGCGCCATGGGGTATCTGCCGGCCGCGGTGCGTAACTACCTAGTCCGGCTCGGCTGGGCCCACGGCGACCAGGAGATTTTTACCACCGAAGAGATGGCGGCGGCCTTCGATCTGCCGGCGATCGGGCGCTCCCCGGCGCGGTTCGACTTCGCAAAACTCGAAAACCTCAACGGCCATTACATCCGCGCCACCCCTGACAGTGAGTTGCTGGCGGCGCTCGAACAGCTGTTGCCCCACATCGCGGGCGGCCAGGAGCTTGCGGGCCAAATGACACCGGCGCTCCGCCAGAAACTCATCGCCGCCATGCCGGGACTAAAGGAACGAGCCAAGACTTTGGTCGAATTGTTCGACGCTTCGCGGTTCATCTGGGCACGGCGGCCGCTCGATCCGAACGACCAGGCCAAGGCGCTGTTGACCGACGAGGCAAAGGGCGTGATCGCATCCCTCCTGCCGGAACTCGAGGCGGTCAACGACTGGAATGCTGGAACGGTTGAGGCAGTCGTACGACCTTACGCCGAGCGGTCGGGGCTCAAGCTCGGCGCCGTGGCGCAGCCGTTGAGGGCGGCGCTGACCGGCCGAACGACCTCGCCACCGATCTTCGATGTGCTCGCCGTTCTTGGACGAGATGAAAGTTTGGCGCGCCTGCGCGACCAGGCCAGCCGCCCGACGGCTTAGATTGTCTTTAACGGTGGCATGCTTACATGGCGGGCGTGCCAACGCCTTGCGCTATCTTGCAGCGCACACTTGAATGGGCTACGCAAAAAGCGGCCGGAATCCGCCCTAACCGGCGCATTGCGCAACCCCGGCCATAACGGTTTCGCGTTCCGCTAGCCATTTCGAGGGCTCTTCCATGGACGCCAAGACGGCCAAAAGCAAAACCGGCACCATCACGGTCGGCAATAAGAACTGGGACTTCCCCGTCTACGAGGGCACGATTGGCCCCTCGGTCGTCGACATCGCCAAACTCTACGGCGACAGTGGGATGTTCACCTACGACCCCGGTTTCACGTCGACGGCGAGTTGCGAATCCAAGATCACCTACATCGACGGCGATGAGGGCGTCCTGCTTTATCGCGGCTACCCGATCGAGCAGCTCGCCGAGCACGGCGACTTCCTTGAGACCTGCTATCTTCTGCTCTACGGCGAACTACCGACTGCCGCGCAAAAGGCCGATTTCGATTACCGCGTCACGCGCCACACCATGGTGCATGAGCAGATGATGCGGTTCTTCCAGGGGTTCCGCCGCGACGCGCATCCGATGGCGGTGATGGTCGGCTCGGTCGGCGCGCTGTCGGCGTTCTATCACGACTCGACCGACATTTCGGACCCGCACCAGCGCATGGTGGCGTCGATCCGCATGATCGCCAAGGTGCCGACGCTCGCGGCGATGGCGTATAAATATTCGGTCGGCCAGCCGTTCGTTTATCCGAAGAACGATCTCGACTACTCAACCAACTTCCTACGCATGTGCTACGCAGTGCCGTCGGAAGAGTACAAGCCGAACCCCGTGCTGGCGCGCGCGATGGATCGCATCTTCATCCTGCACGCCGACCACGAGCAAAATGCTTCGACCTCGACGGTCCGGCTTGCAGGTTCGTCAGGCGCCAATCCATTCGCCTGCATCGCCGCCGGCTGCGCCTGCCTGTGGGGCCCGGCGCATGGTGGCGCCAACGAGGCGGCGCTCAACATGTTGCGCGAAATCGGCACGGTCGAGCGCATCCCCGAATTCGTCAAGCGCGCGAAGGACAAGAACGATTCGTACCGGCTGATGGGCTTCGGTCACCGCGTGTATAAAAACTACGATCCGCGCGCCAAGATCATGCAGAAGACCTGCCACGAAGTTCTGAACGAGCTGGGCATCAAGGACGATCCGCTGCTCGACGTAGCGATGGAGCTCGAGAAGATCGCGCTGCACGATGACTACTTCATCGAGAAGAAGCTCTATCCGAACATTGACTTCTATTCGGGCATCACGCTCAAGGCGATGGGTTTCCCGACTACGATGTTCACTGTGCTGTTCGCTGTGGCGCGCACCGTCGGCTGGATCGCGCAGTGGAAGGAAATGATCGAGGATCCGAAGCAAAAGATCGGCCGACCGCGCCAGCTTTATACCGGCGCGGCCCGGCGCGACTACACTCCGATCTCGCGGCGGAAGTAGCTTCCGCGGCTCACGGCCACGTATTTCGACCCCCGCGTCGGGGGCCCGTATTAGCGACGTGGCGCAGATTATCGCAACCGGCTGCAAATTGCCGCGACGGCTCAGAGCCAAGATGATTTGCCGAACCGCGCCTTCGGCGCGTTGCCATTGAGCTTGGGCGCCTTGGCGCCGTCATATGCCCACGTGACATAGGCACCGCCCCAGGTGAACCCGCCGCCAAATGCGGCGAGCAAGAGGCGATCACCGGTTCTCAGCTTCTCTTCGTAATCCCACAAGCAAAGAGGGATCGTCGCCGTGGTCGTGTTGCCATATTTGTGGATGGTGAACATCACCTTCTCGATCGGCAAACCGATACGCTCAGCCGTCGTCTCGATAATACGCCGATTGGCCTGGTGCGGCACGGCCCAGTCCAGCATCTCGGCCGTGAGATTGTTGCGCGCCATGATGTCACGCGCGACTTCCGACATGCCGGCGACAGCAAATTTGTAGACGGACGCGCCTTCCTGATGCACGTAGTGCATTCGTTTGGCGACGGTCTCGGCTGTTGGTGGCATGCGGCTGCCGCCCGCTTTCTGGTGCAGATATTGTGCACCGGAGCCGTCCGAATGCAGCACCGTGTCCATGATGCCATAGCTCGTGCTCGGCTCGAGCAGCACGGCGCCGGCGCCATCACCGAACAACACACAAGTCGCTCGGTCGGTATAGTCGATGATCGCCGACATCTTGTCGGAGCCGACGACGATGACCTTCTTGTATGTGCCGGCCGCGATGAACTGATTAGCCACCGTCAGTGCGTAAATGAATCCTGAACACGCCGCCTGGATATCAAAACTGCCGACATTGCGGATGCCCACCATGTCACAGATCAGGTTCGCGGTGCAGGGATGGATGAAGTCAGGCGTCGTCGTTGCGCAGATCAGGAGATCGATATCTTCCGGTCGCGTATTGGTCTTGATCAATAAGCCGCGGACGGCCTCGGCGCCCATATGAGAGCTGCCGAGTCCCTCGCCCCTGAGAATGTGCCGCTCTTTGATGCCGGTCCGCTCGGTGATCCAGGTATCGGTCGTATCGACCATGCGCGCGAGATCGGTGTTGGTGAGCACGTCTGGCGGCACATAGCCGTGAACGGCAGTGATCGCAGCGCGGGTATGCATGTTCAGGGAAATCCCAACCTTCTGCCGTGGTTACGCGGCCTAAAGGCCGAGAATGCGTAAGTTACCTTGTTTGACGCCCGGAAGCCATGGTTTCGGCCACAATGGTTAGCGCCGGGCGTATTCGAGCACGATTTCAGCGGCCCGTTCGCTTGGAGTTGCATGACCGATCTCCATGAGATCGTCGAGACGCTTGAAGGCCTCAACCTGCCGGCGGCGTTCGGGCGTATCCGAGAGCAATGGCAATAAGGCCTTGCTGAGTTTGTCTGGCGTGCAGTCGCGTTGCAGAAACTCTGGAACCACGTTTTCGCTCACAATGAGGTTTGGAAGAATCGCGCTCGTTGCAGTGATCAGGAGCCGGCCGACCGCCTCTTCGATCAGCGGAACCTTGTAGGCGGCCGCCATCGGCACGCCAGCGAGCGCCAACTCAAGTGTCGAGGTGCCTGACTTTGTCAGCGCCGCGCGCGCTCTGCGGAACGCTTCATATTTTTCTTTGGCGTCGACAACGGTGCGTACGCGCGTTCGCCACTGCCCGACCACCGCCTTGATCGTCTCGGCAAGTCTGGGCACTGCCGGCACGACAATCTCCAACGGGTTCACCCGCCCTGCGATGAGGGCAACAGCCTCGCCGAAGATGCCCGCCATGCGCCTGATTTCTCCCGTACGGCTGCCCGGCAGCACGAGCAGAAGCGGAGGATCGCTCATGCGCGGATCGACCTTTCCGGTCGCCGGTCGAAGTGTGGACACTTGTTCCACCAGAGGATGCCCAACGAACGTCGTCGTCGGCCCGCCGAGCCGCTGCATGATGGCCGGCTCAAAAGGAAATAGCGCAAGGACGTGATCAACGTATGGCTTCATGGCCTGTGCGCGGCCCGGTCGCCACGCCCACACCGTCGGGCAGACATAGTCCACAATGGGAATATTCGGATCGCGGGCCCTCACCTTGCGCGCGACCCGGTGCGTGAAGTCCGGGCTGTCGATGATGACCAAGACGTCTGGTTTGGTGCTAATGATGGCATCCGCCGTCTCGCGCATACGCCGCAACATCGTCGGCAGCCGGCCCAATAGTGATACGAAACCGAAAGAGGAAAGATCGTTGAGCGAGTACAGGCTCGGCATGCCCTCCGCCGCCATGTGAGGCCCGCCGACGCCGGAAAAATATACCCGCCCGTGTGTGCGGTCTTTGATGGCCCCGATCAGCGTAGCGCCCAACCGATCGCCCGATTCTTCGCCGGCGACTACGAAGATATGCGGCTCACCGGTTACTGCCTTTGCGGCGCTTGTCATTTTGACCAAGCCGCAACACCGACCACGAAAATACCGGCCGCATCCGCTGCCGCGACCAGCGCTTCGGCTTCAGCGACAACCGTCTCGTTGGCCGCGACCGCGATGCCGGCAAGACCGGCGCGCGATGCACCTTCAACGGTTTTCGGGCCGAGCGACGGCAAATCGAAGCGACGGTCTTGGGCCGGCTTGGGCGCTTTCACCAATATCCCCGTGCCTTTGGGCGCTTTGATGCGGCCATCCGCGCGGAGCTCCGCAACGCGCGTTAGCATATGGTCGGTTCCCTCGGCCGCCTCGACCGCGAGCACATGCCGGTCGGCGACCACAACAGCTTGACCGATGTCGAAGGGGCCCGCCACGCGCAGATAGTCCAGCCCGAGGGCAATATCGGCCTGTTCGCGCGCGGACGGCTTTGCACGCGTGAGCGGCCCCACGGGGACGAGAATCTCCGGCGCCACTTCATGCGCCCCCATCATGCGAAATCCGTGGTTCTCGATAACGCGTCCCACGCTCGAGAGCAGATGGTTGTCGCCGCCGCGAAATGCCTTTGCAACTTGCGGCAAGACCTTCAAGGTAAAAAAATCGGGACGCAGCTGCCACACCGATGGCCGCACCACCGAACCGAGACAGACTATGTCTCGGCAACCGTTGGCACGCGCAATTCGTGCAACGGTGCCGAACTGGCCGAGATGGACCCAATAGGCGTCTCGCCCGGCAAAATCGTCCGGATCGGCGAACCCGCGCAACGGAAACAACAGGACCTTGCGACCGCGAGCAGAAACGGAATTCGCGACCGCGAGCGGGAGGCGCCCGCCGCCGCAGATCATCGTCAGCGGAGCTTCATGGCTCAACGCCTCGGTCGCGCTCATTCGTCCTCGTCAGTGTCGCCGCGCTTGATGGCCATAGTCAGCGGACGTTTGCCCGCGCGAATAAAGTCGATAATTTTTCGCACACGCGCGTCGCTGCTAAGGTCACGTTCAATCCGCTCCAGCCGCGCGCGAAACTCGCCTTCGCCAAAGAAAAGCACCTGATAGGCCCGTCGAACGTTCAGAATTTCGGATTTCGGCACACCGGCACGCCGCATTCCCACGACATTGAGACCAATTAGGTTGGCGAGAGGACCCTGCGCCATGCCCCACGGAATGACGTCGGCGCGTACGCCGCCCAAGCCGACAATCATCGCGCCTTCCCCGATGCGCACAAACTGTCGCACCGCGACGCCGCCACCGAACACCACGTTATCGCCGATCACGACGTGGCCACCGAGCATGATGTTATTGGCAAACACAACGTTGTTGCCGACTTGACAATCATGCGCGACGTGCGAGCCAACCATCAGGAAGCATTTGTCGCCGACCGTCGTGACGCCGCGATCTTGCTTTGTGCCAATATTCATCGTGACGTGTTCACGAATGTCGCAGTCGGCGCCCACGACAAGCTTGGTCGTTTCGCCCTTGTAGCTGACCGACTGCGGTGGAGTGCCGAGCGAGGCGAAGGGATAGATGACAGTACGCGGGCCGATCGTCGTGTGGCCCGCCAGGTTGACGTGCCCGATCAGCCGACAGTCATCGCCGATCGTGACCTGCGCACCGATCGTACAGTATGGGCCGATCGATACGTTTTTGCCGATCTGCGCCCCGGCTTCGATCTGCGCCGAGGGATCGATCATACGCGCACTCATGACTCGGTCAGCATAGCGCCAACTTCGGCTTCGGCGACGATCTGGCCCGCTACTTTGGCCTCACCGCGAAACCACCACATGGTCTTGCGCTGGGCGATCTTGCGCATGTGGTATTCGATCGTGTCTCCCGGTCGCACTGGTTTACGGAATTTCGCCTTGTCGATCGTCAGAAAAAAAACCGACCGCGACTGAACCGTGGGCGTCGCGGCGATGCACAGGACGCCTGCCGTCTGCGCCATGCCTTCGATCATCAGCACGCCCGGGAACACGGGATTCTCAGGAAAGTGCCCCTGGAATTGCGGTTCGTTGATGGTGACATTTTTGATGCCGACTCCGCTTTCGTCGCCGCGGATCTCGATCACGCGGTCGACCATTAGAAACGGATAACGATGCGGCAACATCTTGAGCACGACAGCAATGTCGGCCGCTTCCAATTTCTTGAGTTGCTCATCCATGACGCGTCGCCCTAGTCCTCGGCAGTCGCCGGGCCGCCGCCTTTGCGCGCGAGGCGGTCGAGAATCATCATCTCGCGGAACCACTGCTTTACTGGCTTGGCAGGCGTGCCACCCCAGCGAGCCCCGGCCGGCACATCGCCGTGCACGATACTAGTTGCGGCGATCTGCGCGCCCTCACCGATCGTGACGCCGTTATTTAGGCCGACGCGGGCACCGAGCACAACAAAGTCTTCGAGCGTCGACGAGCCGGAAATGCCGGTCTGTGCCACCAATACGCAATGGCGGCCAATGCTGACATTGTGGCCGACCTGAACAAGATTGTCGATCTTCGTGCCCTCGCCGATTACGGTGTCACGGATCGCTCCGCGGTCGATAGTGGACGCGGCGCCGATTTCTACGTCGTCCTGGACGATGACTCGGCCGACCTGAGGAATTTTAACATGGCCTTTGCCGCTCATGATGTAGCCAAAGCCGTCCTGGCCAATTCGGCAGCCCGGGTGCACGATGACCCGGTCACCAAGCAGTGCATTACTGAGCGAAGCACCGGAACCAATCGCGCAATCGCGGCCGATACGCACACCGGCGCCGACGACTGCCGTGGGACCGATGACGGTTCCGGAACCTATCTCGGCCCGCGGCCCGATAACCGCGCCGGGCTCGATGGTAACGCCGTCTTCCAGACGTGCGGTTTCGTCGACATGGCTACCGCCTTTGTCGCCCGCCTCATACATTGACGACGGGCGCAGCGCATGCGGAAAAAGCTCGCGCGCTACCTGAACGAACGCCCGATAAGGCTCCGCAACGACTAGGGCGACCACACGCGTGGGCAGCTCCTTGGCGAGCGCTGCGGTGACAAGACAAGTACCGGCGTGGGTCACTGCAGCAGCTGCAGCTAAACTCTTCTTATCGAAAAACGAGATATCCGACGGCGAGGCGCGATCGAGGGCGGCAACATTGACGACGCGGCGTTCGCGCGCGGCGGCCGGTGCTTCGGCGCCAACGAGATTCGCGACCTGCTCAAGAGCAAGGCCGTGGGCGTACCTCAGGAAGACGGGCTCGCTCATTATGCCGCGATGTTCGACCGGCCTAGAATTTGGCGCCGCCGCTAAACCGGAAGATTTGCGTACGATCGCAGATTCCCATCTCGCAGTATTTGGTAATCGGATAGGCGAGGTCGAAGCGCAGTGGACCAAGCGGCGAATCCCAAATCAGACCGGCGCCAATTGACGAGCGGACATCCGAAAACTTATCGAGTCCGACTTGGACAGTTTGGGTTGGCGAGCCTGGTGGCGCCGAGCCAGAAGTTGGACCTACGTAGTTCCACAACGATCCGGCGTCTGCAAACACCGCAAATTTGACACCGATGTCTTTCGGCAGAAAGTAAAGTGGCGTCTGGAACTCCACACTACTGCCCCAATACAGGCTGCCACCAAGCGCGTCGTTCGTCGTGCCAGGCGTGAGATCGCGGGGACCCAGACCGGCAGGCGCGAAACCACGTACGAGGTTGGGGCCCATGAAGAAATGATCGAGCATCCGCAAGTCTTGGCCACCCCAACCGCTTTCTTGGCCCGCTTGCAGGTGCAAGACCCCCACCACATCTGGCAATACTTCGTAATAGTTGCGAGTCTCTACAGTATTGCGGAAGAAATTCACGTCGCCGCCGAGGCCGGCCACATCCTGAGTAAATCCGACGTACATGCCGCTAGTCGGGGATTTTAAATTGTCAACGGTATTATAGCTAAGCGTATAGCCAATCAGAGACACAAGCACGGGTCCGCTTGCCAGCTCCAAACGGACGGGAAGCGATGCGGGAATACATGTGCCCCCAGACGCGATGGCTATGCCCGCGGGGTAACAGTTATTGACGTCTGGCAAAGTGATTTCTTGCCGATAGATTGAATAATGCGGCTGCAAAGCCAATTCTTCGGTCAGGGCGAAGCCGACGCGAAGATTCGCGCCGACTGTAGTTGAGTTGTAAGAAACATAGTTGGTCGCCAGATTTTGCTGCGCGTAGAAGTCAACGCCTCCAGCCATGCGGTAGCCGAGCAGATAAGGCTCGACATAAGATAATTGAAAACCCTTCGAATACTGGCCGTAACTCACCGACGCCTTGGCGAACTGGCCGCGACCCATCAGGTTGCGGTCGGCAATACTCATTTCAGTGATCCAGCCGTTTGCCGTCGAATAACCTCCCGAGATGGAGAACTCGCCCGTCGGCTTCTCTTCGACGTTAACGTTCACCACGACACGGTCTGGCGCCGAGCCCGGTTCATTCGTAATTTTCACCGTCTTGAAGTAGTCCAAATTTTTCAAGCGACGTTCGGCACGATCGATTAAAGCGCGGTTGTAGGGGTCGCCTTCACCGATATCGAACTCACGGCGGATCACGTAATCACGGGTGCGCGTATTGCCGATGATATTGATGCGCTCAATGTAGGCTCGAGAGCCTTCTTCCACGATAAATGCCAGATTGATGACCTTCTTTTCGAAATCACGGTCCCCACGTGGCCGCACATTGGCGAAGGCGTAGCCGCGTTTGGCGGCCTCGATCGTCATTGCCTCGGTGCTCTTCTGAACCAAATCCGCGTTATAGACATTACCGGCACCGATCTTGACCGCGTTGCGCAAGATCGCCGGATCGAGCGCGTGGACGTTCGAGATCACATCAACTGTGCCGACATGGTACTGGGCACCCTCATCGATCGTGAAAGTGATGATGAACCCCTTTTTGCTCGGGTCGTATTCGCCTACAGCCGACACGATACGAACATCCGCGTATCCGTGCGACAGGTAAAACCGGCGCAGCAGATCGCGGTCAGCTTCGACCCGATCAGGATCGTAGATGTCGGTCGATTGCAGGAAACTGAACCATCCTGTCTCGGTGGTCTTGATTACGCGCAGCAGGCGATTGCGGGAAAACGCATGTATCCCGTTAAATTCGATATCTTTGACGCCGGTTTTCTTGCCCTCGTTAATTTCGAAGACAAGGTCCACGCGGTTGTTCGGCAATTCGATGATCTTCGGCACCACCGTCACGTCGAACATGCCCGTGCGATGATAAATGTCGATAATCCGCTGTACGTCGGCCTGGACCGTCGGCTTCGACAGAGTGCCGCGCGGTTTGGATTGGACTTCGGCCTGGAGTTGCGCGTCCTTCGCCTTCTTGTTCCCCTCGAAAGCAACCCGATCGATCACCGGGTTTTCGGTAACAGCAATGACGATACGGCCACCGGTGCGGTTGATGCGGACGTCCGCGAACAATCCGGTCGCGTAAAGGGCCTTGATTCCTTCGTCGATTTCTCCAGGGCCTAACTGTCCGCCTGGACCCGCCTTGAAATAGGAGCGGATCGTCGCCGCTTCGACCCGGCGATTACCCTCGACAACAATTGAATTGACGCCCTGCGCGGTCGCGACGCCCGAGAACGCAACAGTCACCACCCCAGCACTGACAAGGAGGCTGCCGAGGACAGCTAAGCTAAAAGCCAGCCCCCGCACCCACCGCACACACAGTCCCATGCGCTATGCGCCCTCTAACCCCTCGTGGCCGCCCCGCTGTGGCCGGCTGGCTGGTGAATCTAGCCGACTTTTTATAGCGTTTTGGTGGCGGTGCAAACGAAAGTCCCTGGCAACTTTCCCTTTCCCCTCAAAAAGTTGCCCCCTAGCAACGCCTATGAGGTGGCCAGGTGGAGGATGTCATTAAAGGTTGCAAAAATCATCAACATGACAACGATCGCTAGGCCAATTCGGAACCCGACCTCTTGGGCGCGCTCAGACAGGGGTCGCCCGCGAATGGCTTCGATAGAGTAGAACAAAAGGTGACCACCATCGAGCAGCGGGATTGGAAACAGATTCAGCAGCCCGATCGAGACCGACAGCACGGCCGTGAGATGAATTAGGGCGACGAATCCGGCGCTCGCCACCTGGCCGGACACCTGGGCAATACGAATTGGCCCGCCGAGCTGGTCGGCCGCTTCTCGCCCAGCAAATACCCCGCCGATATAGGACAGGGTCCGATCCACAACGAACCAAGTCTCCTGAGCTCCGAGCACGACTGCGTCGATGGGGCCGAGCTTCTCCGTTTTGACATCGCCAGCCGCCATTGACCGGCTAATACCAAGCACGCCGAGTCGGTGGGTGTTGCCGAAGTTGTCCTTGATCTCCTTGAGCTGCGGGGTAGCACGCATCGTGATCTCAACGCCCTGACGCTCGACCACAATCTTGAGCGGCTCACCCGAGGAGACGCTGACGATGCGCTGCATGTCGGAAAAGCTGTCGATCTTCTCGCCATCAATGGAGAGCACGAGGTCACCTGGCTGAAAGCCTGCTGCCGCGGCCGCACTTCCCGGCTGCACCTGGTCTACCCGGGCGCTGGTGGTCTGTTTGCCGACGACCATAAAAATGGCGGCAAAGATAGCGATGGCGAGAATGAAATTGGCGACTGGCCCCGCAGCCACCACAGCCGCGCGGGCCGGGACCTTCTGGCCAATGAAGCTTTCCTTCTTCTCATTTTCGGTCATCGCAGCTTGGGCCGCATTGTCCGGAACGCTGGCGGCATTCTCGTCACCGAAGAACTTTACGTACCCGCCCAGAGGCACGGCGGAAATCTTCCAGCGGGTGCCATAACGGTCATAAAAACCGGCAAGTTCTGGACCGAAGCCCAACGAAAACGTCAGAACCTTGATGCCGCACCAGCGGGCCACCAGAAAGTGGCCAAGCTCGTGAAAGAACACGACAATCGTGAGCACAAAGAGGAAAGGAACCAGGTATCCGATGAGACCTCCGGCAAAAGCCGTCAGGCCCGCAACAATGTCCAACCCCATCAGAACCTTCCCGCCGTCCCGGCGCGCTAGTGTTACCGAACTGTTACTAGGATGCCTTTACGGCAATTTCGGGCAAGAGGCCCTGGGCAAGACTTCTTGCAACATGGTCAACGGCGATGGCTGCATCGACTGTCGCCGGTTCGACCAACAGCCCCTCCCCATCGGCGGCCTCGAGGGTCGCTTCGACCAGCGAAACGATGGCAGGGAACGAGATTCTGCCGGCGATGAATTCCCCAACAGCGATCTCGTCGGCGGCATTCATCACCGTTGGGGCGGCCCCGCCCATTTCCATCACCCGGCGGGCTAGCGCCACGGCCGGGAACCGGACCGGATCCGGCGCCTCGAACGTCAGCTCACGTACCCGTGCCAAATCGAGACGGGCCGACGGCGTGTCGATCCTTTGCGGCCAGGCAAGACAATGCGCTATCGGAGTGCGCATGTCCGGGGAGCCGAGCTGAGCGACTACCGAGCCGTCGCGGAATTCGACAAGCCCATGCACCACCGACTGCGGATGCACCAAGATATCGATCTCATCGGGCTTCAACCCGAACAAATGCTGCGCCTCGATCAGTTCGAGGCCTTTGTTCATCATGCTGGCCGAATCGACGGTGATGCGCTGGCCCATCGACCAATTCGGATGGCGCAACGCCTGCGCCGGCGTCGCATCCTTGATCTGATCGAGCGACCACGTGCGGAAGGGGCCCCCCGAGGCCGTCAAGATGATGCGGCTGACATCTTCGCGCGGACCGGCTCCGAGCGCTTGGAAAATCGCGTTGTGCTCACTGTCGACCGGAAGCACGGTCGCGCCTGTGCTTGCGGCCTTGCGCATGAACAGGTTGCCCGCACAAACAAGGCACTCCTTGTTGGCGAGCGCAACAGTCACGCCCCGTTCAACCGCGGCAAGCGTTGGCTTCAGGCCGATTGAGCCGCTGATCGCGCTCATCACCCAATCGGCCGGACGCTGCGCAGCCTCGAGCACCGCCGGCTCACCCGACGCGGCCTCGACATTACTGCCGACAAGCGCATCCTTCAATTCGCCGAAGGCGGCGTGATCGGACACGACGGCGAATTGCGCGCCGACTTCGCGCGCAATTCGCCCGAGCGCCGCAGCATTCTTTTTTGCGGTCACAGCAACGACGCGGTATCGCTCCGGCTGACGCTTGATCAGGTCGATGGTGCTGGTCCCGATCGAACCCGTCGCGCCGAGAATGGTGATACGCCGCAAGCCATGTGCGGGCGCCGGTGCCGAGCGTGCAAGCGTGACCGTCATCGCGTCACCATATCAGCAATCCGCGAGCGGCATTGTCGAAGCCGCCACGGACCAGGCCGACCACGCACCCTGCGACCGCCGCGGCCCAAAAGCCGTCGAGCCGGTCCATCAGGCCGCCATGTCCAGGGATGAGGTGGCTCGAATCCTTCACGCCGAACTGCCGCTTGACCCACGATTCAAAGAGGTCGCCAAGCTGAGCCATGATCGACAATAATAATGCAACGACTGCAATTGTTCCCTTATCAAAAGCCCCAAGAAACTGTGCGACACCCAAGGCCGCTAAGATCGCGCCGACCGTGCCGACGATCGCGCCGGACCATGTCTTCTTGGGGCTGATATTCGGCGCGAGCTTGAGGCCCCCGATCGCTCGTCCCGCGAAGTACGCAATGATGTCGGTTGCCCACACAATTGCGAACAGCAGAAGGATCGCGACCAGACCGTAATTCGGGTCGGTCCGCAACAACATTGGCGCGAGCAGCATGCCCCCCGCGTAAACAATGCCGCCGACGACCCAAGGCCTGCGCTCGCCCGGCGCGAAGATCGCGCTCGCGAGCGCACCTAATCCGACGAACAAAAGCGCCGTGATCGGGTGGTGTCGCCAACCGATCAGCGCCGCGCCAACAATCGCGCTCGCGCCCGAGGCGAGCATCAACGGATAACGTGGTCCGGCAACAATATGGGTCCACTCCCACAGCACTGCGATAGCCGCAAGCGCCCAGAATACGGCGAACGGCCAGTCACCCAACCACGTCACGAAAACGGCGGCCGGCGCCATCACGGCAGCGGAAGCCACGCGCAGCAACAAATTATGCGACGGCGCGGCTAAAGACGGCTCCGATTTGCTTGCAGCGCTGGCAGGGCGAATGTCCGTCACAGGCTTACGATCCGGTCTTGGCGACCAAGCCGCCGAAGCGGCGTTCGCGCTGCTGATATTCAACTATGACGGCCTCAAGCGTCGCGCGGTCAAAGTCCGGCCAATAGGTCGGCACGAAGACCAGCTCGCTGTAAGCCGACTGCCAGAGCAGAAAATTCGACAAACGCTGTTCGCCGCTCGTACGGACGATCAGGTCGGGATCAGGCACATCAGGCGCATCGAGGAAGCCGTTGAACCGCTCGGCGGTGATATCCGCGGGTGCAATTTGCCCCGCCAGGATTTTCTCAGCGATGCGCTTCGCGGCACGGGCGATCTCCTGCCGCGCTCCATAGTTGAACGCCACAACCAAAGTCAGACCGGTATTGTTTTTTGTCAGCTCTTCTGCCTCGACCAGAAGCCGTTCGATGTCTGGATCGAGGCCGAGGCGTTCGCCGATAATACGCACGCGCACTTTGCTCTTGTGCAGGTCAGCGAGATCGTTACGGATGAAGCGCCGTAGCAAGCCCATCAGCTCACCGACCTCGGAGGCTGGCCGCGACCAGTTCTCGGCGCTGAACGAAAAAATGGTAATGAAGGAAATACCGATGTCGGCAGCCGCACGGATCGTGCGCCGCAATGCTTCAACGCCGCGGCGATGGCCTTCGACCCGCGGCAGTCCGCGAGCCGCCGCCCAACGTCCGTTGCCATCCATGATGATGGCGACATGACGCGGCACCTTGAACGGCTCGCCGCTTTGCGGAGGCTTGGCCTCTGTCATCGGTTCACGCCTCAGACGGTGAGGATCTCCTTTTCCTTTGCCGCGAGCATCTGATCGATCTCGGCGATCCCTGTATCAGTCGCCTTCTGGATTTCGCCAGAAAATTTGTCGTGGTCGTCCTTGCTGATCTTGTGATCCTTTTCGAGCTTTTTGACGACGTCCATCGCATCACGGCGTACGTGGCGCACGGCAACGCGCGCGGTCTCGGCGTACTTGTGCGCGATCTTGACCAACTCCTTGCGGCGCTCCTCGTTGAGCTCCGGGATTCGCAGACGCAGCGTTTGTCCTTCCGTCGCTGGCGACAAACCCAGATTGGCGTTGACGATCGCCTTTTCCACCGCGTGCACCAGCGAACGGTCCCAGACGCTGACGCTGATCATACGCGGCTCTGGCACCGATACGGTCGACACCTGATTGAGCGGCATCTGCGAACCATAGGCATCAACCATCACCGGATCGAGCATGTGCGCAGAAGCGCGACCGGTGCGTAGCCCGGACAATTCGGTCTTTAGAACTCCGCTCGCGCCCTGCATTCGGCGCTTGATCTCATTCATGTCATGCGTTGCTTGTGCCATTGGCTCACCCCCGAACTCTACGCTTTAGAGCGATGGACGGGTTCCAGTTACGCTCTTCGTCGGCCACCTAGCCAACCACCGTCGCCTTGCCTTGACCGCGAAGAACGGCCTCGATTGCGCCCTTCCCTGCGATTGAGAACACGATGATAGGCATACGGTTTTCCCGGGCAAGCGCGAAGGCTGTCGAATCCATGACCCCTAAATTCTTCTCGATTGCTTCCTGGTGGCTCAATTTATCGTAGCGTTTTGCCTTTGGGTCCTTCTTAGGGTCGGCGCTATAAACGCCGTCGACGTTAGTGGCCTTAAGCACCGCATGTGCCTCAAGCTCGGCCGCCCGCAGCACTGCGGTCGTGTCGGTCGTGAAGAACGGGTTACCCGTGCCGGCGGCCAGCAGAACGACCCGACCTTTGCCGAGGTTTTTCATCGCCCGCTTACGATTATAGGTCTCGCACACTGCTGTCATCGCGAGCGCCGACAGCGTGCGCGCCTCGCGGCCGGCGCGCTCGATCGCCGCCTCGAGCACGAGACAGTTCATCACGGTCGCAAGCATGCCCATGGTATCACCGACCGGGCGCGGCACGCCTCGGTTCGAGACTTCGACGCCACGGAAAATGTTGCCGCCGCCGACAACGACACCAAGCTCGACGCCGAGTGAAGCGGCCGCAACCAGATCGCTGGCGAGACGCTCGACCGTCTTTTGTTCGATGCCGTAACCCTGCGCGCCGTTGAGCGCCTCACCGGACAGCTTAACGATCACGCGGCGGTAGAGCGGAGTAGCCATTCATCCCCCTCGGGCCGCCGTCTTCTCGATCAGCTTTGCCCCGCGGCAGCGGCGACCTCGGCGGCGAAATCGCTTTCCTGCTTCTCGACACCTTCGCCGAGCGCGTAGCGCACAAAACCTGTGACCTTGATGGGGCCACCGGCCTGGCCTTCGACTTCCTTGAGCGCCTGCGCGACACTCTTCTTGTCGTCGAAGATGAACGGCTGCTCCAGCAGAGTCGCTTCCTTGTAAAAAGTCTTGAGACCCGACTCGACGATCTTATCGATGACGTTAGCGGGTTTGCCCTGCTGCTTGAACTTGTCGGCGAGCACATTCTTCTCGCGCTCCACAACCGTCGGATCGAGACGTGACGGGTCGACCGCCTGCGGATTGGCCGACGCCACGTGCATTGCGACTTGGCGCGCGATGCCAGCAAGTGCATCGCCTCTGCCAGAGGACTCGAGCGCGACGATAACGCCGATCTTGCCGAGACCGTCGGTGATCGCGTTATGCACATAGGAGCCGATGATGCCCTGCTTTACCGACAGCGAGGCCGCCCTGCGCAGCGTCATGTTCTCGCCGATCTTGGCGATGGTCTCGTTGATAGAATCGTTGACGGTGATCGAGCCAGTCTTCGCCGCCTTGATCTTCTCGACGTCTGTGCCGGTCGACAAGGCAACGTCGGCGATCATTTTCACCAAGCCCTGAAAGAGATCGTTGCGCGCCACGAAATCTGTCTCGGAATTGACTTCAACCAAAACGCCTTTGGTGCCCTGCACGAGCACGCCGACAAGACCTTCGGCCGCAACACGACCGGCCTTCTTCGCGGCCTTCGAAAGACCCTTCTTGCGCAGCCAATCCTGTGCCTGCTTGATGTCGCCATTGGTCTCGGTCAGCGCGGCCTTGCAATCCATCATGCCGGCACCGGTCGACTCGCGCAGTTCCTTGACCATTTGCGCAGAAATATTCGCCATAACCTCATCCTCTATCCGCCGCGCCCACCAGGGCGGCGTTGACGCATTTGAGCTTGAAGCAAGTAGGTCCGGCGCTCCTCACGCCGAATCTTTGGCTTAATCGGTTTCCGCAGTCAGCTCTTTCGCCTTAGCAACCCAGCCGGGAACGCGGCCGGGCAGACCGACCTCCTCGCCGACGTTGTGCGCGGCTTTGTCATTGAGACCGGCGATCTGCGAAAGGTGGAAAATGCCGAGGTCATTGAGCTGCTTCTCGATCGCCGGCGACACACCGGGCAGCTTTTTGAGGTCGTCGGCGGCACCACGCGGGCCAGGTAACTGCTCGAAGCCGAGGTCGCTGGCCGCAGGCTGCGTCGGGATCGCTTCAGCGACCACCGGCTTCTCCTGCGCGCCGATGTCGACGCCCGCCTCACCCTGCGCGCGCGAGATGCCGTCAATCGCAGCTTTGGCGATGAGATCACAATAGAGCGAGACAGCGCGGCTGGCATCGTCATTGCCGGGGACCACGTAAGTGATTCCGGCAGGATCGCAATTGGTATCGACGACCGCCGCGACCGGAATACCCAGACGCTGCGCTTCCTTGATCGCGATGTCTTCCTTGTTGGTGTCGATCACGAACAGAAGGTCTGGCACGCCGCCCATGTCCTTGATGCCGCCAAGCGAGCGGTCAAGCTTGTCGCGCTCGCGCTGCATCGTCAGGCGTTCTTTTTTGGTGTAACCGCCGGATTCACCGGAGTTGAGCATCTCGTCGAGCTTACGCAGCCGCGAGATCGATCCGGAGATCGTCTTCCAGTTCGTCAGGGTGCCGCCGAGCCACCGCGAATTGACGTAATATTGCGCCGAGCGCTTGGCGGCATCGGCAATGGCGTCCTGTGCCTGCCGCTTGGTGCCGACGAACAGGATGCGGCCGCCTTTGGCGACGGTATCGCTGACGGCCTGCAGGGCCTGGTGCAGCATCGGCACCGTCTGCGCGAGATCGATGATGTGGATATTGTTACGGGTACCGAAGATGAACTGCCCCATCTTCGGATTCCAGCGGTGGGCCTGATGCCCGAAATGGACGCCAGCTTCCAACAGCTGACGCATCGAAAAGTCAGGAAGCGACATAAGTCTTCTCCGGTTGATCCGCCGCGGACGGTTGTGAGCCCTTTCGGGGCACCGGACGGCCTTTGTGACCCATTGTCGGGGCCTAAGCCATGCGTCCGCGTGAGTGATGGCGGGGCTTATATAGGCGGTTTTTCACCGGCGCAAGGCACGGATTTCGGCTTTTCGGCCCGGGGTTTATAGCGCCTCGACCGTGACGACGCCTGGCACCGCTTTGATAGCGCCTGCGATCTGCGGCGACACCTTGAAGCGGCCGGGGAGCTTCACCTCGACCTCTGTTCCCTGCCTGAGCATCAACACGACGCTGACTTCGCCATCGCCGTTTGCCATCATGCGTTGCGATGCTGGCTCAAGCCGTTTGGCAACTGCTTCGATCGGTTGCTCATCGCGGAGGAAGACGCGCAGGCCTTTGTGGTGATTGGCGGCAGCGGCGTCGAGCGGCTCGGCCGATTGGATACGGGCACGGACATCGTCGCCCTGCACTTCCGCCGAGAGAAACAGTAGCACCCCATTACCCGGCTCGAGCAGATCGCGATGCTCAGCAAGACCTTCGGAGAAGATCACCGCTTCGAAATGCCCCGACGGATCGGACAGCCCGATGATGCCCATCTTGCTGCCGGTGCGCGTCCGACGCTCGGTGCGCGCGACGACAGTGGCGGCGACCTTGCCCGCCGTTGCGCCAGACTTCACCGCACGGGCGAACTCGGCCCATGGCTGCACGCGCAGCTTCTTTAGCACTCCCGCGTAGTCGTCGAGCGGGTGCCCAGACAGAAAGAACCCAATCGCCTCGTATTCGCGGCGCAGCCGCTCGGCCGGCAACCACGCGTCAACCGCGGCCAGCATTACAGGCTCGCGCGCGCCGCCGCCGCCGAACAATTCGCTCTGACCGACTGCGGTTGTGTCGTGCGTACGCTGCGCACGTGCCAGCACGCGATCCATTACGGCAAAGACACGCGCACGGTTTTGCTCGAACTCGTCGAAAGCGCCCGCGGCGGCGAGACTCTCAAGCACGCGTTTGTTGACGGCGCGTGGGTTAACGCGGTCAGCAAAATCTGCGAGATCCTCGAACTTGCGTCCCTCGCGCGCAGCGATGATGGCCTCGACCGCCTGACGGCCGACGCCCTTGAGCGCCGCAAGCGCGTAGATGATCGTATTGCCGTCGACGCCGAACTCGACGCTCGAGCGATTGATCGACGGCGGATCGACACGGATACCAAGCCGCTCGGCCTCGGACTTGAATTCGGCTAGTTTGTCGGTGTTGCCCATGTCGAGCGTCATTGATGCCGCCAGAAACTCGACGGGGTAATTCGCCTTCATGTAGGCCGTTTGATACGCGACGAGCGCGTAGGCAGCGGCGTGGCTTTTGTTGAAGCCGTATTCGGCAAAACGCTCTAGCAAATCGAAGATCGCATCGGCCTGATAGCGGTCGACGCCATGTTCGGTGGCGCCCGCAACGAAATGCTTGCGCTGATCCTGCATCTCCTTGCGGATTTTCTTGCCCATGGCGCGGCGCAGAAGGTCGGCTTGCCCGAGCGAGTAGCCGGCAAGGATCTGCGCGGCCTGCATCACCTGCTCCTGATAGATGATAACGCCGAAGGTCTCCTTCAGGATCGGCTCGAGCTTGGGATGGATATAGTCCGGCTGTTCCACGGCATGCTTGCGCGCACAATAGGTCGGAATGTTCGCCATCGGGCCGGGCCGATATAGGGCGACCAGCGCGATGATGTCCTCGAAACGGTCGGGCCGCATGTCGAGCAGCGCACGCCGCATGCCCGCACTTTCCAATTGGAACACGCCGACTGCCTCGGCTCGCGCCAGAAGCTCATAGGTGGCCTTGTCATCGAGCGGAATCTTCGCGATATCGATGTCGATGCCGCGGCGGCGCACCAGCTTGCAGGCGACGTCGAGGACGGTGAGCGTCTTCAGGCCGAGGAAGTCGAACTTCACAAGGCCGGCCTGCTCTACCCATTTCATGTTGAACTGGGTGACAGGCATGTCCGATTTCGGATCGCGATAGAGCGGCACGAGCTCCGACAACGGGCGGTCGCCAATGACAATGCCGGCGGCGTGCGTCGAGGCATGCCGCGTCAGGCCTTCGAGCTTGCGCGCGATTTCGAATGCGCGTTTCACCGTCGGGTCGCTATCGCGCTCGGCCTGCAACTTCGGTTCGCCCTCGATCGCCTGTGCGAGCGAAACCGGCGCCGCCGGATTCTGCGGCACCAGCTTGCACAACTTGTCGACCTGCCCGTAAGGCATTTGCAGGACGCGCCCGACGTCGCGCAGCACGCCGCGCGCCTGCAGCGTGCCGAAAGTTATAATCTGCGCCACCTGATCGCGACCGTAGCGATCCTGCACGTAGCGGATCACCTCGTCGCGGCGGTCCTGGCAGAAGTCGACGTCAAAGTCCGGCATCGACACGCGCTCGGGATTAAGGAAGCGCTCGAACAGCAAGCCGAAACGGATCGGGTCGAGGTCGGTGATGGTCAGGGCATATGACACAAGCGAACCTGCGCCCGAGCCGCGGCCCGGCCCGACTGGAATGCCTTCCGACTTGGCATGCTGAATGAAATCCGAGACGATCAGGAAGTACCCCGGATATTTCATCGTCTCGATGACATTGAGTTCGAAGTCGAGCCGTTCGCGGTATTCGTCCTCTGTGTGGCCGGGCGCGACGCCGACAGTCCTCAGCCGCTGCGTCAGCCCCTCTTTCGCTCTTTTGCGTAACTCGGCGGCTTCATCGGCCCCTGCGGTGAAGCGCGGCAGGATCGGATGGTGGGTGCGCGGACGGAACGAGCAGCGTCGGGCGATCTCGACGGTCGATGCGGCCGCCTCGGGCAGATCCTCGAAGAGCGCCACCATCTCGCCGCGCGACTTGAAGCGATGCTCGGATGTGAGTTGGCGCCGATCGCCGTCGGCCACGAGCCTCCCCTCGGCAATGCAGATGAGCGCGTCGTGCGCGTCATAATCGGCGACGGTCGCGAAATACGGCTCGTTGGTCGCAACCAGCGGGACGCCCTTGCTGTAGGCGAGTTCAATCAGCGCCGGCTCAGTCCGCTTCTCGGCCTCGGTGCCATGACGCTGCAATTCGATATAGAGCCGGTCGCCGAACAACGATTGCAGCACGTCGAGGCGCGGTACAGCCATATGGTTCTGCCCGGCGGCGATAGCACGATCCAGCGGGCCGCCTGGTCCGCCTGTCAGGCAAATGATGCCGTCGGTCGCGCCTTCGAGCCAGGCGAGCTGGAGCCGGGGCGGCTCGTTCGGCGGCGAATCGAGGAAAGCGCGCGAAGACAATCGCATCAGGCTGCGGTAGCCGGTTTCGCGCGCGGCCAAGAGCACGATGCGCGATCGCTCGGTCGGGGCATTGCCGTTGCGCTGGCCGTGATCGGTATCCCCGAAATCGAGCGCCAGCGCACAGCCGATGATCGGCTGAATGCCTGAGCCGGCCATCTTCTCGGAGAATTCGAGCCCGCCGAACATATTGTCGGTGTCGGTGAGCGCGAGCGCAGGCTGCTTATCGGCCTTCGCGAGTTCGGCCAGGCGCGCAATGGTCAGTGCTCCTTCCAACAGCGAATAGGACGAGTGAAGGTGCAGGTGCACGAAATCGAGTTCGGTCATGTCCTGAGCGCCGGTCGTCGGCGATGTCGGTCCGGGTGATTCTGGTGTCCCGTTCACATTGGGGACCGCTGGCGCCCAAGTCCACCGCGAAGGCCGGCTGCGGCGAGACTATGCCCGCTTTTCAGTGTCATTCCGCGTAGTCACGCCGGCTCGAAGATGCCGGCCATGACGACGCGGATATGCGACACACAACCCGACGCGACACGGGCGGTTACAGGTTGCCCAGAACTTGCGTCCAGATGGCAATCATGCCGACGAACAACGTCAGCGAAGCGAGTGCAGCGGCTTCCTGGATGACAGCTTTGAACATCGAATCCCTCCCCGAACGGACAGGGAACATAGTTCATGTTATGTTCTACAGTCAAGAGCACACGTAGAGGTCAAATAACGGATAGAAATCAGGCGCTTAGGAGGGGGTCGTCTACTCCATCTCCACCACCCGCCCTTCCCGCAAGGTCACCCTCCGATCCATGCGCGCGGCGAGATCCATGTTGTGGGTCGCGATGATGGTGGCGAGGCCGGAGGCGCGGATGAGCTGGGTGAACGCCTCGAACACGTGATCGGCCGTGTGCAGATCGAGATTGCCGGTCGGCTCGTCGGCCAAGAGGATACGCGGCGCGTTGGCAACGGCGCGCGCGATCGCGACGCGTTGCTGCTCGCCGCCTGACAGTTCCGCCGGCCTATGCGTCAGACGCTGGCCGAGGCCGAGATAGCCCAGCAGTTCGCCGGCGCGCTTCTTCGCTTCGCCGCGCGACAGGCCACGGATCATCTGCGGCAGCATGACGTTCTCAACCGCAGTGAACTCCGGGAGCAGCCGGTGAAACTGGTAGACGAAGCCGACTTCCTGCCGGCGGATCCGCGTGCGCTCATGGTCGGGCAGGATCGCAGTCGAGCGGCCGTCGATATAGACGTCGCCGCGGTCCGGATGCTCGAGCAGGCCGGCGATGTGCAAAAGCGTCGACTTGCCGGCACCGGACGGCGCCACCAGCGCGACCGATTGGCCGGCCCAGAGCGCAAGCTCGACGCCATTGAGCACGTGCAGGCTTTCGTCGCCTTGGCGGTAGATACGCTCGATGTCGTGCAGGAACAGAATAGGGATTTCTTCGTCCTGCTGCGCGCTCCCGACATTCGCCGCAGTGATCTGCTCATTCATAGCGCAGCGCCTCCACTGGATCGAGGCGAGCCGCGCGCCATGACGGATAGAGAGTAGCGAGCAACGACAAGGTCAGCGCCATGACGACGACGGCAATGGTCTCGCTCGAGTCCATGTCGGCGGGCAGATGCGAGAGAAAATAGAGCTCCGGCGAGAACAGCTCGGTATTCGTCATCCACGACAGGAATTGCCGCAGGCTCTCGATGTTGAGTGAGACGAGCACGCCGAGCAGGAAGCCGACAAAGGTACCCACGACGCCAATTGATGCGCCGGTGATCAGGAAGACGCGCATGATAGCGCCTTGCGTCGCTCCCATCGTACGCAGGATAGCGATGTCCTGGCCCTTGTCCTTCACTAGCATGATGAGGCCGGAGACGATATTGAGCGCGGCCACCAGCACGATCAATGTCAAGATCAGGAACATCACGTTGCGTTCGACCTGCAACGCGGTGAAGAACGTCGCGTTGCGCTGCCGCCAGTCGATCATGAAGATCGGCCGCTGCGCCGCGGCTTCGACCTCCTTGCGATAGCTATCGACGCGATCCGGACCGTCCGTGTAGACCTCGATCGCAGTGACGTCACCGGCACGATTGAAGTAGGCCTGCGCCTCCTTCAGCGGCATGAAAACGAAGGCCGAATCATATTCTGACATGCCGATCTCGAACACCGCCGCGACCTTGTAGACTTTGATACGCGGCATGGTCCCCATCGGGGTCACCGCACCCTGCGGCGCGACCAAAGTGATGTTGTCGCCAGAACGCACCGAGAGCTGATCGGCGAGCCGGCGGCCGATGGCGAGGCCCTGTCCTTCATCGAAGCCGTTCAGCGTGCCCTGCTTGATATTCTTCGCAACCGAGGGAAGCTTCTCGAGGTCGGCGAGCCTGATCCCTCGCACCAGCACGCCGCCCGAATTAAATGGCGAGGATGCCAGCGCCTGGCCTTCGACGATCGGCGCGGCAAGCTTGATTCCCTGGGCCTTCGAAATGCGCGCTGAGACTTCTTCCCAGTCCGTCAGCGGTTTTTCCAGCGGTTGAATCAGCAGATGGCCGTTGAGGCCGAGGATTTTCTCCAAAAGCTCATGGCGGAAGCCATTCATCACCGCCATGACAATGATCAGCGTCGCGACACCAAGCACGATGCCGAGGAATGAGAAACCGGCGATGACCGAAATGAATCCTTCCTTGCGCCGCGCGCGCAGGTAGCGTAGCGACAGCATCCACTCAAACGGGGAGAAGGGCCGCGTGCCGTTTGGCTCGGTCATCGATAGTTCCCGCCCATGGGAGTTACACGCAATTCTGGCGGATTCGTGCCTCGTATCCCACCCAAAGTCATTGGCAGCACACAGGATTTTTGCCGCGAACGGACAGTTCCAGCGCGCTATCTTGTCAGCCGGTCCAAGGCCGCGGTGGGAGTCATCATCTCGCGCTCGCCGCCCGAGCGCTTTTTGACCTCGACTTTGCCTTCGCCGAGACCCTTGGGGCCGATCAGGACTTGCCAGGGAATGCCGATCAAGTCGGCGGTGGCGAATTTGGCGCCGGCGCGCTCGTCCCGGTCGTCATACAGCGCCTCGACGCCTATCGCCGTAAGGTCGCGATAGAGCTGCTCGCAGGCGCCGTCTGTCGCCGCATCGCCTTGCTTGAGATTGAGGATTGCGACCTTGAACGGTGCGACCGGCTCCGGCCAGACGATGCCGGCGTCGTCATGCGAAGCCTCGATGATGGCCGCGACCAGGCGCGACGGCCCGATCCCGTAAGAACCGCCATGGACCGGCACTTCCTTGCCATCCTGCGTCTGCACCGTTGCCCTCATCGGCTCGGAATATTTGGTGCCGAAATAGAAGATGTGACCGACCTCAATGCCACGCGCCGACACTTGCTTCTCTGCGGGGATTTTGGCGAAGGCTGCGCCATCATGCATGTCGGACGTTGCTGCATATTGCGACGTCCACTTGTCCACAATCGCTTGCAGCCCTTTGACGTCATCGAAATTCGTGTCCACGCCCGGCACCTCGAAGTCGAGATAGTCTTTATGGCAGAACACTTCGGACTCGCCGGTCGACGCGAGGATAATGAACTCGTGAGACAGGTTGCCGCCGATCGGTCCCGACTCCGCACGCATCGGGATCGACTTCAACCCCATCCGCGCGAACGTCCGCAGATAGGCGACGAACATTTTGTTGTAGGCGTGCGTGGCGCCAGCCTGATCGAGGTCGAACGAATAGGCGTCCTTCATCAGGAATTCACGGCCGCGCATCAGTCCGAAACGCGGCCGTACTTCGTCGCGGAATTTCAACTGGATGTGATAGAGATTAAGCGGCAAATCCTTGTACGATTTCACGTAGGCGCGGAAAATTTCCGTGATCATTTCCTCGTTGGTCGGCCCATAGAGCATCTCACGCTCGTGCCGATCCTTGATACGCAGCATCTCCTTTCCATAGGCCTCGTACCGTCCGCTCTCCCGCCAGAGTTCGGCGGACTGGATTGTCGGCATCAGCAGTTCGATGGCGCCGGAGCGATCCTGCTCCTCGCGCACGACGCGGCAGATCTTCTGCAACACCCGGAAGCCGAGGGGCAGGAACGCGTAGATGCCTGCGGCCTCCTGCCGCATCATGCCGGCGCGCAGCATCAGCCGGTGCGAGACGATCTCGGCCTCTTTTGGGGTCTCGCGCAGGATGGGCAGGAAATAACGGGACAGTCGCATCGCGGGCTCATTGAATCGGCGCGGGAGAAGCTTTTGTCACGCTTGCGCGCGGAATAATACCCCTTGGCGGGCGGTGAAACTGCGACCGAACTGCGGGTGCCGCTCAAGCTGTTAACGCCGGGGACTTACAAGGTGATCTGGCGTGTTCTTTCGGTGGACCCTACCGCACACAGGGTAGCTTCAGCTTCAAAGTCAACCCCTGAGCAACTCCGCGCGCGTTCTACGAGGCAGGCGTGAACGACCCCATCATCCTCGCACGCGCCGTCCACATCGCCAGCACGATCATTGCGGCGGGAACGATCTTTTTCATCGTTCTGGTGATGGAGCCGGCGCTTGCCGGCGCCCGGGGCGCCAGCGTCGTCGCGCTGCGCCGCCGCTGCGACCTGATGTTCATCGGCGCGCTCGCCCTGGCGATCGTCTCGGGCGCCGCTTGGCTTGCCTTGCTTGCAGCCGACATCTACGGCGCGCCGCTCGCCGATGTCTGTCTGCATGGCGGGCTTATAAGTGTCCTCGCCAACACGCGCTTCGGGTTTATCTGGAGCCTGCGGCTGACGATCGCCCTCGTCCTCAGCATATCCGTGCTCTGGCCTGGGTTGCGATGGCTGCAACTGGCTACGGCCGCCGCGCTGGTCGGACTACTCGCGCTCGTCGGCCACGCCGGCGCGACACCCGGCGTTCTCGGCAATGTTCATTTCATATCGGATGTAGCGCATCTGATCGCCGCCGCGGCGTGGCTCGGCAGCCTACCGGTCCTTGCGCTGCTGCTCGCGATGGCGCGGCCGCCAAAAGGGTTCGCCACCAAGGCAGCCATCCAGTTTTCCAAGGTCGGTATCGTCAGTGTCGGCGTGCTTGCCGCGACAGGGCTGATCAATAGCGGGATGTTGCTGGGAAGCGCCCGCGACCTTGTCACGACGACTTACGGGCAATTGCTGGCGCTGAAGATCGGCCTCTTTCTGTCGATGCTGGGAGTTGCAGCCGTCAACAAGTTCTACCTGACGCCCCGCGTCAAGTCCTGGACCTCACGCCGGGCGCTCTTGCGCAACACCCTCGGCGAGACCGGGCTCGGCCTCGCAGTGATTTTGGTTGTGAGCGCACTCGGAACAATGCCGCCAACCGCACATCACCACCTTCCGACGGCCAATGTGCCGGCAGATGCCGCCTTCACGCATATCCATTCCGAGGAGGCTATGGCCGAGGTCACGATCGAGCCCGGCCATGTCGGGATCGTCAATGCCCACATTCGTGTCATGCACGAAGATTCATCAGGATTTGCCACCGGCAAGGTCCGGCTGGTGCTTGATCCTCCAGGACTAGGCGCGCAAGCCATTGATCGCGCCGCGGTTCAGCAACCGGACGGAACCTGGCAAGTCAACGGGCTGGCCCTTCCACGTTCCGGAAATTGGATGGTCCGGGTGATATTCCCGGGCGACAAAGGTCGGCAGATCGTGCTCGATGCACCGATCGTGATTGAGCCCAATCCAAGATGAAAAATTGGTGACAGCGTTATGGTGATCGGCTAGCTATTGTCATCCGCGCGAAGGTAGACCCGGCTCAAAGACCGGCTCCAGCTTTGCGGTCCAAGTCTTGGGAGGGAAGTAAGTCCTAGGTGCGGAACACGATGCCGCCTCGATCGCCAGAAGCAAAAAAGTATCAAGATCAGGACAAAGACGCCAAGAGCAGGGCCATCCGCCCTGCTCTTTTTTTCGCGCTCAGTGGTGCGGGCCGGAAATCGCCGCGAGGAAATCGTAAGGGATCAGGCCGAGCAGGTAGATCGCGGCCATGATCCCGAAGACGACGGTCGCAACCGCGGTCGTCCACAACAGCTTCATCCAGACCGTATGCACTGCCGGGGCGCCGGGATCAGTCCCGGGCGCGATCTCGCCGCTCTCGTCCTGACTGCGCACGCCCCACGGCAGAACAGCAAACAGTACCACCCACCAAACGATGAAGTAGATTGCGATCGCGGTGGAAACCGACATCAGGCCTGTTCCAGCTCGACCAAGGTGCCGCAGAAGTCCTTCGGATGCAGGAACAGCACTGGCTTGCCGTGAGCACCGATCTTTGGCTCACCATCGCCAAGGACTCTCGCACCATGTCGCTTGAGCGCGTCGCGGGCGGCGCGGATGTCGTCGACCTCGTAGCAGACGTGGTGGATGCCGCCATCGGGGTTCTTTTCAAGGAACTTCGCAATCGGCGAACCCTCGCCCAACGGCTCGAGCAACTCGATCTTAGTGTTGGGCAAAGTGATGAACACGGTCGATACGCCATGCTCCGGCTGCGGCACTTTCGCGGAGACATCGGCGCCGAGGGTGTCGCGGTAGACCGCGGACGCCTTGGCGATATTGCGCACGGCGATGGCGACGTGATTGAGACGACCGATCATTGCTGTCCTCTGCTTCTCACCGGCTGCCCATCATACCGCCAAGACGTGCACATGGCACATCGGCTTCTTGCCCCAACGTTCGACGACCGCCGCGCGTACGGCGCGACGGATCGCCTCAGCGACCGTGTCCGGATCGCGGCGCTTGCCGCGTGGTAAGGATTCGAATGTCCCAAGGACGGTGTCGCGCACAACCTCGTGCATGAAGCCCCCGTCACGGTCATGCTCCGGAACACCGATCAGGTCGTAGGACGGTTCGTCCGCGAGCCGTCCTTCCTCGGTAAGAGCAAGTGCAATCGAGATGGCCCCGGCAAATGAAAGGCGCCTGCGGTCCGCAACCGTGCGTGCGTCGGCTTGCACCAAAAGAGTACCGTCTTTGTAGATGCGCCCAGAAGGCACTTCGTCGACGACGCGCGCGTCGGGAGCAAGCCGCACAAGGTCGCCATTGCGACATTGGATAACGTGCTTGATGCCGCAGCGGCGGGCGAGCGCCCCGTGCTCGGTTAAATGCAAAGCTTCACCATGCACCGGGATCACGATACGCGGCTTCACCCAAGAGAACATCCGCTCAATTTCGCCGCGCCGCGGATGACCCGATACGTGCACCAGATGTGTGCGGTCGGTAATGACTTCGATGCCTTGCTCGATCAAGCCATTGATGACACGCCCCACCGCCTTCTCGTTGCCGGGAATGGTGCGCGCCGAATAGATCACGCGGTCCCCGCGCGAGAACTTGATATCCGGATGCTGATCCTCGGCAATGCGCGCGAGTGCGGCGCGCGGCTCACCCTGGCTGCCGGTGCAGAGTGCAACCACCCTTTTCGGCTCGAGATAGGCGTAGGCGTCGACCGAATGGAATTCTCGCAGGCCCTCAAAATAGCCGATCTCGCGCGCGATCTGGACGATGCGGTCCATGGCCCGGCCGACGACCACGACGTCGCGGCCCGCAGCGGCAGCCGCTTCGGCAACCGCACGCAAACGCCCGGCATTCGATGCAAACGTCGTCACCGCGACGCGACCCGGCGCGGTCTTGATCAGTTCGGCAATACATTTGGCGACATCAGCCTCAGACGGAGATTGCCCCTCGCGAACGGCATTGGTGGAATCGCCGACGAGCGCAAGACAGCCCTCGTCACCGAGCGCACGCAACCTTTTCTCATCGGTTGCGTCGCCAAGAATTGGGGTCGGATCGATCTTCCAGTCTCCGGTGTGCAGCACACTGCCGAGCGGCGTGCGGATGATCAGCGCATTCGATTCCGGGATCGAATGCGCGACCGTACATAATTCGATGTTGAACGGTCCGACGCTGAAGCGGCTTCCGACCTTGATGATCGTCACCGGGATTTTCGGCGCGCCGGGCTCGCTCGCGCATTTTGCCTCGAGCAGCGCAGCGGAAAAGGGCGTCGCATAAACCGGTACCTTGAGCTGCGGCCAGAGATCAAGAAGCGCGCCGAAATGATCCTCATGCGCATGGGTTAGTACGATGCCGGCGAGGTTTTTTCGTTCTTCGACGAGATAGCGAATGTCCGGCAGGATCAGATCGACGCCTGGCAGGTGCTCCTCGGCAGCAAACGATACCCCGAGATCGACCGCAAGCCACCGCCGCTCGCGTTCGGAGCCGAGACCGTAGATCGACAGGTTCATCCCGATCTCGCCGACGCCGCCGAGCGGCGCAAACACCAGTTCTTGTTTGCCGGCCTGCGCCATGATCAGAGCCCGAATACCTCGCCGGCCGAGACGGTCGTGACACCGTCCTCGCCTTTAAGTAGCAGACGCCCCGCGTCATCGAGGCCTTCAAAACGTCCGATCAGTTCGCGCTCCGGCAAGCGCACGCGGATCGGCTCGCCCAGGCCTGCGGCGCGTTTGAGCCAATCGGCACGAATAGATGCAAAATCCCGTCCGCCCTGCCATTGCGAGAGACGCTTATCCATGGCGCGGGCGAGCGCGGCAAAGAGCTGATCGCTGTCGACAGCTGTGCCGGCGGCCTTGAGATCGGTCGCCGGATGCACTGTCTGAAGGGGATGCGACACGCAGTTGACGCCGATGCCGACGGCGACGGCAAATACTTTCTCGCTATCGCCTTCGATGAGAATGCCGGCGAGCTTCTTGCCGCCAAACAACAGGTCGTTGGGCCATTTCACGCTGAGCGCCGGCCCGATCTGCGGTGCACATGCCGCGACAGCGTCGTGCACCGCCAACGCCGCGACGAATGAGAGCTGCGGCGCTTGCGCCGGTAGTGACGGTGCTTTGAGCAGAATAGTTGCGAACAGATTGCCAGGCTCGGACACCCAAGCATTGTCACGCCGGCCGCGGCCCGCGCTTTGCGTTTTGGAAGTGATCCACAGCGGCCCGCGCTCGCCGGCACGTGCAAGCGCCAGCGCCTCGGCGTTGGTCGAGCCGAG
>Ga0187780_10000409_pt1 | contig 32592 bp, 38 predicted proteins | sample 1015_Q2_SP10_20__FD_132429 | JGI IMG/M metagenome (GOLD analysis project Ga0187780, IMG submission 132429) | Tropical peat soil microbial communities from peatlands in Department of Meta, Colombia - 1015_Q2_SP10_20_MG | ecosystem: Environmental > Terrestrial > Soil > Wetlands > Peat | place...
CGGAGACCCCGCGTGCCCCTCGGCCCCGTCGCCCCGCCAGCGTCGACGGGTCACGGTAAGGCTGCTCCCGTCAGGACCTGACCCGATGCCCGTGATGGATAGCCGCTAGGGCGCTCCTCCGAGCGCCCGTCGCAACACCCGTGGCCCGGCGGAACAGAGCGTCTACGAGGCTCCACGAGACGCACAGCTCGCCCGAACGTCGCTCCTGCCTGTCACCCCCGCTAAGGACGGTTTCGGTGTGTAAGGGGACGCCCAACCCCCCGGTCTAGCCTAGCGCGCGTACGACGCCACCGGTCCTACTTAGCGCTTCGTCCGTCGCTCCGCCTCCGCACGGGAGCGATCCGGGGCGCCCCCAGCCGCGCTTCTCCGCTACCCGGGCTCGACACCGCACAGCACGTACGAGGAGATCGTGCCATTCGGGTTCGTCCAGACGTCGGCGCTGTTCCACTGGACGAACACCTGTCGGTCGAGCGACAGCCAGGTCTCGAGCGGCGGCGAATGCCCGCTGCTCCAGGAGACGCCACCCGACTCGTTGGGGTGGCTCTCCTCGGTGACCGTCACAACCAACCCGGCCGCGTCCACGGAGGAGAGGAGCGTGAACTGGAACAGCACCCCACGGAATGTGAATCCGGGCGGCGGGATCGCGCAGTCGTTCGCGGGGCAGGAGGTGACGGTCACGTTGTCCTCGCAGAACGTGGCGTTCGCGACCCGGGCCGAGGGGGAACAGCCGGATGAGCCGGACCCGGAGAACGAGGGACCGACGTGGAAGAAGTAGAGGATAGCCACCGCCGAGGCCACGACCAGTATTGCGACGGCCACGACGACGACCTTCGAACGGGCTTGCATGGATCCCAGGGTCGGGCGGTCCACTGAGGGATGGTTCGCCGCGGGTAATAGAGCGTCCCCTCTCGAGCGCCCTACGGCGTCCGACTCAGCGGATGTGCTCGAGCGAGAACGAGCCGAGGTTGAACGAGCGCTTCGTGAACGCGTAACCGACCCAGGACCGGGCCTGGGCTTCGCCGATCCCCTTGACCGCGAGGAGCGTCTTCATCTGCTCGACCTTGAGGTTGATCGAACCGTCGACCATGTGCTCGAGCGTCTCGAGGTCGCTCTCGGTGTGCATCCCGGAGTCGAGCATGTAGTAGCCGACCGCCCCGTCGATCTTGCGCCGCCCGACGAACGGCTGGAGGAACCTAAACGTCGCGGCCGTGTCGAGGTAGGCGGTAACGGTCGAGACCGACTCGAAGATGAGGCGGTAGGCGGGGAACGACTCCTTGAGCTCGGTCGCGAACGAGCTGACGGTATCTCCCAGCTGGTCGAGCACGTTCTTGTCGGTCGAGGAGAGGAACCGAACGCCGGGCGCCGACGGGGTCGCCCCGACCGACCGGGAGTACATGTCGACGTAGCGGATCATCCCCTTCTTCTCGGCGTCCGCGAACCCGGGGAAGAGACCCGCGAGGTCGTCCCGAACCTGCTGGTAGGTCTTGTCGGTCACGACCCAGATCGAAGGGACCCCCAGACGGAGTCCTTCTGCGGAGAAGAGCCGGGCAAGGACGTCCTTCCCGGTGTGCGCCGGGCCGTTCACGAGGATCTGCGAACCGACCGGGAACCCTCCGTAGAGGAGGTCGTCCAAGCGGCGTACACCGCTCTTCACCTTGGCTTCCGCGACGGTCGCGACCGCTTCCGCCTGCATCCGGCTCGCCTCGGCTTCCGCGGTCGCGCCGCTCATCCGCTCGAGCTCCTGGATCCGCTGGGTCAGCTGGCTCTCCCGCGCCCGAAGCTCGGTCTCCTTCTGCGACAGCTGGTGGCGGAGGTCCTCGAGGCGTCGCGCCTCGTCCCCGGCCGTCGAACCGCCGGGCCCGATCTCCCTCCGCTGCTCTTCGAGACGACGCGCCTGGATGTCGAGAGCCTGCCGGCGCGTCTGGAGCTGCGTGTCGTACGCGGCGAGCTCGGCCTCCTTGAACTCGAGCAGGCCCCGCCGTCGCTCGTTCTCTTCCGCGCTGATCCGGATCTCCTCGAAGCGGGTCCTCAGCTCGTTCTCGCGCGCCACGAGGTCCTTCTCGACCTCCTGGACCTCCTGGAGCCGCTTCTTGAGGTCGTCTTCGAGCGGGCCGCGCTCGCGAGTCAGGATCGACTCGCGGTCCTTCGCCATTTCGGTCTGGCTCGAGAGGCTTCGAACGTCCCCTTCGAGCTGGACGATGCGGCGACGGAGCTCGGTCTCCCGCTCGATGTACTCGTGCTCGCGCTCCGCGAACTCCTCGCGGAGCTTCTGTTCGAGCTCGCGGGTCGCCTTCTCGACGGCGTCCGCGGCGTTCACCGACACGGGCATCGGGGCGGCGACCGGAGACCCCGACTCGGCGGGAGGGGGAGTCACTCGGTGCCCGCCCACCCCTTCGATGGCCAGGAGGCGGAGCTTGAGCTCGGCGATCTCGTCGTCCTTCGCGCGGACGGCGATCTCTCGCTCCTTCGCTTCGTGCGAGCGGACGTACTTGATGACGGCGATCGAGCCGCGCTTCACATGCTCGACCTCGTCCTCGAGCTGCTTTCGCTTCGTCCGCTCGTCGAACAGCTGGCGTTGGAGGTCTTGGACCTCCTGGATCATCGTCGACGGGTCGAACTGGTCGCTCTTGACCCGGTCGAGAAGCCCGGTGAGCCATCGAACGACCGTCTCTTCTCGCTCGACGACGGGAGAGACCGCGGGAACCTCGGCGGCCGTCGGCGCGCTGGGCGCCTCGACCGGGCCGGTGGTCGGCGGGCTCACGAGGGGGGTCGAGATCGGGACCGGCCGGTCGGCCTCGGAGGAGCGAATCCAGTCCTCCATCGCCCGGTCGTCCCCATCGACCCACTTCTTCAGGACGGTCGTCGACTCCTTCGGAGCCACCTGAGGTCGCCGTCGGCGCGTCTTGTCCGTGCGGCGGACCGTGCCGGCCCACCGCTCGACGATCCGGTCCGAATCGAGAGGGGCGGCCTCCCCGCCGCGACCGATGGGTGCCGGGCGGAGCTTCCCGACCTCCTCGGTCGAGAGGCCCAGCTCGGAGAGCTGGTCGGTCGAGAGCTCGCGGACGGAGTCGACGGTCGTGTGGCCCGCCTTCACGAGCCGCTCGGCAGAATCCAGGCTGATCCTGAGCGCTCGGGCGAGCTCTTCCGCGGGCGTCGCGGCGGCGGACGTGACGGAAGTGACCGTCTCGGGCGAGCCATCCATGGGGGGGATTGTAACTAGTCACATGGGTGGCTTAAAAGGTCCGGGCCCGAGGAGAACGACAGGCGCTGTCGGCGGGTCGCCCCCTCACTGGGATAAATACCGCCGGCCCTCCCCGTCCACGATGGACCTCGAGGAGCGTGTCGACAGGGTCGTCCGTCACACCGAGGAGGTCCTCACGACGGAGGAGGTCCGCGCCCTCCTCGCTTCGAACGACCACCCTCGGGCGTACATCGGGTTCGAGCCGTCCGGGTCGCTCACGGTGGCGCACCTCATCACGACGAGAAAGATTCTCGACCTCGCGGAGGCGGGATGCGACGTGACCGTCTTCCTCGCCGACTGGCACGCGTGGATCAACGACAAGCTCGGCGGGGACCTTTCCCGCATTGCCGCCGCCGGGCGGTACATGCAGGAAACGTTCACTGCCCTCGGCGCGCAGTCGGACCGGGTCCGCTACCGCTGGTCGCACGAGCTCACTGGCTCGTCCGACTACTGGGCACGGGTCGTGCGCGTCGCGAAGGCGACGAGCCTCGCCCGAACGAAGCGGGCGATGTCAATCATGGGCCGGAGCGAGGACGAGACGAACCTCGATACCTCGCACCTCTTCTACCCCGCGATGCAGGGGGCGGACATCTTCGAGCTCCCGGTCGAGATCGCCTACGGCGGGATGGACCAGCGTCGGGCCCACGTCCTCGCGAGGGAGGTCGCACACCACTACCGTTGGCCGGTGCCGACCGCGGTCCACACCCCGCTCCTTTCCTCCCTCCACGGAGGCGGCCGCATGAACCCGACCGATGGGGTCGTGGAGCACAAGATGTCGAAGTCCGACCCGTCGAGCGGGATCCCGATCCCGGCGGAGAGGCCGCTGATCGCGGAGCGGGTTCAGAACGCGTTCTGCCCCGCGAAGGTCTCCGAGGGGAATCCGGTCGTCGAGGTCGTCCGCTACATCGCCTTCCCGTGGGAGGGACGCCTCCACGTCGAGCGACCGGTGAAGTACGGAGGCCCGCTCGACTTCGCGACCGAGGCACAGTTCCACGCTGCGTGGACCGGGGGAACGCTCCACCCGCAGGACCTGAAGTCCGCGGTCGTCGAAGTGCTCGACCGACTGGTCGAGCCGGCGCGGCGGCATTTCACCGCGCACCCCGAGCTCTCTCCCGCGTCGTTCGGAGCCCCTTCGGCATCGACCGGTAGCTCTTGAACGGGTGCGTCCTCCCTACGTTCGGTCGAGAAGAGGTGCCCGCAACCAAGGTTCTACCAGAGCTGTCGGGTTCGGGCGGTACTCTCGGCGTCGTCCTCGTTCACGACATCTTCGGACGAGGCCCATATCTCAAGTCGGTGGCAGACGCGCTCGTCGCGGTCGGGGTCCCGAGCGCCACGGTCGACCTGTTCGGCGGTCGGGTCCCGGCGAGCGTCGAGGAGGGGATGCAGCTCCGGGAGGGGCTCACCGAGGAGTTCGTCGTCGAGACGCTCGAGGCGGCGCGGGTCGCGCTCCTTCCACGGCTTGCGGGGCCGGCCCGGGTGGGGACCCTCGGATTCTGCATGGGAGGTGGGTACGCCCTTCTGGGAGCATGCCACCGACCGTTCGACTTCTCGGTCGACTTCTACGGGAGGATCGCTCGGGCGACCGACATCGAGGGCCTTCGCGGGCCGGTCCTCATGATCCTCGCCTCGGAGGACGAGCGGATCACCTCGTGGGCGCTCTCCGAGCTCCTCCCCGCGGCGAACCGAGCGAAGAAACGGGTCTCGGTCGAGCTGTTTCCGGGAGTGCGTCATGCCTTCCACCGCCCCGGCGGAGAGAGCTACGACCCCCATGCGGCGGCCGTGGCGTGGCATCGAACGCTCGAGTTCCTCTCCGACGTCCGGGGCACGGACGAGCCACGGACTGGGCACCGTTAAATATCGCGGCCAATACGAGGCCCCACCCGTGAGCCGAGGACCCCCCGACACCGGGGGTTCCGCTGACGCGAGGAACGAACAATGGCGCGACCAATCTACGTGCGTTTCGAGACCCCGAACGAGCTCGCCGACAAGGCCCTCCAGCTCGTGCAAGTCGCGAGCGAGACCGGAAAGATCCGAGTCGGCACGAACGAAGTGACGAAGTCGAGCGAACGCTCCGAAGCGAAGCTCGTGATCATGGCGGAGGACGTCGACCCGGTCGAGATCCTCGTCCACGTTCCGATGCTGTGCGAAGAGAAGCGGATCCCGTACCTCTACGTCCCGAAGAAGCAAAGGCTGGGCCAGTCGGCGGGTCTCTCGAAGTCCGCGGCGAGCGTCGCGGTCGTCGAACCCGGCGAGGCGAAGTCCCTCCTCGAGGAGCTCGCCGCCGCGTACCCGAACCTGAAGAAGTAGGAGTGGCGGACGAGTTCTCGGTCCGACGGACGGGAGGGAACGGTCGATGGTGGAGGAGAAGGGTTCGCCGGCCGAGGTCGTCGAGCTCGTCGGCCGCACCGGGATGGCCGGGGAGGCGACCCAGGTGAAGGTCCGCGTCCTTGCCGGACGCGACCGCGGCAAGATCATCACCCGCAACGTGGCCGGACCGATCCGCCTCGGAGATGTCCTGATCCTTCGGGAGACCGCGCGCGAGGCGCGTAAGCTCTCCGTCCGGTAGGAAGGCGAGGGCGTCGATGGTCATCAAGCGTCAGTGTTCGTTCTGCGCCCGGGAGATCGAGCCCGGCACCGGCATGATGTTCGTGAAGCGGGACGGTACTGTCTACCACTTCTGCACCTCCTCCTGCCGGAAGCAGCAGCTCCACCTCCACCGCGTCGGCCACCGGTTCAAGTGGACCCGTGCGCACGAGCTGAAGCGGGCTGCGGACCGCTCGACCGCGGCCCAGAAGGCTCCGGCACAACCTACCCCGGCCCCGGCGGCCAAAGCTCTGCGAGGCCGTCCCGCGCGTCGCCCCGAGCCCAAAGAGGAGCCTGCCCACGCGCCCCCGGCCGCCGAGCCTGCCCCCGCGGCGAAGCCTGCCCCGCCCGCCGAAGAACCCAAGACGACGGAGCCAACCCCCCCTGCGCCGGCAGCCCAGAAGAAGCCCCGACGCCCTCGCAAGAAGGCGGAATCCGCTCCTTCAGAGTAGGACCCCTCCGACCGGTCGCTGCCGGTGGAACGGAATCGGTAAACCTTCCCGTGGACCCGGTTCCGCCGGATGGCGGCCGACGACGGGTGGACTTCTCCTTCCGACCTCGCCGACTACGTCTACTGTCCGCGTTCGCACTGGTACCGGAACCACCCTCCGCCCGGGGGCCCGAGCCGTTCGTCGCAGCAGAGCGCGCTCGCGGGAGCACGGTACCATGACCGGATCCTCCTCGCCGAGGAGCACCGGGAGGAGCGCGGCGGCGCGTACTGGGGGGTCCTCCTCTTCGGAATCGTCCTCGTGGCCGGAGGGTTGTGGTGGGCGCTCCATCCGTGACCGACCCACTGTTGCTCGCCGGGGTCGCGACGGTTGCAGGGGTCGTGCTCGTCGCCTGGGCGCTCCGGGCGCTCTCGGAACGCAGATACGAGCGCTCGAGCGGTCGGTTGGTCGCGGTCGACCCGGGACGGCCGGTCACGCTCCGGTCGGAACGGCATCGGATGATCGGGAGGCCGGACGAGCTTCGTCGGAGGTCGGACGGTCGTCTCGTACCGGTGGAGTTCAAGAGCCGCTCGACGCCGGCGAGCGGCCCCCCGCCGTCGCACGTCGCCCAGGTCCGCGCGTACTGTCTCCTCGTCGAGGACGCAACCGGTGTTGCGCCTCCGTTCGGGCTTCTCCGCTACTCGGACGGCGAGTTCCGGGTCCGCTGGGACGACGAAGCACGTCAGGAGCTCCTCGCGGTCCGGGCCCAGCTGCTTGCCCCGTACGACGGGCGCGCGACCCCGTCCCCTGCGCGCTGCGCGCGTTGTCCCTGGTTCGGCGTCTGCGACGTCCGGGCTACTTGAGGAACGCCCAGTAGACCTCGGTCCGCATCGGGAGGGTGAGCACGCGACGGCCTCGCGTGGCGGGGTCGGTCCGCAGAATCTCTCGGATCTCCCGCGCGGCTCGGCGGCGCTCGTCCGCGCGTTGGAACGCGAGCGAGCTCGTCGAGAGGACCCGGTCGACGAACGTCTCCACGGGAGCCCGCTGCGCGTAGGGGAACTCCTTGAGGTGGAGAGGGCCGAACGGGCCTGCCGACCGGCCGAACTCCCTCTTCCACGGGCGCCAGCCGATGTGAGCTCTCTCCTTGCGGTGGTACCGGTCGGCCACCGCAAACACGGAACGCCACCAGGAGGCCGCTTCGTCCCGGGTGTTCCAGACGAGAGCAACGCCACCGCCCGGACGAAGGACCCGGGCGAACTCGCGGAGCGCGGCCCTCGGGCGGAACCAATGAAACGCCTGCGCGCAAACGATCGCGTCGGCGAAACCGTCGGGTAGGGGAATCGCCTCGGCCGTCCCGTCGAGCACGGGAACGTGGGGGACAACCCGCTCGAACACCCGTCGCATCCCCGCGGTCGGCTCGACCGCGATGCGAGCTGAACCGAGCGGCGCGAGCGCCCTCGTGAACTTTCCGGTACCGCTCCCAAGGTCGACGACCGTGCGGTTCGGTCCGACGCGAAGGACGCGGCCGATGTGCCGCACCGCCGCGGCGGGATACCCCGGGCGCCCTCGCTCGTACGCTTCTGCGCCCCGGTCGAACCCGCGGACCACCGGGTGCGTCCTCCCCCGCCTCGGCATTGCGAACCTCGAGCCTCCTACGGTCTACCGCTCGGGAGCGGTCGGGACGGTGAGGGGGGTGCCGGCGCCGTAGCCGGGAGGTCCCGGTACGCGCGGACGACCCCGATGCCTCGTCCGAGGAGGAGTCCGAGGCTCACGCCGAACAGGAGGTCCACTCCGAGCAAGATCAAGAGGCCCGCCTCGGACGAAGGCACGGGAGGAGGATACGAGACCACGACCCCTGCCAGTCCGAAGACAGCGACCTCGGCGAGAAGGCGTGCCACGAAGAGACCGAGGTACAACACCGGCACGTGCCAGGAGAGCCGGTAGAACCACTGTCCGTTCTCCCGCTGCTCGAACTGGGCGACCCGGCGGATGTGCGGGATGGCAGAGATGGCGGCGACCGTCGGGATTGCGGCGTACGGTGCAAGCAAGGCCAGGGCACCCCAGCCCCACGCCGACACGGCCGCATAGAGAGTCGAGAACGCGAGGGCCCCGAAGAGGAGGACGTAGAACCCGGCGAAGACCGCCAATCGAGCCACGGAGTAGCGCGCCCCTTGGATCTGGCGGATCGTCCGACGGGCGATGATGGCGAGGAAAAGCACGAGGACGACGAGCGCAGACGTCTCGCTCGGGGAGATCGTTGCCGGCATTCGCGCCGCGAACCCGGCGTCCTACAAAACCGTCCGGAGGAAACCGGGAGAGGGGACGGCCGCGCGGACCGCCGGCGAAACCTTTACGCCCAGCGCACGCTCGGCGGCCCGATGGCGGAAGGAAGCGTCGAGCGAACCTTCGTGCTCGTGAAGCCGGACGGCGTGCGGCGCGGCCTCGTCGGGGAGATTCTCTCCCGCTACGAGCGCAAGGGGCTCAAGATCGTCGCCGCGAAGATGCTCCGCGTCACTCCGGAGCTCGCGCAGCGTCACTACGCCGAGCACCAGGGAAAGCCGTTCTACGCTGCGCTGGTCCAGCACATCACCTCGGGCCCGGTGCTCGCGTTCGCGCTCGAGGGCCGCTCCGCAATCTCGGTCGTCCGCTTGATGAACGGCGCGACGAACCCGCAGACGGCCGCGCCCGGCACCGTGCGCGGGGACCTCGCGCTCGGGATCACCCCGAACCTCGTCCACGCCTCGGACTCGACCGACTCCGCCGCGCGGGAGCTCGCCCTCTACTTCTCCCCCGAAGAGTACCTCGCCTACTCCCAAGTCGGCGAGGAGTACTTCTAGACCCAATCCGGACGGGAGCGATGGGGGACGCGCTCGCCGACGCGGTTCGCTCTCTCCGCCAGGGCGAGCTCGTCGTCTACCCCACCGACACGCTCCTCGGCCTCGGAGCTCTCGCGGGCCGGCGGGCCGCTGTCGACCGCCTCGTCCGAGCGAAGGGCCGCTCCCCGTCCCAACCGGTGTCGATCTGCCTGAGCTCGACGGAAGAAGTGGAGCGATACGCACGTCTCTCTCCGACCTCCCGCCGGTTTCTCCGGCGAAACCTTCCGGGTCCGTTCACCGTCCTTCTTCCCCCGTCCCCGTGGGCCCGACGCCGGCTCGCCCCGTCCATCGCCGGAGCGCGGACGATCGGCGTACGCGTGCCCGACCACCCCACCGCCCGCGAGCTCGCCCGCCAAGTCGGGCCGATCACAGCGACCTCCGCGAACCGGCATGGCGAACCCCCGGCCCGGACCCTCCGCGAGGCCCGGCGTTCGCTCGGCCGCGCGGTGAGCGTCTATTTGCCGGCCGCGCCTCCAAGTTCCGGCGAAGCGTCCATCTTGGTCGACCTTACCGGGACCGAGCCGCGCCTCGTCGTACGGGGATGAGCCGAATGGCGCGCTATCCCGCGGACCTGGACCGATGGCGCGAGGCGGCGCGCATCGCCGCACGTGCCCGCGAGCTCGGCCTCCGCCTCGCCGTCCCCGGTGCTCGCCTCAAGGAAGTTGCGGATGAGGTCGAGTCGTTCATCCGTTCGGAGGGCGCCCAGCCCGCGTTCCCGACGAACCTCTCGCGGAACGACGAAGCGGCGCACTACACTCCGGGCCCGGAGACGACCGCGGTCCTCGAGACCGGGGACCTGCTCAAGGTCGACGTCGGCGCCCATTTGGATGGCGCGATCGCCGATACGGCCGACACGGTCGAGGTCGGCGGCACGCACCGCTGGGAGCATCTGATCCGTGCTGCGCGCGAGGGACGGGCGGCGGGGATTGCCCACGTCCGGGCCGGCGTACGGGTCGACGAGGTGTCGCGGGCGATCGCGGAAGCCGTCCGGGCGCGGGGCCTAAAGCCGGTCTCGAATCTCACCGGTCATTCGATCGAGCGCTACCTCCTCCACGCCGGGAAGTCGATCCCGAACGTCCCCGGGGCAAGCGCGGAGGTCCTCGAGGAGGGAGAAGTGGTCGCGATCGAGCCGTTCTCGACGAACGGTGCCGGTGAGATCGGCAACGGACCGTTCGGGAACATCATGCGCTTCCGCAAGGACCCCGGGAATTCCGACCCAGCGCTCGCCGCGATGTTCTCGCGGTTCCGGACCCTCCCGTTCACTGCTCGCTGGGTCGTCGCTCCGGAGGAGCTCGAGGCGCTGAAGCGCTACCAGCGGCATCTCCAGACGTACCCGGTGTTCGTCGAACGGGGGCACGGGCAGGTCGCCCAGGCGGAGCACACCGTCCTCGTCGGGCCGGGGGGAGCCGAGGTCCTCTCGACCCCGTGACCTACCGTTCTCCTTAGCGCCGCGGGTCCTCGAGCTCAGCGCGGGCAATCGCCGCGCCCTTCACAACCGACTCGAGTTTCGCCCGAGCCACCGGGAGGCTGCGGGTGCGGAGACCGCAATCCGGGTTGACCCAGATCCGGCTCGGGTCGCCGAGGTAGCTCGCCGCCCTCTGGATCCGTTCGGCCACCGCCTCGGGTGGTTCGACCTGGTCGCGGTGGACGTCCACCGCTCCGAGGCCGACCTCTCGCGTGTCACCGTACTCGCGGAGAAGTTTGAGGACGGAGTAGCCGTCGTGCCCGGGCGAGTCGCGGTTCGCGAACTCCCAGGCCCACTGCCGGCACCGCTTCGCCTCGAGGAGCGCCGGCAAAAGATCCGCGTAGTTCGAGTAGCAGATGTGCATCGTGAACTCGGCGTTGAGCCCCTCGGTCGCGGCGTTGAACCCGTCGACGACGATCGAAGCCTCGTCAGGGTGCGTGCCCGCCGCCGGCTCGTCGATTTGGATCACCCGGCAACCGTGCTCGATGAGCGCGCTCAAGGTCGGGCGGATCGCGCGCCGAGCGAGGTCGACGACGAACTCCCGCTGGGCGGCGCGTCGGGCCGTGCGACCCTTCCAGCCCGGCTGACGCGCGAGGTAGTACTCGTTGTACGACCAGTCGGCGAGGGTGTAGGGACCGGTGACCGGGAGCTTCGGCTCCGCGTGCGCGTGCCGCTTCACGAAGTCGAACTCGTCGACATGGTACGGCCGGTCGAGCTGGACTTCGTCGACCACGGCGGCCTTGAGGTAGTACTTGCTGTCGAACGAGCGGACATGGCCCCCGAAGCGGAAGCCGCGCATCTGGCGGATCGGATACTCGTACATCTCGATCCGTCGTGCCTCCCCGTCGTAGACACGGTCGAGCCCGGCCGTCTCGAGGAACCGTAGACCGAAGAGAGCGCCCAGGTCCCGGACCGCGTCCGGGCTCGTGTCGTGCGGCCGGCCTTCGAGGAGAGCATCGCGCACCGTCGGTACCTCGCTCGCAAAACCGACCCTGGCGTCCCAGCTGCGGAGCTCGTCCTTCGCGCTCTCGTCGAGCGCTTCCGACCGCTGCCCGAGGAGCTGCCAGCGGGGTTTGGCAAGGCTCCCGATCTCCTGCGTCGGGAAGAGCGGTCGCGTCACGACGACCCCTCCGAGAGAGCCCGCTGGACCGCGGGCAGGACATGGAGCTTGCGGGTCGCCGGTTCCCACGGAAGGAGGTCGAGCGGACCACCGGGGCCGAGCCAGACCGAACGAGCATGCCGTCGCGACTGGGCGGCGCGCACGACGCGCGCGACCTCGGCCGGGTCCTCCGCGAGCGTTGTCCTCGGGTCGACAACGCCGAGACCGAGCCCCTGGGGAGCGGGGCCCTCCGGGATCTGGTCGACCTCCGTCTCGGAGAGGTCGACCCCGACCACCGATACGGGCAGACGGTCGAGCAGGGGGAAGGCGGGGCGTGCATCGGCGCCATACGTCCAGACGATCGACGTTCCCCCCGAGAGCGCGCCGTCCACCGCACCGTAGCCGGCGACCACGGCCTCCGCACGGGGCCCTTCCGGCGGGTGGACGACAAGCTGCGGCTCGGAGAAGAGGAACGTTTCGAACCCGTGGCCGCGCAGCTCCCTCACCTCGTCCCCGAGGAGGCGGCCGAGCCGATGGATGAGGGCGGGCTCGGTCTCTCCGGAGCGATTGTCGAGCATGCTCGCGAAGGTGTACGGGCCGGGAAGAAGGACGCGGGCCGAGCCGGGCGAGCGAACGAGGGGCGGCGGGAGGCGTGAGGCGATGGCACCGGGAGTCCGGCCGGGCGGGGCGAGAAGGATTGGCTGGCGGTAGAACGTGTTCGTCTCGAGCCAGCGAGTGAGCGGCCCGACGGTGAACCCCTCCCAGGTTTCGGCGAACGGGCGGAACGGGTCCGGCCAACGGAGGTAGCCGGCCGTCGTCTCGCTGAAGCCAAGACGCTGCTCGAGCTCGGCGACCTCTTCCTCGGTCCTGCGGAAGAGCTCCTCGACGGCCTCGTAGGTCGTCCGCCCGCGGTCGAGGTCCCGGGTCGCGCTGACAAGCGTCTCCGACCGAGGGAACGCCCCGGTGAGTCCGGTGCGGACGAGCATCGGGCTCCCGACCCGGGGGGAGTCTTAAGATTGGCGAATTTCCGGAACGGTGCGAGAGGAGAAACGCGGTTGCGCGAGGGACAAACCACGCACCGAGCCTATTCGTCGAGATTGGTGCGTACGATCCGGTCGAAATCGGCCGGCTTCGGAGGCCAGCCCTCGGTCATGTACCGTACGAACGCCTCGAGCGAGCCCTGGGTGAGCGCTTCGTTGCGGACCCGCTCGAAGCCGACCGTGGAGACGTATCGCTCGGGCAGCGCATGGCGGGCGCCATAGTGGGCCGGATAGACCTCGGTCTCGGGAGGGAGCGTCAGGATCTTCTCGGTGAGCGATGCGTAGAGCGCCTCGGGAGAGCCTTCCCCGAGGTCGGTCCGGCCACAGCTCCCGAGGAGGAGAGTGTCGCCGGTGAAGATCTTGTCGTGCACGCGGAGCGTCACGTGGTCGGGCGTGTGACCGGGAGTCTCGAGGACGACCGCCTCCTCGTTCCCGAACCGGACCGACTCTCCCTCCGCGAACGACCGGTGCGGGTACCGCGCGGGAGAACGTCGGCCGAGATAGATCGGAGCGTCCGTGGCAGCGTGGAGGGCCGAGTGTCCGGCGAGGTGGTCGGCATGCGTGTGGGTCTCGACGATCCCCACGAGGCGCCAGCCGTCCTCCGCGAGCAGGGCTCGGTAGGGAGCGACCTCACGGCCCGGGTCGATGATGATCGCTTCTCGTTCGACCGTGTCCCCAAGGAGGTACGTGAGGCAACCGGAATCCGGCCGGGGGATCTGGCGGAGGTAGAGGCGCGCGGTCGGGTCGTCCTCGGGGTAACGCGCGAGGTCCGCGTCGACAACGCGAGAGTACTCGTCCACGCCTCCCTCGAGCGCGGCGGAGAGAGGGAAGCCACGGTCCTGGAGGAAGCGAACCGCGGACCGGGCCTGGGAGCCGAAGTGGTCGTACGCCACGATCGGCCGGTCGTGCAGCAGGGACGAGAGGGCCGCCCCGAGCGCGTGGAGCGGAACGTGTCGGTCTCCCGGAATATGGACGAGCCGCCGCTCCGAGAGAGGGCGGACATCGAGCAGAAGGGGGGGTGTGGCGGAGTCGAGCTGGTGGTGAAGGTCCGCGGGAGAAATCAGGGGTACCGAGCCCGTCCTCGGGGGCCGGACGAACGGGTGCGGAAGCGAGTCCGCGGACGACGCCATGGTGCGCGCGGGAGCAGACCCGCCCCTATATAGAATCGAGTTTTGGCGCGGTTCCCGAAGGCCGGGTCTCGGAGCGCAGGTCCGGCATTTGCCGAACGCTCCGCACGACTCCGCCACAGCTCTAATAAACCGAGGTCGGGTCCTCGAGGGCGGATGGCCAAGAGCTCTCCTTCCCCGGTCGATGCCGAGCCGGTCGCCCGGCGGAAAGGCCGCAAGGCGGTGAGCGCGGCCGAGCGGAGCGAGGACAAGACCGACCTTCTCGGAGAACGTTCGGTCGAGCTCTCGCGCTTCTACGCGGGCAAGATCGAGACCGTTCCGAAGGTGCCGGTCCGCTCGCTCGGGGACTTCGCCCTATGGTACACTCCCGGAGTGGCGGCGGTCTCCCGCGCGATCCAGGCCGACCCCGACCGCTCGTTCGACCTCACCGGGCGATGGAACACGATCGCGATCATCACCGACGGTTCACGGGTCCTCGGCCTCGGAGACATCGGACCGACCGCGGCCCTGCCGGTGATGGAGGGGAAGGCGCTCCTGTTCAAGGTCCTCGGAGGGGTCGACGCGATCCCGGTACCGATCCGGGTCCGCTCGCCCGAGGAGTTCATCTCGACGGTCGAAGCGGTGGCCCCCGCGTTCGGCGGCATCAACCTCGAGGACATCGCGTCGCCGAAATGCTTCGGGATCCTCGAGGAGCTGTCGAAGCGCCTTTCGATCCCGGTCTGGCACGACGACCAGCTCGGGACGGCGGCGGCCACCGTCGCGGGACTCCTGAACGCCCTCGCGCTCACGCACCGGTCGGTCGAGGAGATTCGAACGGTCCTCCTCGGTGCGGGAGCGGCGAATCTCGTGACCGCGCGGCTCCTGCTCAAGCTCGGACATCCGGCGGAGTCGCTCACGGTCGTCGACCAGAAGGGGGTCCTGCATGCGGAGCGCGAGGACATGGACGAGCTCGAGCTTCACAACCCCTGGAAGTTCCGGATCGCGCTCGCGACGGACGGAGGCGGCCGCACGGGCGACCTGACCGCGGCGGTCGAAGGAGCGGACGTTCTCCTCGCCGCGTCCACGCCGAACCCGGACACGGTCCGCCCGCTGCATGTCCGGTCGATGGCCAAGAACCCGATCGTCTTCGCCCTCGCGAACCCCGTCCCCGAGATCTGGCCGGAGGTGGCGAAGGCGGCCGGAGCCGCGATCGTCGCGACCGGGCGGAGCGACTTTCCGAATCAGGTCAACAACTCCCTCATCTTTCCCGCGGTCTTCCGCGGGGTCCTGGACGCACGGGCCCGTTCGATCCCCGACGAGGTCGTCCTCGCGGCGGCGAAGGAGCTCGCTCGGGGCGCGGCCCGTAAGGGTCTCACGGCCAGCCATCTCCTCCCGACGATGGAGGAGTCCGAGGTGTTCCCCGAGATCGCCGCCGCGGTCGGAGACATGGCCGTTCTCCTCGGGATCGCGCGACGCAAGCTCTCGCACGAGGAGTTCCTCGAACGGGCGAAGACCCTGATGGGGCGGCCGGCGGAGCTCGTCCGAGCGCTCGCCCGCGCCCATCTGACCCCTCCCATGCCTCCCACCAACCACCGCCGGAGGAAATCACCAACATGACCGGGACCGAGGAGAAGAAGGGCCGCACGACCACTGCCGGAGAGACGCCGTCCGCACCGATTCGCTTGAGGCCGGCCCGGGATTCCGACGTGGGAGCCCTCGTTCCCCTCCTCCTTCGGTTGAAACGGCTCAACGAGGAGTTCGACCCTCTCCTCAAGGTCCGTGAGGACGCCGAAGCCCAGGCGCGCCAGATCCTGAAGGCCGATATCGCGAACCCGAAGGCGGTGGTCCTGGCCGCCGAGGGGAGCGGAGCCGACCGCGACAAGCTCGTCGGGTTCGTCCGGGCGCAGGTCCGCGAGAGGCCGTTCTACGCCCCTGAGCAGGAGGGGGTAATTCTCGACATCTACCTCCTCCCGATCTACCGCCGCCGGGGCGTGGGCGAGTTCGTCCTCGGCGAGGTCGCGAACGCGCTCAAGGCGAAGGGGGCAGGCGTCGTGACCGCGGAGTTCCCCGCGCAAAACGAGATCGCGGCCCGGTTCTACTCCAAACGCGGCTTCCGGCCCATTACCGCGGTCCAGGCGCGATCGCTCTAGGGCAGTCCAGCCCACCGGTCGCGGAGAGGGCGCGCTCTTCAAAGCAGACCGGCCTTCCCGCGGACGTGACGCCCGCGCGAAGAAGGAAGGAGAGAAGTCCCGTTCGCACGGTCCGGGAGTACATCGCTCGAATCAACGCACAAGACCTCGACGGTCTTGCGAAGCTTGCCACTGCCCGAACGCGATTCGTGGACGCGACGGGGGGCGAGTACGTGCTGTCTCCCGACGCGTGGGCCGCGTTCTTCGGCGAATTCCCCGACTATCGAATTCGCGTGGACCGGATCTTCTCCCGAGGAAACAGAGTGGCGGTTTTCGGGCTCGCGAGCGGGTCGTACCGAGGGCAGGGCACGACCTCCTCGGGAGCCGCTTGGAGGTTTCCCGCGGCCTGGTACGCTCTCGTCCGGGCGGGCCGGGTCGCGGAGTGGCGGGTCTACGGCGACATCGAGCCGATGATGAAGAGCGCCGGGCGCGGCCGTGGCTGACGTGCCTGCCGCTCGCTGGAATCCGATCGGTCAGCGCTCTGCGTGCAGGTGCGCTTCGACGAACCAGAGCCACTTGTCGACGCCGCGCGAGATCTCCGTGAAGATGTCCGCGGTGTCCTTGTCGCCGAGTCGGTCGGTCTGGTCGATCGCTGCGCGCACCGCCTTTCCGAACGTAGCGAGCGCGAGCGAGACCGCCTCGACGTGCTGGTGGCCGTCCCGCGCGGGGGGATACTCGACGAGGGTCGAGTGAGCCGCGGCCTGTCGGGCCGTGCCGTGGGCGATCCCTCCGAGCTGCACCACCCGCTCGGCGAGCAGGTCGACGTACTCCTCGACGTCCTCGTTGATCTCGTCGAACAGCTTGTGGAGCGAGATGAAGTTGGGACCCTTCACATTCCAATGGGCCTGCTTCATCTGGGTCTGGAGGTCCACCGAGTCGGCGAGCCGGGCGTCGACGACTTCGATGACCGAGCTGCGAACCTCCTTCGGGAGGTCGTTCCGAGTCGCGTACACCACGCTGGCCTTCTCCTTGATGATGGTCCGAGCGCTCATCCTTCCGAGAAGCCGGCGGATAGCAATGAGGGTTTGGTGAACCCACCCTCCCGAGTTCCGTGGGAGACCCGAAGCACGGTCCGGCGAGGAGGACAGGAGGCCAGCGTCCGTGCGACCGGCCCCCCCGGGGCCCTCTCGCGGCCGCTGACCTTAAACGACTGTGGACTCCTCGTCGGGCATGCCGAAGACCCCAGCGACCGCCCCCGGGTTCCTCCGCCGTGGGAAGGTGAAGGAGGTCTACGAGATCTCCCCGACCGAACTTGAGTTCCGGTTCACGGACGATATCTCGGTCTTCGACAAACATATCCCGAGCGAGATCCCGCACAAGGGCGAGACGCTCGCACGGACCGCCGCCTTCTGGTTCGAGATGTGCACTCGGCTCGGCGTTCCGCACCACTACCTCGGCCTCGCCGGCCCGACCGCGATGCGCGTGAAGCGCGTCCAAGTGGTGCCGAAGCCTTCGACCCTCGGGCCGCACCCGAAGAACTACCTCGTCCCCCTCGAGCTGATCGTTCGCTACTACCTCGCGGGGTCGATGTGGGACCGGGTGAAGGCCGGCAAGGTCACGGCGGAGGAGCTGGGATTCCCGAAGGGGAAGACGCTCACGTTCGCGATGCCGCTTCCCCAGCCGCACTTCGAGGTGACGACGAAGCTCGAACCGGTCGACCGCCTGCTCACCACGTCGGATGCGCTCTCGCTCTCCTCGCTCGAAGCGTCGCAGCTCGCCTCGATCCGCGAGACCATCCTCAAGGTCGACGCGGCGATGCAGAAGGAGATCGGTCCCCGCGGCCTTCTCCACGTCGACGGGAAGAAGGAGTTCGCGGTCGACTCGGACGGCGTCCTGATGGTCGTCGACACGTTCGGGACCGCCGACGAGGACCGGTTCTGGGACACGGCGGCGTACGAGCGCGGCCGTCAGGTCGACTTCTCGAAGGAGTTCGTCCGGCAACACTACCGGACGTCCGGCTACTACGACCGACTCGTGAAGGCGCGCGAGGCGCACCTCCCCGAGCCCGCCATCCCGCCCCTCCCGCCGCTCCTCGTGGACGAAGTGAGTCGGCTGTATACGATCGTGTACCAGCGTCTTACGGGCGAGCCGTTCGTCCCGCTCGCTCACTCCGGCTAAGGTCCAGGTTTCACCGTTTCGCGACCCCTCCCGCACGCTTATCTCCCCGCGTCCCGGTCCAGCGGACGTGCCGTCCAAGACCAGCTCCAAAGCCTCCGAGCCCGAGGCGCATCCGCCCGAGCCGAAGCACGAGATCGCCCTCGAGGACCTCCCGGGGATCGGGACCACCACCGCTGAGAAGCTCCGCGAATCGGGGTACACGGACCTGATGGAGCTCGCGGTCGCCTCGCCGGGGGACGTCGCAGAGGCTGCGGAGATCGGCGTCGCGGTCGCTCAGAAGATCATCGGCGAGGCGCGCCGGAAGGCCGACGTGGGGCAGTTCGAGAGCGGGACGACCCTCCTCGAACGTCGAAAGCGGCTCGGCCGGATCACGACCAATTCAAAGGCGCTCGACGAGCTCCTCGGCGGGGGCGTCGAGACCCAGGCGATCACGGAATTCTCGGGCGAATTCGGTACCGGGAAGACCCAGATCGCCCACCAGGTCGCGGTCGATGTCCAGACCGCGCCCGCGCAAGGGGGCCTGAACGGCGAGGTCGTCTACATCGACACGGAGAGCACGTTCCGTCCCGAGCGGATCGTCGACATGGCGAAGGGGGTCGGCATCGACCCGGAGGAGGCGCTCCGCCGAATCCATGTCGCCCGCGCGTTCAACTCGAACCACCAGATGCTCCTCGTCCAGAAGGCGCAGGAACTGGCCCGCGAGCGGCCGATCCGCCTCCTCGTCGTGGACTCGCTCACCGCCCACTTCCGCTCCGAGTACCTTGGTCGCGGCGAGCTCGCGCCGCGGCAGCAGCATCTGAACCGCCACCTCCACGAGCTTCTCCGGTTCGCGGACACGTACAACGCGGCGATCGTCGTGACGAACCAGGTGTCGGCCCGCCCGGACATCCTGTTCGGCGACCCGACCCGTCCGATTGGCGGGAACATCGTCGCCCACGCGGCGACGTACCGGGTCTACCTGAGGAAGTCGAAGCCTCCGAAGCGGATCGCGCGTCTCATCGACTCCCCGAACCTTCCCGAGGGGGAGGCCGTCTTCTCGCTCACGGGCGAGGGGATTCGCGACTAGCCAGCCGAGCCGTTCCGGATCTCCTCGTCGAAGACCCGTCCCCAGTCGGATTGGGAGCCGTCCCGGTCGTTGAACCGGTACCCCTTCGCGACCGTCCAGGTGCCGTAGACCTCGCGGCTCTTCGAATGCACCTTCGGGTCCGAGGCGAGCGCGACCACCGCTCTCTCGAGAAAGTACGGGTTCTCGAACTCAACGGCTTCCGGGCGGCTGGCCGACGACGGGCCTAGGTCACGGACCGGCGCTCCGCCGTCCGTTGGCCGATGCCCGAGCGGGTCACGATGGGGCGAGACGAGGAACGGGCGCCGGCTGCTCTCCCACGCGCCGAAGGGCGGTCGCCTTCACGTACAGATAGACGATCGCGCCGGGCCGTAACTCGAGTTGACGGACCGGCTCCTCGGTGAGAGCCACCCGAAGGAGCGTGCCGAGACACCGGACGACCATGGTGAGACCGAGGGTGCCCGGGTCGTGGCGGACTCGCTCGACGGTTCCACGAAGGACGTTGCGGGCGCTCGACGCGAATCGATGGCGAGCGGCGACCACCGCCTCCGGGTCGAGGAGGACCGAGACGGCTTCGCCGTCCCGTGCGGGGAACGCGACACGCAGGCGGAGTCCACCCTCGACGAGGACCTCGGGGGTCGGCGCCCGCCGGTAGACCCCGTGAAGGAGGTTTGGCTCCGAGAGAGGCGTGAGCAGATGGGCATCGAGAAGCTCGACCGAGTCGAACCCGCCGCGCACGATCCGGTCGCCAAGCGGCGTGAGCGTCGACCCCCCGTGACTCGAGCCTCCGCGCACCGCGCGCACGACCTGGCCCCCGAACGCTCGTTCCAGTCGCTCGATGCGGTAGACAGCGCGGTCGCGCGAGATCCCGACCCGGCGGCTCGCCGCGACGAGCGACCGCTCCTGCGCGAGCGAGCGCAGTAGGGCGATGTCGGTGGACATGACGACGTTCGCGCGCGGGGGCCTCATCGAGCGCTTCGAGCCCCGGCCCCGAGCGAGTGGACCGACTCGGTGTCGACGTTGAAGCGGAGCCGGTCTCCGACCGCGGGAAGATTCGTGGGCCACGGTCGGGGAAGCCGGAGGGCCACCATGAGGTCATCGACCGCCACTTCGACACGAACCCCCTCGGGGTTCGGTCGCGCGCTGCGCACGACCCCTTCCCAGGTGGACGGAACGCCGATCGTCGGAACGGCCAGGGGGGTCCCCACGGCGACCCCTTCCGAGCCGGATGCCGCGAGGAGCCATGCCGTGAACGGGTGGTCCCGTCCCGCCTCGAGCGCCGCCCGGTCGTAGACGTTCTCGTAACCGACGAATCGCGCGACGAACGCGTTGGACGGACGTTCCAAGAGATCGAGCGCGCTCCCCTTGAGGCCGACCCGTCCGCGGTCGAGCACGACGAACGAGTCCGCGACCGAGAACGCGAGGCCGGGGTCGTGGGTCACCACCACGACCGGGATCCCCTCCTCTCCGCGGAGCTCGGTGAGGACGAGGCCAAGCTCGCGTCGTGCCTCGACATCGAGCGCCTGCCACGGTTCGTCCCAGACGATCAATTCGGGCTCCGCGGCGAGCGCCCGGGCGAGCGCCACCCGCTGCTGCTCCCCACCGCTCAGCCGCGCAGGGTGCCGGTGCTTGAGGGCGGTGAGACGGAACCGGGCGAGCAGGTCCTCCGTGCGTGAGTTCGCGTCGAGGCGTCCCCGCAGCTCCATCGGGTAGCGGACGTTCCCGAAGACCGTTCTCTGCGGGAAAAGCCCGAGCCCCTGGGGAACGTAGCCGAGCGCCCGCTCCTCGGGCAGCCAGTCTGAGATATCGACCCCGTCGCGGAGGAGACGCCCTCCGCGGAGCGGGAGGAATCCCGCGAGCGTTCGGAGGAACGTCGTCTTCCCGGCGCCCGAGCTCCCGAGCACCGCGACCGCCTGTCCGGAGCGAAGCGAGAGGTCGACGGGGCCCAGATGAAAGGCATCGAGGTCGGTCTCGACGCCGTCGATGAGCCACTCGCTCATGGGGTCAGGTCCCCCCTCCGCCATGGCAACCAGCCGGTCCGCTCTCCGACGCGGACGGCAAGGAAGAGGGCGAACGCGATGAGGAGGAAGAGGGAGCTCACCGCGGCGGCGTCCGCGAGGTCCCCCTGCTGGAACAGGTTGTAGATGTACACCGAGATCGTGCTCGTGACGGGGCCGTTGTACGGCCCGCCGGGGTAGATTGCGTAGGCGAGGATCAGGATCCCGCCGATCTCGCTGACCGCGCGAGCCCACGTGAGGAGGAGGCCCGCGACGATTCCCCGGAGCGCGACCGGTAGCGTGACCGTGAGGAACGTCGTGCCGGGACCCGCTCCGAGCGAGCGGGCGGACTCGAGGACCCGGCCGTCGACCGCTTCGAACGACAGCTGGCTCGCGAGCACCGTGTACGGCGCGCTCACCACGGCCATCACGAGCACGACCCCCCAGATGGTGTCGTAGACGGGGAATCCGATCGCGTTCGTGAAGGAGTAGAGGGGGGAACCCGGCAGGACGAGGAGGAAGAGCCCGAGGCCGACCATCAGATGGGGGACGACGACCGGGAGGCCGACCACCGACTCGATGATGGCACGTCCGAAGAACCGCTTCCGCGCGAGAAGGTAGCCGAGCGGGATCGCGAGCAGGGCCGACGCGAGGACGGCGATTCCCGATGCGTAGAGGGTGACCCAGATCGCCTCCCGGACCTCGACGTTGCCGGCGGCGGCGACGATCCGAGAGACGGGGGCGTAGGTGAACAGCGCGAAGATCGGGAGGAGGAACAGGAGCAGGAGCGAGCCGGACAGAGCGACCTGCAGGGCGACCCAGAACGGCCCGGTCTTCCAGCGGCGACTACGGCGGACGGTCGGGGCGACGGCGTTCATCCGAGGTAGTTGGACGCCCACGTCGGCATTGGCGCGACGTCCGGGGCGAGCACCGACGGCACGGCCGAGGGCGTATCGGCCCAGCCGGGGAAGACGGGCGTGAAGGCTCCGTCATGCGAGAGCAGGGCGCTCCCTTGCGGGGAGAGGAGAAGGTGAAGGAAGGCCGCGCCGAGCGCCGGGTTCGGAGCGTTCGTCGGAACGGTCGCAGCAAACAGCACCGGGGCCGGGTAGACGCTCTCGCTCGTCCCAGTAGAAGAGAGGATCGTGGTCGACAGCTTCGCGTAGTCCGCGAGCGCCGTGGAGTTGTTCGCGGCGAGGCCGACGATCGGGTCCAGGTTGACGTAGGTCAGGTGGTTGAGCGCGGCGTACGCCCGGTAGGTAATGAGCGATGAGACGACTCCGGTCGAGATGAGGGACGCCGCTTGCCCCTCCTTCTCAAGTTTGGTGACCGACGGGTTCGGGACCGCGAAGCTCCCCGGCGCTCCCGAGTAGAAGTGCGAGTAGACGGCGGAGATATCCCCTCCGCCGTAGAGCATCCCCTGGAGCATCATCGAGAAGATCTCGTTGTAACCGTTCGGGTCGGTGGATGCGTTCCAGACGGCGAACGGCGCGACGCCGGAGGTCGATACCGCGTCGAACAGCTTCGTCCCCCAGTTCGAGGTGTTGATCCCGTCGAACGCCGCGATGGACGGGTTGTAGACGAGGACCTCGGGGGTCGAGGCGAAGACGACCTCGTAGCTTGCGTACGTCGGCTTGAGGGTTTGCGGGATCAGACGGAAGTCGGCGACCGCGGCTACGTCGACCTTCGCCGAGAGCGAAGAGATGGCGGTCGTGACGTCGAGCGACCCTTCGTAGGTTTGTGAGGCGGCGGGAGCGGAGATCCCCGGAGTCTCGTTGACCAACGCGTCCGCGACCTGCGGAAACACCGTGTTGAGAGTGCCCGCACCGAGCACCGAGAGCGTCGAGTTTGAGACGGAGCTCGGCGAGGACGCCGGAGAGCCCCGGTACTCGTAGCCCGCATAGAAGCCGAGGCCGGCGACCCCGGCAGCAACCACAACCACGACCACGATCCAAACGCTCGTCGGGGCGACCATCGATGTGGGGAGCTGCCACATCGGATAAAGGTTGCCCAGACGAAAATCCGGTCTATAGGTCGCGTCGTCGATCGATCGGCCGGTAGCATCGGTACGCCCGCCCGACGATCGAACCGATCGGCACGGGACCGAACTCCCGGCTATCGCGACTCCGACGTGGCTCGTCCCCCACCACGTACACCGACCCGGGCGGGACCGTCGTCCCGTCCGGAGGTCCCGGCCCACCGGGCACAAACCCGACCCGCTTCACGAGGTGGCGGGACGGAAGCGCGGGGTCCCGCACGACGACGATATCGTCGCGCTCGGGCGAATGACTTTGGTACGCGCGGGGGTCCACGTAGAGGCAGTCGCCCGGGACGAGCGTCGGCGCCATCGAGTCGTCCGCGACGCGGAACCGACGGGACCGAAGCCAGCGAACGAATCGTGACCCGCTCCCCGCTCGAGGGAATTCCGGCCCGTTCGGCAACCTTATCCTCCAATCGAGGTATCGCGGGCCACCATGTCGGCCTTCCCCCGGATCCGCGACTGGGCCCTCCGGGCCCGCGACGCCGTTCGACCGCCCGCGACCGCGTACGCGCACTGCGACATCCCATGCGGTATTTATGACCCGCACGAAGCGCAGATCGCTGCGCTCACCGTCGTCCGCATGGACCAGTTGATCGGTGAGCTCGCGCCCCCCGCGATGGACGCGAAGGCCGAGGACCGCAGCGCCTACGGCTCGAAGCTCGCCCGGTACACCACGGTCAAGGAGCAGCACGCCGAGCGGGTGAAGCACGAGGTCCGCGTCATTTGGGGCGATTATTTCACCGCCGACCACGTGAAGCAGTTCCCGCAGGTCCAAGAGCTCGTTTTCAAGATCCTCAAGCAGGCGTCCAAGGCGCGCCAGGGGACCAGCCTCGCGGACGCGCTCGAGCTCGTCAAGCTCGTCCAGGAGTTCGCCGAGATCTTCTGGCAGACGAAGGGCGCGAAGACGAAGCGGATGCCGTCGATGCAGAAGTCCGGCGGCGAACTCGTCGTACCGGCGTAGAGCTGGCCGGGGCCCCCGGGGCCGCTCGACCGAACCCGTACCTCCGCTAGGCCGGTGGCATCGGGGCCGGCGGCGCTCTCGGTTCGCCCATCTTTGGGAACCGGACCGTCTGCCCGCAGGCGGGGCAGGCGTACTCGCTGAGGGCCCGGTGCCGTAGCGGGGTCCGGCATTTCGGGCACGGGATCGGCTTCGCGCTCACGTAGGCGGCGAACAGCTCCTGAGTGCGTCGATCGTCGAGAGCTCCGACCGCTGCGTTCTCGGGTGCGGCGGACGCGACGGGGGGAGACGGGGCCGCCGGCGAGGTGGCCGGGGCCGTGGGGGCATCCCGTACGGTTCGGGTCGTGGAGAGTCGACCGCATTCGGGGCAGACCGCGAGACTCTCCGTCCCCGTCGACTGGAGCGGGACATGACAGTGCGGACAGAGGGTCTTCAGACCGACCGGAGTGAAGACGGGAGAGGGGGAACGGGGGGCCCGCATCGGCTCCGGTACCGCCGGCGCGGCGGGCGCTGTCGGCTCCGGCGCCGGGGGAGGCGGGGCCGGGGCGGCCCAGCGAACGAGGCGACGGCTCGGGTCGTAGATCACGGGACTGCCCGGGCGCGCGAGCTCGTAGGCGAGAAGCTTCTCTGCCTTTCGTTCTCGGACCGAGAGCGCCGCGGCGAGGCCGGGGACGCTCGTCGTTCCGAGAGATTGCACGGTGGACCGAAGACGCTCGAGATCCTGCTGCGAGGGACCGAAGAGGGCGACCATCGCGCGCTCTCCGCCATCTCTTGAAAAGAAGCTATCGTTCCACTCGCAGAGAAAAAGGGAGGCACCGGCGGGCGACCCCTGGCCTCTTGGACGGTGCCACCAAGAGACGCATCCGCCGATGCCCGAGGCCAAACAATGTATAACCGGCGGACTCTATATAGTTATCCGGTCGGTCGGAAGCTGGTCGATGAGGCTGTTTTCGGCCGTTTTCGGCGTTCTCACTGGCAGCAGGGCAAGGTTCGGCGGTGGATTCTTTAGGAAGGGCGTCTAAAACGTCGACCAGGCCATTTGTCCTCGCCGGGGAGGAACAACCATTCGAGCGCTTCTGAACGCCACCGAGGCCAGTTCCGCGTCGCCGCCGGCGCAGAACGCTCCGGCACCGCCCGGGGCGCCGGCCATCGTGCTCGGTGGGAGCGAGGACTCGCGGTTGCTCCTGAGGGGTCTCCTCCGCCTGCACCGACACCGCGTGCTCCTCGAGGGACCGACCCACGAGGGAATCGATCGGGTGCCCCCCTCTCCCGAGGCGAAGGTGCTCGTCCTGGACGCCGGCACGGGAAAGGGAAACGACTGGTTGGCGGAGCTCGCCGCGGCCTTGCGGGGCCGGAGCGACCTCTCCGCGGTCGTCATCCTCCCGAGCGCCGACGCGGCCCTCGATGCGCGAGCTCGTCAGGCCGGAGCAAAAGCGGTCCTCGTCCGGCCGTTTGCGATCCGAGACTTCATCCAGGCGGTCGACTCCGTCGGGACCTCGTCCCCGCGTGCCTGATAGGACTGGGGACGCGAACGGCGGTCCGTGTCGCGAACTCCGTCCGGTCGTGACTCCGAGACGGTCCGCTCCCTCACCGCGTCCGTTCGCGGCCGCGTCCTCACCCAACCCGAGCGGGTCCTACCGTTCGGCCGGGATGGCTCCCACCTCTCCGGTCGTCCGATCGCCGTCGTGGCGCCCAAGGACGTAGAGGACATCGTGGACTTGGTCCGATGGGCTCGCCGCGCGCGGACGGCGCTCGTGCCTCGCGGCGGGGGAACGTCGCTCGATGGGGAGTCGGTGCCTCCGGACGGAGGCGTGGTCGTCGACCTCTCGGGCTGGTCCCGCGTGCTCGAGGTCGACGCGGGCGCTCAGTGGGCCCGCGTCGAGCCGGGGGTGGTGAACCGCGACCTCCAAAGGGCGCTCCTTCCACACGGGCTCTTCTTCCCGCCGAACCCCGGTTCATGGACGACCTCCACCGTCGGAGGGAACGTCGGGACGAACGCCTCGGGAATGCGGTCGTTCCGCTACGGCCCGACCCGGGCGTGGGTACGGGAGGTCGAAGCGGTGCTCGGGACCGGTTCGCGCGTCCGCTTCGGCTCTCGCGTAGCGAAGCGGTCGGTCGGCCCCGACCTCCTCCAGATGTTCGTGGGAAGCGAAGGGACCCTCGGCATTGCCACCGAGGTGACCGTCCGACTGGCGCCCCTACCGGCGATTCGGCGCGGGCTGGTCGTCCCTCTCCCGACGAATCCGTCCCTCGGATCCTTGGTCGCATCGCTCGTTCGCGTTCCCGAGAGCGGGCTCTCCGCAGTCGAGTACCTGGACGAAGGCTGCGCGGCGGCGCTTTCGGAGGCGCGAACCGTCCGCTGGCCAAGCAGCTCCGCCCTCCTTCTTCTCGAGGTGGAGGCCGGAGGCGATGCGGAAGCATCTCAGCGTCTCGACCGACTCAAGGGCTCGCTCGTGCATGCGGGAGTCGCGGGAGACGTCACGCTGTTCGAGGACGCCGACGAGCTCTGGACCCTCCGAGGGGAGAGCGGGGACGTCCTACTCGAGCGGTTCGGCTACCACGTCCGGGAGGACGTCGCGGTGCCAATCGCACGTGTCGACGAGCTCGCCGTCGAGCTCGCCCGGATTGCCCGACGGGAGAAGGTACCGTACTTCCTGTTCGGCCACCTGGGAGAGGGAAGCCTGCATCCGAACTACGTGGTCGACCCGACGTCGGCCGCCGCCGAGAGGATTCGTGCGGCGGTCCTCCATGCGTCGCGCTCGTTGGGGGGGACGATTAGCGCCGAGCACGGGGTCGGTGTGCTGAAGCGGCCGTTCCTCGCGGAGGAGCTCGGTGCCGAAGCGGTCGAACTCTTGCGGGTCGTGAAGACGGCGTGCGACCCCGATGGGATCCTGAACCCGGGGAAGCTCTACCCTGCCGCCGTCGAACGAGGGCGATCACCTTCTCGGTCGCTTTCGGGAGCGGAAGCCGCTCGAGCTCGGAGAGCGTCACCCAGCGTCGGCCCGACCCATGCGGAACAGCGACCGCGGGGCGCAGTTCGGCAGCGTAGGCGTGCAGCTCGACCGTGAAGTGGCTGTAGGCGTGGTGGACGGTCCCGACCCGGGTGAGTCGGGCTACCGCGAGTCCTGTTTCCTCCCGAAGCTCCCGGCGAGCGGCGGCCTCCGCCGACTCGCCCCGCTCGATCCGGCCCCCCGGGAACTCCCAGAGGCCGGGAAGTAGTCCGGTGGGCGGCCGGCGCTGGACGAACCAGCGGTCCTTGTGCCGGAGCACAACGACCGCCGCGCGCACATGGGGGCGGCGCGGACGCCGCGCGGCCGCGGGGATTGTTCCCGGGTCTCGGAGCTCGCGACGTGCCCGGCAGGCGAACGCCACGGGGCACACGCGGCAGTTCGGCCGCGCCGGGAGACAGATGGTCTCGCCGAGCTCCATGATGGCCTCGTTGAACGCGCCTGGGCTCCGCCGGGGGAGGACCGAGCGGAGGTGCTCTTCGATCTCCTCGCGCACCCGGGGATTCCGCACGTCCCGCTCCTCCCGGGTCCATCGAGCCGCGACGCGGAGCCCATTCGCTTCGACGGCGACCGTCGGGCGGCCGAACGCGATCGAGGCCACGGCGCGGGCGATGTAGGGGCCGACTCCGGGAAGGCGTTCGAGCTCGGAGACCGTGGAAGGGATTGTTCCGCCCAGATCCCGGACGACCTTCCGGGCTGCTTCGTGGAGGTGGTGGGCCCGAGCATAGTATCCGGCCCCCTGCCAGACTTTCAGCACGCGACCGACGGGGGCTCGGGCGAGATCGCCCACGGTCGGGAACTCGCGAACGAACCGCACGAAGTACCCCGTCGCCGCCGCGACGCGCGTCTGTTGGAGGAGGACCTCGGCGACCCAGACGCGGTACGGGTCCCGGTCCTGGCGCCACGCAAGCGAACGTCGCGAGCGGCGGTACCAGCGGAGCAGGCGGGGCACGAGCGCCGGGGAAAGCGGAGCATCGACCTTCGGGCGAGAACTCACGGGACTCACGCTCGCATCGAGCCGGGGACTTAAAGCAGGAAAGGGTTTCGAACCGGCGCCGTGGGCGAGCGCACCGAACCGGTCCGGGTCACGGACGCGACGTTTGAACGTGAGGTCATCCGCTCGACGGTCCCCGTCGTCGTCGACTTCTACGCGGACTGGTCCGCTCCCTGTCGGGTGGCGGAGCCGCTCCTGCGCGACCTCAGCGCGCAGCTCGGGGGACGAGTGAAGATCGCCCGGGTGAACGTAGACGAGGCGGCTCTCGTCGCGCGGTCGTACGGGATTCACATGATCCCTACGTACGTATTCGTGGAGGCTGGGCAGGAGAAGGGACGCGAGGTCGGGTCGGTCGACCTGGTGGCGTTCCGCGAGGGCGTCCGGAAGTACTTCTCGAAGGTCCGTCTCAGTGACGGAAGACACGCCAGCCGGTGAAGTACATCGACATTCCGTACTTCTCCGCGGCCGCGATCACCTCGGGGTCCCGAAGGCTGCCCCCGGGCTGGACGATGAGGGAGACACCCGCCCGGCCCGCGGCCTCGACGCCGTCCGGAAACGGGAAGAAGGCGTCCGATGCGAGGACCGCGCCCTTCGCCCGCTCACCGGCGACTTCGCAGGCGAGTTCGGCGGCCTTGACCCGGGTCGGCTGGCCGGAGCCGATCCCGACCGTCGCGCTGCCCTTCGCAAGAACGATCGCATTCGACTTTGCGTGACGGGCGACCCGCCATGCAAAGTCGATCTCGTTGAGCTGCTCGGCGGACGCCACCGGGCCGGTCACGTGCCGTAGGTCCTTCGGGACGAGCTGGCGCACGTCCGCCTCCTGGAGCAGGAGCCGTCCGAGGGCGCTCTTCGCTTCCCACCGGCCGGGCGCGAGCGTCGGGGGTTCCGTCCGGATCAGCTTGACCTTCGGGCGACGACCGAGCGCCTCCAAACCGGCGACAGAGTATTCGGGGGCCGCGAGCAGGTCGACGAACACTCCCTTCAGGGTCGCGGGGTCGTCCGGTCCGACGGCCCGGTTGACGGCGATCGCACAGCCGTAGCGGGCCACCGGGTCGGTCGCGATCGCCCTCTCGAGCGCTTCCGCGAGCGTCTCTCCCGACGCAACGCCGCAGGGGGTCGCGTGCTTCACGACGGCGGCGCTCGGTAGGGAGAACTCCGCTACGGTAGAGAGCGCGGTGTCGAGGTCGAGAAGGTTCGTGAAGGAGAGCGCCTCCCCCTTCACCACGGTGAAGGGCCGCGGAGTGAGACCGGACCCGGGGGGAAGGACGACACCGTACGTCGCCGCCTTCTGGTGGGGGTTCTCCCCGTACCGAAGACGGAGGGGTTCTCGTCGGAAGACGAGCTCGTCGGGGAAGCCGTCTTGGGTGGTGGTAGGGCGAAGCCCGCGGGAGATTGCCGCGTCGTACGCCGTGCACCTCTCGAAGGCGCGGACGGCGAGGTCGAGTCGCGTGTCGGCCCCCACCGTCCCTCCGTTCGACCGAAGCTCGTCCAGGAGGAGTTCGTACTCCGACGGGTCGGAGACGATCGTGACCCAGGCATGGTTCTTCGCCGCGGCTCGGGCGAGCGTGACCCCGCCGATGTCGATGAACTCCTCGAGGTCGGTTGCGTTCGGGTGCTCGGCGAGGTGCCGTTCGAACGGGTAGAAGTTCACGACGACGAGGTCGAACGGGAGGAGCTGGTGGGCGTCCAGCTCCTTCCGGCCGGCGTCGGTCCGAGGGGCGAGGATTCCCCCGAGGAGTCCCGGATGGAGGGTCTTGATCCGGCCGTCGAACCACGCGGCGATCCCCGTGAGCTCCTCGGCCGGACGAACTTCGACCTGAGCGAGAGCGAGCGAGCGACGAGTCCCTCCCGTCGCCCAGAGCTCCACGCCGAGATCGGAAAGCCCGCGGGCGAACGACGGGAGCCCCTTCTTGTCATCGACGGAGAGAAGGGCTCGCTCGACCCTGGTCCGAGACGCCTGTTCGGTCGCCACCCGCCGTACCCGGAACGGGGAGGAAGGCCGAGAGATAAGTTTCTCGGAGGAACGACGTCCCGCCGACTCCCCGGCGTGTCGAGCGCCGCCGGCCAAGCACAAGTATTAATACACATCCGCCGGCTATTTTCACTACCCTCGTTCGAGGACGGGGCCCAGGGTTTGCATGCCCATCGATCGACGCTCTGCCGGGAGGCTCGTCCGGCATAGCCCCGGTCGTGCGTTCGCCGGTCCACGCCGGGCCTGGCGTCGCCGTTCCCGGCGAGCTCAGGTCTCTGCGGTCGCCGTCATCCTCGGGCTGCTCGTGGTCGTGACGTTCATCGCGAACTACCTGTCGACCACGCTCCCGAACACGATGGCGCAGAACGACCTGCAGCACGAAGTGCAGGTCGAGAACCAGGTCGCCTCACTCTCCGCCGTCCTGCAGGCAGTCGCGAAGAACGGCGTCGCAGGGGCGCAGGTCTCTCAACCGATCACGCTCGGGTCTCTCGGCTCTCCTCCGTTCGCGCCTTCGGATGGCTCTTCCATCACGCCGGGCAACGCGAGCCAGGGTATGCAGGTGAACTTCACGGTGGCCGGCCCCCTGGTCTACACACCGGTCTCGGGCGGTCCACAGGGAGGACCGTACAACACCACGAACGACGCCGGATGTGTCCCCACACCCCCGACGCAACCCACGAACTCGATCACCTGCTCCAGTCCCCGCGTGATCATCTACAACTTCACCGGCGCGCTCGCGAATCAGGCGTCGTACTCACTGACCCTCTCGGGCGGGGGTACCGTCAAGACCAATATTCTTGCCAACCTCTCCACGATTACGATCACCGGGAGCTCCAACCCCGGCATCACGCTCCTCGTGATCGGCAACAACGACTCGATCTCGGTCATCACCTCCTCCGTCCCCGAACACATCACGATCGTCGGCAACTACGATACCCTCACCTTCACCGGCTCGGGGGCGGGCACGATGGAGGATCTTCTCATCGTGGGCAACCACGACACGGTGAACAACAACGCCGTGAGCGGGACGACGGAGGTCGCCTCCATCTACGGGTCGTCCGACGCGTTCAATCCGGGCACGGTATCGAGCTCCCACTTCAACGTCTACTTCAACGGCTACAACCCGCTCTCCCCCGCGTCCACGTGCCCGGTCGACAACCTCTCCTCGTCGGACACGGTCGGTAAGCCGACGGCCTCGAGCTCAACCTTCGCGGTCACGTACAACAACACGGTCTACTCGGGGACGGGGACGGTCTCCGGCACCGGAGGGTCCTGGGGGGTGACGTGGCAGATCCCGGCCCCGTTTGCGTGCCCGTACGTGTTCCAATCGATCACGCCAATCCCGAACTCCGGTCTTCCCCAGAGCGCGAGCTTCGTCACGACGCTCTTCAACACGTACGCTCCGACCGCGCAGGTCGCCTTCGACCAGGGGGCTGTGGTGTACGTGCAGCCGGGCGGTGGCCCGGTGTTCGTCGTCCCGCCCCGGATCTCCTTCGTCAGCGGAACTCTCACCGTGTTCCTGCCGCGATTCGAGCATCTGGTCGTCTCGGAAGGCGGCACCGGGGTCGCGGATGTGAGCGCCCGACTGATCGCGGTGAGCAAGATCATTCTCCCGGGCTACGGGGTCTCGTTCCAGAACGGCTCCCAGGTGACGATCACCATCGTCACCCCGTACGCCGCAGCCTGGAACGCCTACCTCCAGAGCTACACCGCTCTGGCCCCCTACGCCACGTGCACCGGCGCGAACAACGTCTGCAGCTCCGGCACTCCCTACAAGCCGGGCGCGTCCCTCGGCACGATCACGATCCGCATCCCCACCAGCGGGATCGTCCTGCAGCTTCTGAGCGCGCTCTACGACGTCACGATCAGCTAATCGGGACCCAGAGGCACCTGCCCGCTCCGCTCTTCCCCGCTAAGCGGGAGACGGAGGTATCCCCCGGTGAAGCCACGCCTTCGCTCCCCGAAGCGTTCCCCACGTGCGATAGGGCCGAAGCGTGGGAACGTTCGGCTCCGTCGGCGGTGCCGCCAACATGGACCGGGCCCGGAGTGCGTCGCGGTGGTCGACCTCTACGACCGCTCGAGACCCTTCCACGCGGATTAGACGGAACCGCTCGACCGACCCGTCTGCGCCGACGAGACGGCGAGCGAGAAGGGTCTCCCACGCACGGGGGGAGAGCGGGGGAAGGAGTTCCCCCGCGACCTCGAGACCGAGGTAGCGGGGGCGCCGATGGGTGGGCCTACCGGACGAGGTCGATGACTTCCTCGGACTCACCGGCCGCGTAGCCTCCCTTCTGCCCGAGGAGGCTCTGGGCGCGGACGCCGGTGATGATGAGGAGCACCTTGATGGTGTTCTCCATCTCGGGAGAGTTCTCGACCGAGCAGCCCCAGATGATCCGGGCGCGCTTCGAGATCTTGCC
>Ga0187780_10000410_pt1 | contig 32592 bp, 28 predicted proteins | sample 1015_Q2_SP10_20__FD_132429 | JGI IMG/M metagenome (GOLD analysis project Ga0187780, IMG submission 132429) | Tropical peat soil microbial communities from peatlands in Department of Meta, Colombia - 1015_Q2_SP10_20_MG | ecosystem: Environmental > Terrestrial > Soil > Wetlands > Peat | place...
CCATCCCCGCGCGAGACCAGATGGATCCGCGGGTGGCGTGCGATTACCGAAGCCAGCGTTGGGTCGGCCGCGCGCAAGCAGCGCTTGGCCTGAGGCCAGAAGGCGGGCCGGACGGTAACCGGCGTGCTTGCAACACTCACCTGCGCCAGACTCTTTAGTTGCGCCGCCAGGTCGTGCCGCTCGGACCGTCTTCGAGCAACACACCTTCGTCGGCAAGCAAGGCGCGAATCCGGTCCGCTTCCTGGAAATTTCGTGCCTTTTTCGCGGCTGTGCGTTGCTCAACGAGCTGCAGTATGCGTTCGGCAGTCACCATGGGACGAGATGGATCGGCCTGCAGGAACGCTTCGGGATCTTGCTGCAGCAGTCCGAGCACGCCGCCAAGAGCGCGCAACTGCTGTGCGGCCAATACCGATTTGCCACGATTGACTTCACCGGCTAGATCAAAGAGTTCGGCGATTGCCGCCGCGGTATTGAAATCTTCATCCATCGCCGCGGCAAACCGGCGCGCATTTGCGCCGTTCCAATCGACCGCAACCGGTGAGAGATCGAAGCCTCGCAGCGCGGTGTACAACCGAGTCAAGCCCGAGCGCGCATCTGCCAAAAGGTCCTCGGAAAACGAAATCTGGCCCCGATAATGCGTACGCACCAGGAAAAAACGCAGCACCTCGGCCCGGTGACGTTTCAAAGCATCCCGAATGGTCAGGAAGTTGCCCAGCGACTTGGACATCTTGTCCTCCCCGACCCGCAACGCACCGCAGTGCATCCAGACGTTAGCCAGCGGAACCCCGTACGCGCCCTCGCTTTGGGCGATCTCGTTTTCGTGGTGCGGAAAAATCAAGTCGGGGCCGCCGCCGTGGATGTCGATCGTGCGGCCCAAAGTCGCCGCGGCCATTGCCGAGCACTCGATGTGCCATCCGGGTCGTCCCGGACCCCACACCGAGGGCCACTGCGGCTCATCGGGCTTAGCGTGTTTCCACAGCACAAAGTCCAGTGGATCGCGTTTGGATTGGCGCACTTCGATGCGCTCGCCCGCACGCAGCTCGTCCAGTGACTTGCCCGAAAGCTTTCCGTAACCGGCGAACTTGCGCACGGCAAAGTCGACATCGCCATCGTCGGCCAGATAGGCCAAACCCCGGTGTTCGAGCACTCCAATCAGATCGAGCATCTGCGCGACATACTGCGTTGCACGCGGCTCGATGTCCGGTCGCTGAATTCCCAGGGCATCAAGGTCCTCGTGCATCGCCTCAATGTTGCGCTCGGTCACTGCGGAGACCGTTTCACCAGTCTGAAGCGCTCGGCGAATGATCTTGTCGTCGATGTCGGTGATATTGCGCACGTACGTGACGCGCAGGCCCCCGGCCCGCAGCCAGCGCTGTACCACGTCGAAGGCGAGCATCAGGCGGGCGTGCCCAAGGTGGCACAGGTCGTACGTGGTCATGCCACAGACGTACATGCGCACGTGTCCTGGCTCCAGCGGAGCCAGGTCCTGGATCTTGCGCGTCAAGGTGTTGTAGAGGCGAACCGCCATAACGGTGCCGGCCCACCTGAGCCCGTCGGGCGTCGGTACATGTACCATCGACAGTGGCGGGCCGCGTGCATTGTTAGAATGCCAAGTTCATTATAACGTGCCCTCTTCCGACCTTGCTTGCACGCAGTCTTGCGCCGCATTTGGCCGCCTGTACCCTCGTCGCATTGATCGCGTCAATGTCGGCATCGGCGGGCGATTTGCCCTCGACAGCTGCGAGCGACCAAACGCCCGCGCCGGAAACGACCACGGGTGCTACGGCGGCACCGGCCGCTGAGCAAGCAGTTTCTCCCGCGTCCCCGCCAGCAGCGCCGCCTGTACCACCGCCAGCGACACCGTCCGCTGCGCCAATGCCGTCGTCGGCAACGCCGACAACTTCAGCCACCGATCAAACACTCACCACGGGAGCGCCTGCAGCCGCAGCGGGGGCTGGGACGGCCGCGCCGGCCTCTGAGCAAGCGGTTCCCGCGGCGTCCCCGCAAGCGGCGCCGCCGGCGCCACCGCCAGCCACGCTGCCCGCCGCGCCGACGCCCTCATCAGCTTCGCAAACAACCTCGGTCACCGATCAGACCCCTGCGGCGGCGCCCGCCGGCACCAGTGAAACCTCGCCAGCCCCCGAGCCCACGCCAAGTTCCAATCCCGCCGAGCCCATCACACCCGAATTGAACCCGGCCGTTCGCATCAACGCGGCCTTGCGAAAGGGCGATAAGAGTGGTGCACTAAAGATTGCCGATGCGTTTCTTGTTGACCATCCGCGCGATGCCCAAGTGCGTTTTTTGCGTGCGGTTGTGCTCGGGGATCTAAATCGCCAGGAAGATGCGGCGGCGGCGTTGGAGTCGCTCACGCAGGACTTTCCGGAGCTACCCGAACCGTACAACAACTTGGCGGTGATTCGTGCCAACCAGGGCAAATTCGCAGCTGCCGAGCATTACCTGCAATTGGCGATTGCGGCACGGCCGAATTACGTGACCGCGCAGGAGAACCTTGGTGACTTGTACATTTCCATGGCGGCGGCCTCTTACGAGAAAGCCGTTCGTCTGGCGCCGGGTAACGGCACATTAAAGACCAAGCTGAACCTGACACGCGAACTGAGCGGCAAGCTGCGTACCGCACGCTAGCTCGCCGCATGAAATGCGTTTTCCCGCAACAAAGGAGCTCTCCCATGTTTTGGATTCGCCGTAGCACTGTCTTGGCCACCGTCGCAGCCCTTGCCTTTGCCTTTTCGGGCGCATTGCACGCGCAGAGCGCTGCATCTTCACCTGGTGGTGGTGCGGCCGCGCCCGTGGCGGTGACCTTGGAGACCACGGCAGGTGCGATCGTGCTCGAACTCGATGCGCAACATGCGCCGCGCACCGTTGCCAACTTCACGCAATATGTCAATGATGGCTTTTATCCAGGCACGATTTTCCATCGTGTCATCCCTGGGTTCATGATCCAGGGCGGCGGTTTTACGAAGGAGCAGCAGCAAAAGCCAACGCGCGCGCCCATTGCGATCGAGAGCAACAACGGCTTAAAAAACGTACGCGGTTCAATCGCCATGGCGCGGACAAGCGATCCGAACTCTGCAACGGCGCAGTTTTTCATCAATCTAGTAGATAACAGTTTCTTGGACTATCCGGGGCGCGATGGCAATGGTTATACGGTTTTTGGCCGCGTCGTCCAGGGCATGGACGTAGTCGACAAAATCGGTGCGACACCCACCGCTAACCGGGGAGGGGCGTTTTCCAACCTGCCAGTCACAGCGATCGTGATTGAGAAAGCCCGGATCGGAAAGTGAGAAAACCTCGGCGGCCTTTGGCAAAAGCGCCAAATGCCCGTGCAAACGCAACAACATTCAGGAGACCGAAGAGATGGTACGACTGCACACGAACTACGGCGTAATTGGTATCGAGCTTGACGCCGAGCACGCACCCAAGACAGTGGAAAACTTTCTTCGCTACGTTCGCAACGGCCACTACGACAACACTTTATTTCATCGGGTTATCAACGGTTTCATGATCCAAGGCGGGGGCTTTGAGCCCGGCATGCGCCAAAAACCCACCGCGGCGCCGATAGAAAATGAGGCCACCAACGGCTTGCGCAACACGAAGAACACAGTTGCGATGGCGCGCACGTCCGATCCACACTCGGCCACCTCGCAGTTCTTCATCAACGTAGCGGACAACGACTTTCTCAATCACAAGACTCCCTCGGGCCAAGGCTGGGGATACTGCGTCTTTGGAAAGGTGGTCGAGGGCAGTGATGTTGTCGACAAGATCAAGTCCGTGCGCACTTCACGCGCGGGCGCACACCAGGACGTGCCCGAGGAAGATGTCGTGATCCAGCGCGCCGAAGCCGACGAATAAGAACTGATGGCAAGCACCGACCCAGTGCAGCCGGTACCCGCGCGCGCCGCGACCGTCGAGCGATTGTCCCTGCGCGAGCCGATCTTTGTATCGGACCTGCACCTTTGCGCCCAGCGTCCACGCACGCTGCAGCGTTTTCTAGGCCTGCTCGGGCAAGTCGCCGGAAACGTCGCCGAATTGGTGATACTTGGCGATTTGTTCGAGTATTGGGCTGGCGACGATACCTTGCAAGAAAGTGCGAGCGCGCGACTTGGCAGCGAAACGGCAGATCAAGACGACCTTGTGGGTCGGGAGGTTGCCGCAGCCTTGCGCAAGGTCGCAACGCGCGGCACCGTCGTGTACCTGATGCATGGAAACCGCGACATCCTATTGGGCACGCAATTTCTTGCCGAAAGCGGTGCGCAGCTCCTGGCCGATCCGGCAATTGCTTTAATCGGCGGTTCGGCGCCAACATCTGATGCGAGCGGCTTGCCGACGCTGCTTGCGCATGGCGACGCGTATTGCACCCTGGATCTGCCCTACCAGGCTTTTCGTCGCCAGACGCGCGATGCGCAATTTCAGGCGGCATTTTTGGCCCGCTCGCTGCCCGAGCGTCGCCAGCTGATCGGTCAGGCACGCGAGCGCAGCGAAGCGACCAAGCAGCAACTGGATATGCAAATCATGGACGTTACGCCTGCGGCGATTGAACAAGCTTTGCGTGGCGCGGGCGTGCGACATATGGTTCATGGCCACACACACCGGCCCGCGCGACACGAATTTATTCTGGACGGTGTGCCCGCCATCCGTTGGGTGTTGCCCGACTGGGACCAGGACACGGCACCGCCGCGAGGCGGCGGCTTGCGCTGGGTGCATGGAACGCTCGAGGCGTTGACGCTTTAATCCGGCGCCTCTTGCGGCGCTGAATCGCTTGCGCGGCCACTAGGCGAGGCCGACTTGCTGCCCGCCCGCAGACGGCGGGGCAACACCATGGCGCTGGCAATACCGCGCAGAACGTCGACCTCCGTTGACGTTGGCCGAGCTCGCAGCAGCAGCTGGCGCAAGCGCGCGAGCAAATGCTTGGGTTGATTCGGATCGAGATAACCGATGGCCACCAGGCCCTGCTCCAGGTGTGCAAACATCGCCTCTGTTTGTTCGATACTGGCCGCAGGCTCTTGTGGGGAAGATTGCGCGTTAAAGGAACCGCGGCGTGGCAGCGGCTGGTCGGTTTGCTGCACGTACGCCAATAGCTCCCGTCGACTCTCATAGGCGACGACCTGCACCGCTTGCGCCAGGTTCAGCGATCCTCTTTGCGGGTCTGAGGGGATGCTGCAGCAAAGGTGACAGCGCTGCACATCAAGATTGGACAAACCTGTTCGCTCCGGACCAAAGACAAAAGCCACGTGCGCGCCTTCTCGATGCACCACTTCGGCGGCAAACTGCGCTGCATGGCGGATTTCGAGCGGTTGCGGACCGAATTGACGCCCGTAGCCACTGGTAGCCATCGCAAGTTGCACGCCTTTTAATGCCTCGGTCAGAGAATCAAATACGAGCGCCTGCTCGAGCACATCCCTGGCACCTGCGGCCAGGGCGAGCGCTTGCGGCGCGATGCGAAATTGCGGCTCGCGCGGCTGCACCAAATACAGCTGCGCAAAACCCATGGTGCGTATTGCGCGAGCGCACGCGCCGATATTGCCAACATGGCTGGGCGCCACCAAAACAAAGCGCACACGCTCCCAAGGCGCGCTTTCGTGCGGACCTATAGAATGCGTCTGTTGCACCTGCCCTTTTGCCTCCCCAACCGTTTAGGCGCGATTTGGCGCCTGGCTATCGTTTCTGCATGCATCCGTTGCTCAATACCGCGGTAAAAGCCGCCCGAAAGGCCGGTGCGATTATCAATCGCGCCAGTCTCGATTTGGACCTGTTACGAGTAGCCTCCAAGGGTCATGCGGATTTTGTCACGCAGGTCGATCGGGCGGCCGAACAGGCCATCATCGAAACGCTATCCCAGGCCTACCCCGATCACTGCTTTTTGGCGGAAGAATCCGGCGCGCGCCGGCCGCAAAACGCCAGCGACTACACGTGGATCATCGACCCACTCGACGGCACGACCAACTTCATTCATGGCTTTCCCCAATACGGGGTATCCATCGCCTGCCAGCACGGCGGGCAGATTACGCAGGCGGTTGTCTACGATCCCACGCGCAATGATCTATTCACGGCTACCCGCGGACGGGGAGCTTTTCTCAATGACCGGCGTTTGCGCGTATCACGGCGCACGCAGCTAAAAGAAAGCCTTATCGGTACGGGCTTTCCGTTTCGCAATCTGGAGCACCTTGACCGCTATCTGCAGCTGTTCAAACGCGTCACCATGCACACAGCGGGAATTCGCCGCCCGGGCGCAGCGGCGCTGGATCTTGCGTACGTCGCAGCGGGTCGGCTGGACGGTTTTTGGGAGTTTGGCCTTTCCCCGTGGGACATGGCGGCCGGCAGCTTGCTCGTGATCGAGGCCGGGGGTTTGATCGCCGATGACGAAGGAAATGCCGCCTACCTGCAAAGCGGCAATGTCGTCTGCGGTACACCAAAGATCTTTGAACAATTGCTGCGCTTAGTACGTGGCCAAGAACCCACGAGCGATGCCGAGGAGGCAACATGAGCCTTTTTGGCTTGCGTCGAGGTTTGCTGCAACCGCGACCGCTGTATCTGGGCGTCGCCCTCGCATGCGCAGCGCTGGTTGGCTTCGGAATTTTTCTTCAGGAGTACGATCACCTCGAACCCTGCCCGCTTTGCATACTGCAGCGCTACGCCTTCGTCGTAGTGGGCGCAGCGGCGCTCTTGGCGGCAGTGTTGCCACCAGTGCTGGGACGAATCGTCGCAGCTCTGGGTATCTTGATAGCCGTTTGTGGCGCCGGCGTGGGCGCCTGGCACGTTTGGCTGCAGCTTCACCCGCCTGCGGTCTCTTCCTGCGGGCCGAGCCTGGAGTATTTGGTCAGCAACCTTCCGCTCGGACGGGCGTTGCCGCGCATCTTTCAGGGCTATGGAGACTGCACCGCGATCGATTGGAGCTTTCTCGGTATCACGATCCCGGGATGGTCGCTGATCTGGTTGCTGACCCTGGCGCTGTTGCTGGCTCTGGCACAAGTCCGGCGCTAGCTGCTGCCGGACCTGGTCACGCCGGCACTGCCGCCGGCTCGCTTGTCGCACGTCCCGAATACGCGGTCCAGCATCGCCTCGTGAAGTCATAAAGCTTGCAGCGACGTGCGGTATCAAAGTACCAGCGCCAAGAAAAGCGCTGAATCACGATGCGCTGGGGCAGCAACTCCTCGAGCAATTTCTGAGCGTTCTTGAGCCGATATAGTGGAATGCTCATGTCCAAATGATGGGCAGTGTGCTCCATGATGTGGTGCACAACGGCGCCAAAGCGCAAGGGAAAGGTCAGGTGCACCGTCGTGGAAATAAACGGCTGCGCCCGCGCCCAATCGGATCGATCGTCGTACCACGACACCTTCACGTGCGTGTGGTGCACATACACGACAAAGCCGATCATCGAGCACCAGAACAAAAATGGCACCACCAAGCCACAGACAAGAACTGGCAAAAGCGCCTGGCCGGTAGCAGAGGCCGCGGCGACGAGCGCGCCGATCCAAAACATGCCAAATGCCGAAACCAGCAGGCAGTCCCATAGGAAAATCGACCGGCGCGTCCCCATGTAGGCCTTGCTTGGGAAAAACATCCGAAGCCACCAGATCTCGATCATGTAATACAGACCTGGCGCCCAGCCGCTGCGATAGATGCGATCGAGTACCTGCTTCCAGTGCGGAAGCGCATTGAACTCCTCGCGCGTAAGCGGCGCCCAGACAAAATCAAACCCCTTCAGGTTCGTGTACCCATGGTGCACGACGTTATGACCAACGTCCCACAGGCTATAAGGGGTGATGGACGGCAAAAACGCGATGCGCCCGAGCCAGCGGTTCAGGCCGCGGTGGGGCGTGAGACTCTGATGGCAAGCATCATGGCCAATGATGAACAAACGACCGATCATGAATCCGGCCGCGACACCAAAGATGATCTTCGCCACCCAGCCCGTGACGAGCACCGTGGCGCTAAGGGCTGCAAGCAACAAGGTGTAGTCGAAAATCAACAGAAAAATGGCGTAGGCCGTCGTGCGCTTGGAAAGCGGGGCGAGCCAGCGGCGCATGATCTTTCGGTGCGGCAGCGGCGCCGTTACCGGGATCGGGGAAGGATGATGTGCAGAGACTTCGTTCGAATCAGGTGTCATGGCTTCCAGAAGGGGAAAGCGGAACGCGAAGGGAAATTGCCACAGTGCCCGGCTCGACATCCGCCGGGAGCACCGCTTCCCTAGGCCAATCGGAAAAATCGCAACTTGAAATTCTATCGTGCGAATGCCTCAAAATCTTGACAGAGCGCAACTTTCACAACCGGCAAGAAAAACCCGATCGCGGCTCTAATTCGTTATTGGTCGCAACCAGCGCACTGCGCATCGGATTTATGGCGGCTCGGGTAGGATCTGCACCGCAAACCACGCGGTGTTAGCAAGCAGACCTACCAGCCGGTGAGCAAACGCGCAGGAATTTTCTTCCTGCGCGGAAAACATTGCTTCGGCACGCATCGTACCGCTTTTTTTGCGAAATTTCCACAAAAAACGTCATTTTGGGAACAACCTGTCGGTGCAACTTCGATCGTCGTCATCGCAGCCGGTAAGCGTCGAGGATTTTTCGGCGCATACCCCCGTCATGCAGCAGTACCTGCGCATCAAGGCGCAGTACCCGGGTGTGCTGGTCTTTTATCGGATGGGTGATTTTTATGAACTCTTTTATGAAGACGCACAAAGGGCCGCCGCGCTGCTGAACCTGACGCTTACCGCCCGTGGCGTCTCGGCAGGTATGCCGGTGCGCATGGCTGGCGTCCCCGCGGTGAGCGTTGATCAATACCTTGCCCGGCTTGTCCGCTTGGGCGAGTCGGTCGCAATTTGCGAGCAAGTCGGTGATCCGGCGCTTTCGCGCGGTCCGGTGGAGCGTCGCGTCGTGCGCATCGTTACGCCCGGAACACTCACCGAACAAAGCCTGCTTCCCGCCAAGGCCGATTCGGTGCTTGCGGCGATCTGCTATGGCTCGGATGACGAAAACCGCATTGCAATCGCATGGCTCGTGCTCGCAAGCGGCGACTTGCGGCTGATCGCGACCACGCGCGAGGAACTGCCCTCGGAGCTGGCACGAATCGGCCCCGCGGAAATTGTCATCGCGCAGAGCCAGCGCCCACAGCTGACCACGTCGGTCCCGGTGCACGCGGCGCCCGACTGGCATTTTGCCGCGCAGCGCGGCCGCGAACTGCTCTGTAGCGCGCTTGCTGTATCGAGCCTGCGAGCCTTCGAACTCGAGGCCGATGCGCTGGCCCTATCGGCCTGCGCCGGATTGCTCGAGTACGCACAACACACGCAGGGGCGGGCACTGGCGCACGTGACCAAGCTGAAGGTCGAAACGAAATCGGATTTCGTTGCGCTCGATCCCGTGAGCCGGCGCAACCTGGAGTTGACCGAGCCAATGCGCGAGGCCGATGGCCTAACCCTGCTCTCGGTGCTCGACCATTGCGCCACCGGCATGGGTAGCCGGCGACTGCGGCACACGCTGCACCATCCAGTGCGCGATATCGCAACCGTGCGCGCGCGCCACGACATCGTTGAATCCTTGCTGCAGGGGAACTTGGCCACGCGGATGCTCGCGGCGCTGACTTCCGTTCCCGACCTGGACCGAATCGCCAGCCGAATTGCGCTGCGTTCGGCGCGGCCCCGCGAGCTGGCCGCGCTGCGTGACTGCGCGCCAGCGCTGATGCAAGCGGCGCAACTTGCGCACGAGCTCACCGCCGAGAGTGCACGATCAGTCGCGACCGCCGTCTCGCTATCGCCACAGCTTCTCGAACATTTGACCGCGGCGTTGCTTCCCGAACCGGCGTTTAGCCCGCGCGACGGCGACGTGATGCAAAGGGGCTTTGACTCCGAGCTCGATGAACTGCGCGCACTGCGCGATAACGCCGGGGAATTTCTCCTCGAACTCGAATCTCGCGAGCGGGCGCGCACTGGAATTTCCAACCTGCGCGTGGAGTACAACCGGGTACATGGCTTTTATATCGAGGTCACAAACGGTCAAAGCGACAAAGTCCCGCAGGACTATCGACGACGGCAAACCCTGAAAAACGCCGAGCGCTACATCACCCCGGAGCTCAAGGCTTTCGAGGATCGCGCCCTTTCCGCACAAGAACGGGCACGCAACCGCGAAAAAGAGCTCTTTGATGGGCTGCTGCTTGCTCTGCAAAAGCAGGTCGCGGGGCTGCTGGCTAACGCCGATGCGGTTGCCACCCTTGACATGCTTGCTGCGCTAGCACTGCATGCCCGAAGCGCCAATTGGGTACGCCCTCAAATTGTCGAGGAACCGGGGCTAAACATCGAGGGCGCCCGCCACGCCGTGGTGGAGCGCACGCTCGACGATTACACACCCAACGACTGCCGTCTGGGCCCCGAACGGCGCTTGCTGATCATCACCGGACCCAACATGGGCGGAAAGTCGACGTACATGCGCTCCGTCGCCTTGATCGCACTACTTGCCTACTGCGGCAGCTTTGTGCCGGCGTCGGCAGCACGAATCGGGCCCTTGGACCGCATTCTCACGCGCATCGGTGCAGCGGACGACCTTGCTCGCGGCGCTTCGACCTTCCTGGTCGAGATGAGCGAAGCGGCTGCGATTTTGCACAGCGCCGGGCCGCAAAGTCTCGTGTTGATGGATGAAATCGGCCGCGGAACGTCAACTTTCGATGGCATGGCGCTGGCCGCCGCCATCGTCCGCGCCTTGGTCGAGGACAACGCTTGCATGACGCTGTTTGCCACACATTATTTCGAAATCACCGCCTTGGCCGCTCGGCTGCCGGGCGTTGCCAACGTGCACGTCGCCGCGACCCAAAGCGGCGACAAGCTCGTATTTCTTCACCAAGTTCGCGAGGGGCCAGCCAATCAAAGCCACGGTCTGGCCGTGGCGGCACTCGCTGGAGTGCCGCGCGCAATCATTGCGCACGCCCGTGAGCTTTTGGCGCAACTCGAACGTGGCCAGCCCATGGCCGGGACGCAGCTGGACTTGTTCGCACCTTCGCGCACGCAACCAACAAACGAGCACCCTGCGCTAGCAACGCAGCGCGCCGCTACCACGCCCCAGCCCCCCGATCGGTTGCGCGAACGCCTTCGGCAGATCGAGCCGGACCAACTGACACCAAGAGCCGCATTGGAGCTGCTCTATGAGCTTCAATCGCTGGCCGATTCGGCGCATCCGGAGTCGCGTTGAGCACGGCCGTCACGCCGCTGCGGCGCCTGGGCAAATTCGGTGTACGCGAATTTCTCGCACGCTACTGGCAACGCGAAGCTGTCTGCATACCTCAGGCGATTGCTGGCTTTACCAGCCCGATTTCACGCGCGCGTCTGTTCGAGCTGGCAAGCAATCCCGAGGTTGAGTCGCGCTTGGTTAGCGCTTTTTCCGGACGCTGGAAACTGCGGCACGGCCCCATTGCCGCCGCAGCTTTGCCTTCCTTGCGCCGTGCCAATTGGACCTTGCTGGTTCAGGGGGTCGATCTGCACGATGACGCCGTGTGGGCTCTTGCCGCCCGGTTTCGCTTTCTTCCTGCGGCGCGCTTTGACGACGTGATGATTAGCTATGCAAGCTATGGGGGCGGCGTCGGCCCGCACGTCGATCAATACGACGTTTTCTTGCTGCAGGCGCAGGGGCGGCGTCGATGGCGCATCGCCACCGAGTTCGATCCGCAACTCGTTTCCGGTGTGCCATTGCAGTTGCTTGCCAATTTTCAGCACCAGCGCGAATGGGTACTCGAACCCGGAGATCTGCTGTATTTGCCCCCTGGTGTGGCGCACGAAGGCGTCGCGCTCGAACCCGGTATCACGATTTCGATCGGATTTCGCCTGCCCATGCGGCAAGAAATCATGGAAGCATGGTCGGAGCGACAGTTGCGGATTGCGCCCCGCATGGACCGACTCATCGATCGCACGCGCCGCCCGACAAAAGCACCGGCGCGTTTGCCCAGTAGCATGGTCAAGGACGCAACCCGAAAACTGCGTCAGATTCGCCCTTCTGCAATCGAAGTTCGGCGCACTTTGCTTGAGCATTTAAGCGAGCCAAAGCCCTCGGTGCGCTTTGCACCGCGACGCCTCGCCACTGGGCAGCAGCGCTTTACCAACGCGGCGTGCCGACGCGGTGTGGTTTTGGACCTTCGCACACGCATGCTTTATCAAGGCGAGGACATCGCAATCAACGGCGAGATTCAGCCTCAACTGCCCGCGGCCGCGCAGCGCCTCTTGCGCACCTTGGCCAATTGCCAGCACTTGCCCGCCGAGGCGCTGGGCTCCATCGGGGGCCGCAATGCACAAGCACTCTTAGCGCTTTTACACGACTGGTATCGGTTCGGCTGGTTACATCTTGCCGCTTACTAGGGATGCAGCGCCCGAAAACAGGAAATGTTGCATTGCGCAAGCTATAATCCGCACCCGGAGAGTTCGAGGTCGTCGCTCGGCGATGGCCCATACCGGTGCTGTTCTGGGCGGTCGACTCGCCAAGAGGTTCTGTCTTCTTTTTTTCATTAGAAGGGAAAACATCGTGAAGAAATTGCTGCTTGCCGCTTCTCTGTCGGTGGCCGCCTTGGCCGCGTGCGAAAAACCTGCGCCTCCTCCGCCGCCGCCGGCCCCGGCCGCTGCTCCGGCACCCGCTCCCGCGCCCGCTCCGGCCACGGACGCTGGTAGCGCCGCTCCGGCTGCGCCCGCCGCTGCACCTGCAGAAATGAAGAAGGACGAAAAGAAGTAAACGGCATCACGCTGCAAACAAAAAGGGCCGGCATGTGCCGGCCCTTTTTGTTTTGCGTCCGTGCGGCGAAATTGGCCCCTGGAGCGCGCGTTGCCCCTAGCGAAGCTGCTCCATGATCTGATCCAAGATGCGCACCGCGGTCGTGCCCGCGTCGGGCTTTCCGTCCGGGCCTTGGACCTCAACCGCGGTGGTCGGGCCGTTAGCGCTCATGACGATACGAAACTGCTGCTCGGGAATCTTCGAATCGGCATTAAAGATACGATCCCACCAACTTTTTTTCTCCCGTTCCTTCGCCTCGTACTCCGGATCGAGATATCGCACCGCATAGGTCGTCTTGTCGCGTAGGCGCTCTTCTACGGTAAAGCCGCCCCGATCGAGCGCGATGCCGACCCTGCGCCAAGTGCGATCCAGGCTGTCTTCCACCTGCAGCGTGACCATGCCTCCGACAGTAACCTTGTGCACACGCGAATCCGACACCGACGTCTCCGGAACGCTGGCCGGACTCGTCGGCGCAACTGCACTGGGCGAAGGTGCTACTGCGACCTGCAGCGGTGCAGCCGATGCAAAGCGCAGCGCAACCCGCTGCAGCATCTCGGCCTCCAGTTCCGGGCGCGGGGGCACGGCTTGCCACTTTGTGGTCTCGTGCAGCGGCGAAGTGAAAACTTCCTCCATGGCGCGATGGCTGATGGTGATCTCCGCTGTGTTTTTTTCCGTGCGCTCGATGCGCGCACGATACTTGTTGCGCTCGCCATTGGCGTCATAGGAACCAAAAACCTTATGCAGGACGTTGCGCAGCGCATCTTGTTCGATCACCGGATGCGTTTCGGCCCAATCGGTTTCCAGAACCCCTAGGCGTGGGTCATCCACAGCGATCTTGTAGCCCAGGCTCGTCCATAGATCTTTGATCGTTGCGTAGGCAATCTCAGGCGATAGATCGACTGCGAGCCAGCGCTGATTGCCATCGCGCACGATCCGCGCACCCGCGACGGTGGGTGCAACATTGGCTCCAGCGGGCGCAACCTGCGGCGCCGCTCCCGTAGCGGCGGCTTCCGTCACTACCGCCGATGGGGCGGGCGCGTTCGCAGCGCCAGCGTTGGCAGCACTAGCGTTCGCGGCGCTGGTATTCGCAGCACTAGCTTTGGCGGCGGCGCTGGCAGTGGGCAATGCGTAGCGATCGTCTTTCGGTAGCTGCGATAGATCCGGTGGCACCTCCAGGGGCTCCTGGCGAGGCTTGGCCTTGCGATAGTCGTAGGCTTCTTCGTCCGAGCCAAAGTGCAACCAGGAGCAACCGCTAAGCGTCGCTCCAAGGAACAAAACGAACGTAATTGCCGCCAATCCACTGCGTCGTGCAAAAGTCAAAGTACCCGCCACCGTAAAACTCCCGAAAAAAAGGCGATTTTTGCCTGCTCACGCGAGCCCTTGCATCGCGTCACCGCCTTGTTCGCGCCTGCGCTTGCATCGGCTGGCGCAACGGCCCCGCGCTTTATCCGCCCCTTACTCCACGCCTGCTTCGCGCAGTGCTCCAATCACCGTTTCCTGGCCCGCTGCAGACAGCGGTACCAGCGGCAGGCGCAAGCCGCCGCTTATGCGCCCCATTCTCGCCAGAGCCCACTTGGTGGGTATCGGACTGGGTTCGACAAACAAGCGCTGGTGCAAGGGCATCATTCGCTCGTTTAACGCGCGTGCCCGCAGCACATCGCCAGCAAGGGCCGCCGCGCACATCTGGCTCATAGGCCGCGGGGCGACGTTGGCCGTGACCGAAATTACGCCCTGCCCTCCTAAAAGCATAAATGCCAAGGCGCTGTCGTCGTTGCCGCTGTACTGGGCAAAGTTGCTTGGCCCACGGCGGCGCATTTCGACCACACGTGACAGATCTCCACTGGCGTCCTTGATCCCCACGATTCCGGGCACCTGCGTCAAGCGCAGGGCTGTTTCCACCGACAGGTCGGCAACAGTGCGCGAGGGAACGTTGTACAAGATGATGGGTAGGTCGACGGCTTCCGCAATTGCCCGAAAATGCCGGTATATGCCCTCCTGGTTGGGCCGGTTGTAGTAGGGCACGACCTGCAAGCTGGCATCGGCGCCAACGCGCTTGGCGTGGGCGGTCAGTTCGATGGCTTCACTCGTGGAATTGGCGCCGGTACCGGCGATGACCTTTACACGGCCCCGCGCGGCCTCTACCGCGACTCGGATAAGTTCCACGTGCTCGGAAGGATCGACCGTCGCCGACTCGCCCGTTGTTCCGACGGCCACAATTGCGTTGGTGCCTTCCGCAATCTGCCAATCGATCAAACGGCGATACGCCTCCAAATCGAGCGCTCCGTCCTCGCGCATCGGTGTGACGATCGCGACCAGGCTACCGGTGATCATGATCAAGCCGTCCTATGCATCGATGGGGAGGTGCTGCGACCAAGTGGCACGCAACGCGGGCGCTTGGATGCCGAACGCACCGTGGCCAGCAAAAGTATTTTACACGGCATAGCGCCGGCCCACTGGCACGGCTAAACGCCGTGCGCTTGCTGGCAACCTCGGAGAACGAGAGGACTAGGAATAGCCAAGACCCATCGCTTCGCGCACATCGCGCATGGTCTCTTGCGCAACTGCCCGCGCCCGATTGCAACCGTCGGCGACGATGGATCGCACCAATGAGGGATCATCCAGATAGGGCTGTGCGCGCTGGCGCCACGGTTCTTGCTCCGCGATCATCGCTTCGATAAGCGGTTGCTTGCATTCCAGGCAGCCAATTCCCGCCGATCGACATCCTTTTTGCACCCAAGCCTGAACGGCCTCGTTCGAATACACCTGATGCAGCTGCCAGACCGGACAACGCTCCGGGTCCCCCGGATCGGACCGGCGCACGCGCGCAGGGTCGGTCATCATCCGGCGAATTTTTTCGGTCAGCGACTTGGGCTCCTCGCGCATCGAAATATCGTTGCCGTAGCTCTTGGACATTTTCTGGCCATCAACCCCAGGCAGTCGCGGCGAGCTTGTGAGCACGGACTCGGGTTCGACCAAGATGAGGCGGCGCGCACCCTCCAGATATCCGAACAATCGCTCACGGTCGCCGTGCGAAAGGCTTTGCAGTTGTGCCAGCATCGCGCGGCCCTGCTCGAGGGCTTCCTCGTCACCGTGCTCCTGGTAGCGCGCTCTGAGCTCCAAGTACAACTTGCTGCGACGAGCGCCGAGCTTTTTGACCGCCGCTCGGGCCTTTTCCTCAAAGCCCGGCTCGCGACCAAAGAGATGATTAAAGCGTCGCGCCAATTCGCGTGTCATCTCGATGTGTGGCACCTGGTCCTCGCCGACCGGCACTAGGTTGGCGCGGTAGATCAGGATGTCGGCAGCCTGCATCAGCGGATAGCCAAGAAAGCCATAGGTGGACAGATCGCGGTCGCGCAAGCGCTCGATCTGATCCTTATAGGTCGGAACGCGCTCGAGCCAGCCTAGCGGCGTGGACATCGCCAGCAGCAAGAACAGCTCGGCGTGTTCCGGCACGCGCGACTGTATAAAAACCGTGGCCTTGGCCGGATCAATACCGGCTGCGAACCAGTCGATCAACATGTCCCACACGCTGCTCTCAAGCACATCGGGTGTGTCGTAGTGGGTTGTCAACGCGTGCCAGTCCGCGACAAAGAAAAAACACGGATGCTCGTCTTGCAGTCGAATCCAATTTTTTAGCGCACCGTGGAAGTGACCGATATGCATCGCCCCGGTTGGGCGCATGCCAGATAAAACGCGATCGGCAAACATGGTCGAGCCGGCCGGCGCTGCGCGCCGACCATATTGCTCCTGGATAAAAAGTCGAAGACCCCAGTCTAACAGCGCGGCAAGTCACCGATGGCTCAGCTCAATCCGAGCGGCTCCAGGGCACCGCGGCCCACGCGAACAACAGTCGGAACGCCCGAAGTCAGGTCAATTACCGTTGTGGGTTCTACTCCGCAGCTACCGGCATCGAGCACAACGTCCAGTTCATTGTCGAGTCGGGCCCGGATTTCGTCCACATCGTTTAACGGCAGTGGATCACCCGGCAGCTGCAGACTCGAGCCGATCACGGGCTGACCGAGCGCGTGCAGCAATTGCAATGCCACCGTGTGATCCGGTACGCGAATGCCGATGGTCTTGCGCGAGGGATGTGAGAGGCGCCGTGGGACCTCTCGCGTGGCCTGCAAAATGAACGTGTACGGTCCTGGAGTCGCCTGCCGCAACAGCCGATACGAGGCGTTATCCACCCTTGCATAGGTGGCGATTTCCGACAGATCGCGGCATAGCAAACTTAATTGATGACGCTCGTCGATCCGGCGCAGGCGCCGGATGCGATCGACTGCCGGCTTGTCATCCAGGTGACAGACCAGGGCGTAACACGAGTCCGTTGGTATGGCCGCGATGCCGCCATCGGCCAAAATCTGCGCCGCCTGCCGCAACAAGCGGGCCTGCGGATTTTGTGCGTGAACCGCGAGAAATTTCGTCATTTTTTCTGGCACGCGAGCGCCATGGCGCCGCAATCCGAAGGCGCATGGTAGCGGGATTGGTGCGCAGAGCGCGCATCAGCGCGCCGCGATATTGCTCAAAAGGCAGCTCGCCGCAACGCACGCAATAGCACGGCCCGCAGCGCGAGCCGCGGCCACGTTGCCCGCAGGTTCAGTGGCGTGCTACGTAGGAGTGCACCGCCCGAGAGTCGGCCAAATGCACGCGATGTGCCGCTTTGGCCACGGCCGCGGCGAGCACCTGCCCGCGCATCTCTGGCGCTGCGTCGATCAGCCGCGTCATCCAGGTCAAAGGCACTTCGCGGTAATGGCGCCGATCGGGCCGGTAGGTCAATTCGCGCCAACCCTCGTGCATCAGCCAGCGCCACAGATCATCACTCATTCCCGCCTGAATCGTCATGCGCACATCCTGCCGAACGATGCAGGCACCGATACCGGGCTTGGGGCCGCGACGAGGTAGCGCACGCTCTTTTTGAAGGCTCAAAAAGCCTCGAACACGACTACGAAGTAATGCGATCACAACCATCTCTCTCCAAGAAGATCGCTGCTTCAACGGGCTAGGAGCATCACTAGTCCAACGGCAGCTCGATGAATTCACAATAGCGCCGAGCAAAAGCGCTAGGGATCACGCCTATCGACTATTCAGTATTGGTAAATGAAAATTTTCCATATCCCAAAGGGCTTAGCGCACTTCGACGGTTCCGATTAGCGCTACCGCGTGTTGCGGCGCAGGTACGCTCGCCGCAGGGCCTGCGCACGCGGCTGCAACGGATAGCCAGCGCCTACAATCGCGCTTTGTGTGATGCGGCCGGCCATGCTCTAACGTACCGCCGCACAACAAGATCGCAAGCGGGAGAGGTGTCGTGGCGATTTACCGGTTGGGCGAGCGCCGACCAGAAATTCACCCGAGCGCGTACGTGCACGAGAGCGCCGTGCTAATCGGTGCGGTAGTCCTTGGACCGCGCGCCAGCGTTTGGCCAGGGGCCGTACTGCGGGCCGATAACGAACCGATAGAAATCGGTGAAGAGACAAATGTCCAAGACGGTTGCGTCCTGCACACGGACCCTGGGCTGCCGATTCGTATCGGCGCGCGCGTTTCGGTCGGTCACCAGAGCATGTTGCACGGATGCACGATCGGGGACGGCTCGCTCATCGGCATACAGACGGTGATCCTCAATGAATGCGCAGTGGGGCGAAACTGTCTCATTGGCGCCTGTGCCCTGCTGACCGAGCGCAAGCAGATCCCGGACGCAAGCATGGTTGTTGGAACCCCGGCAAAGGTCCTTCGGGCGCTGCGTCCGGAAGAAATCGAGCGCATGGCCGACAACGCGCTGTCGTACGTGCGCCGTGCAGCGCTATTCGCCGCTGAACTGCAGCGCCTGGCTTGAGGCAACCTGGTCGGCGGCGCTTGGTACGCCGTCGGCAGCGCGCACGAACTGGAAGAACGTCTCATCGGAGCGCATCATGTGCAGCTCTCTTCGCGCCCGCTCCTCGATGGCTTCGCTGCCCTGACGTAAACTGGCCAGCTCCGCGAGCAGTACCTGGTTACGGGCGCGCAACGCAGCGTTGGACGCTTGCCTTGCCTCAAGCTGACGTTGCAGATCCCAGACGCGCAGCCAGCCGCCGTGGCCTAACCAAAGCGGCCACTGGATGGCGATCAGCATTGCGCCCAAAAGCAAGGGGAGGCGCTTCATAAAAGTGGCGCGTTGCCCATGCCAGGGGGTGTCAGAAGATCAGGTTGTAATAGGCGCCCCGGCCGGCATACTGCGCCACCTCCCCCAGGTCCTCCTCGATGCGCAATAGCTGGTTGTACTTGGCGATACGGTCGCTGCGCGAAAGCGAACCGGTCTTGATCTGCATCGTGTTAGCGGCCACGGCGATGTCCGCGATCGTCGAGTCCTCGGTCTCGCCGGAGCGGTGGCTGATTACAGTGGTGTAGCCGGCCGTTTTGGCCATTTCGATCGCCGCAAAAGTCTCCGTCAGGGTTCCGATCTGGTTGACCTTGATCAGCACGGAATTGCCGATCGATCGGCGGATGCCTTCGCGCAAGATACGCGTATTCGTTACGAAGATGTCGTCGCCAACCAGCTGCACCTTCGCGCCCAGGCGCTGGGTCAATACCTCCCAGCCGTCCCAATCGTTTTCCGCCATGCCATCTTCGATCGAAATAATGGGATAGCGCTCACACCACTGCTCGAGCACGTCCGTGAATTCGCGCGCGCTCAAATTCAGACCTTCGGCGCCAAGCCAGTACCGGCCGTCGCGATAAAACTCGGAGCTGGCGCAATCGAGCGCGAGCGCAATCTGCGATCCGGCTTCAAATCCAGCATCGGCGATCGCATCCAGTATGAGTCGGATCGCCTCCTCGTGGTTTTGCACGCTGGGCGCAAAGCCGCCCTCATCGCCCACGGCTGTTGTCAGGCCGCGATCCCGCAAGCGCCTTTTAAGTGCATGGAACACTTCCGATCCGTACCGCAGCGCCTCCGAAAAGCTCGGCGCACCCAGGGGTACGATCATGAATTCCTGGACGTCCAGGTTGTTGTCCGCATGGGCCCCGCCGTTGATAACGTTCATCATCGGTACCGGCATTTGCACGGCCCCCACACCTCCGAGATAACGATATAGCGGCAGGCCCGCCTCCTCCGCCGCCGCCTTGGCTACTGCCAGCGACACCGCCAGCGTTGCGTTGGCCCCCAAACGAGACTTGTTTTCGGTTCCGTCAAGATCGATCAAGGTGCGGTCAAGAAACGCCTGCTCGGCGGCCTCCAGACCCATGATTGCCTCAGAGATTTCGGTGTTCAGATGCTCCACAGCATTTTGTACGCCCTTGCCCAGGTAACGCGACCGGTCGCCATCGCGCAACTCCACCGCTTCGCGCGAGCCCGTCGAAGCGCCGCTCGGAACCGCGGCCCGGCCCATGACGCCGCTTTCGAGCAAAACATCACACTCGACCGTCGGGTTGCCCCGCGAATCGAGGATCTCGCGGCCGACGATGTCAACGATTGCGCTCATACATTGCCCTTTTTGGCTAGTTAAATTTGTTTTCGAGAAAGCCGCACGCTTTCACCATCCGATCGATCTCCATGAGCGAGCCCAATAGCTCCCGCATGTGCTGCAGCGGCACCGCATTGGGGCCGTCGGACTTCGCCTTGTCAGGGTCCGGATGGGTCTCGAGAAAGATTCCAGCCACACCGCTGGCAGCGGCCGCGCGCGCAAGCACCGGAACGAATTCGCGCTGACCACCACTGCTCGCACCTTGCCCTCCGGGCAACTGCACCGAATGTGTGGCGTCAAATACCACCGGGCAAGCAGTCTGGCGCATGATGGCAAGCGAACGCATGTCGCTTACTAAGTTGTTGTAACCAAAGGAAGCACCGCGCTCGCAAACCATAAACCGATCTTCGTCCAACCCTGCGTCGCGCGCCGCACTGCGCGCTTTCTCGACGACATTGATCATGTCCCCTGGGGCAAGAAATTGGCCCTTCTTGATATTGATTGGCCGCCCGCTGCGCGCGCAGGCGTAAATGAAGTCCGTTTGCCGGCACAAAAACGCGGGCGTCTGCAGAACGTCCACTACCGATGCGACCGGGTCGATTTCCTCTTCCGTGTGTACGTCAGTGATCACCGGCAGGCCCAATTCGCTGCGCACCTTTGCCAGCACGCGCAAGCCTTTTTCCATTCCCATGCCACGAAACGATCCGCCCGAGCTGCGGTTGGCCTTGTCGTAGCTCGCCTTGAATACAAGATTGATTCCCAGCGCTGTCGTTACTTCCTGCAAGTGCTCGGCAATTCGTAGCGTCAGCTCCTCGCTTTCGACGACACAAGGGCCGGCAATGACGAACAAGGGATGATGTAGGCCGACGTCAAATCCGCACAGCTTCATGCCTTCGCCTTCATCACAAGGCGTCCAGATTGCAAAAACGCCCTCACGCAGCGACCTTGTGCAGAGGCGTATCCAAGCGTCGTTGACGAAACGCGATGGCCGCTTCGATGAACGCACGAAACAGCGGATGGCCGCTGCGGGGTGTGGAGGTAAATTCCGGGTGAAACTGAACACCGATGAAAAACGGGTGCGAGGGTAACTCCATGATCTCCGGCAGGTTCTCGGTCGGCGTACGCGCGCTAATGCGCAAACCCTTGGCCTCCAGTTGGGGCACGTAGCGGTTGTTGACCTCGTAGCGGTGGCGGTGCCGCTCATTGACCTCGGGACCATAAATCCGATATGCGAGCGATCCCAGCTCGACGGGGCATCGCTGCGAGCCCAGACGCATCGTTCCGCCCAGATCGGATTCCTCCGAGCGCATTTCCGTGCGACCCGATTGATCGACCCACTCGGTAATCAATCCGACGACAGGATGCGCGGTGTCACGCTCGAACTCGGTGCTGTTGGCGCCGGTCAAACCGCAGACGCTGCGGGCGAACTCGATGGTTGCCAGCTGCATTCCAAAACAAATGCCCAGATAGGGAACGCCGTTTTCGCGGGCGTAGGTGATGGCGTGGATCTTGCCTTCGGCACCGCGACGACCGAAACCGCCGGGCACGAGGATCGCATCCAGGTGTGACAGATCGGGCAGTCCCTGCTGCTCGATGAGTTCCGAATCCACGTACTCGATCCGCACGCGCGTGCGCGTCTGGATGCCCGCATGGATCAGCGCCTCGTTTAGCGATTTGTAGGAGTCCGAAAGCTCGACGTACTTGCCGATCATCCCAACGCGCACTTCGCCGTGGGGATGCTCCAGCGCCTCCACCAGACGCGCCCAAGAGGAAAGATCGGCAGGCCGGGCCATGATGTTGAGCTTGGAGCAAACGATCTGGTCGAGCCCTTGCCGGTGCAGCATGGAGGGAATCTTGTAAATCGAATCGGCGTCCCAAACCGAAATCACCGCGTCAAGCACGACATTAGAAAACAACGAGATCTTCGAGCGCTCCTCATCGGGAATGGGGCGGTCGGCGCGGCATAGCAGCACGTCGGGGGAAATACCGATTTCACGAAGCTTTTGCACGCTGTGCTGCGTGGGTTTGGTCTTCAGTTCGCCGGCAGCCGGAATGAACGGCACCAGCGTCAGGTGGACAAAGCACGCGCTTGCCGGCCCCATGCGCAAGCTCATCTGGCGCACAGCCTCCAGAAATGGCAATGATTCAATGTCGCCGACCGTGCCGCCGATTTCGACAATTGCCACATCCACCGGCGCGCTGCCGCTGCCCTTGGCGCCGCGCTCTATGAAGTCTTGGATTTCGTTGGTGATGTGCGGGATCACCTGAACCGTCTTTCCCAGGTACTCGCCACGACGCTCTTTGCGGATTACCGAGTCGTAAATCTGACCGGTGGTGAAGTTGTTTACTCGCCGCATGCGCGACGAAATGAAGCGCTCGTAGTGCCCCAGGTCCAGGTCCGTCTCCGCACCATCTTCCGTGACGAAAACTTCCCCATGCTGAAATGGGCTCATCGTGCCCGGATCCACGTTGATATAGGGATCGAGCTTCACGAGTGTGACGGTCAGGCCGCGCGATTCCAAAATCGCGCCGAGGGAGGCGGCGGCAATTCCCTTGCCCAGGGAAGAAACCACGCCGCCGGTAACAAAAACGTACTTGGTCATGGTCCGCGCGTCCGCGTATTTGCAATGGCTAGCGCCATTGAAAACGCGCACGTTGCCGGTAAAGGCGCAGTATACCGGGTGAGCGCCGGCCTCACTACCGGCGCGCTCGCTTACAGACCTAAACGACGCCGTCCGTCGCGCGCCAGGCGGCTTACAGACCGGCGATGACCTCGCGCAGTTTCTCGACAATCTCGTCGATGTGCTTTTTCTCGGCAATCAGCGGCGGCGCAATGACGAGCGAGTCTCCGGTGTTTTTTAAATGCAATCCCCGGTCAAAGAGCCGCTTTTGCGCCTCGTGCCCCCGCACCGCGGGAGTGCCCGCGGCGGCCAGCTCGACCGCGGCCAGCATTCCCATCGAACGAATGTCGGCCACCACCGGCAGATCGCGCAGTGAATGAATCCCATCCGCAAGATACGGGCTGAGCTCCCGCGCCCGTTCGACCAGGCGATCTTTCTTGTAAATATCCATCATCGCCAAGCCCGCTGCGCAAGATGCCGGATGCCCGGAGTACGTGTAGCCGTGGAAGAACTCAATGCCGCGCTCCGGGCCGGCTTCGTTAATAGCGTCGTAGATCTGCTGGCGGACCGCCACCGCGCCCATGGGCTGTGCACCGTTGGTCAGCGCCTTGGCCATCGTGATGATGTCGGGCGTCACACCAAAAGCTTGGGCGCCAAAATGCGCTCCCATGCGACCCCAACCGCAAATGACTTCGTCAAATACCAGCAATATGCCGTTGGCATCGCAAATCTCGCGCAGGCGATCAAGATATCCCACCGGTGGTGGCAGGCAACCAAAGGCACCGGCGACTGGTTCAACAAACACGGCGGCGATGTTTTCCCCACCGTAGAGCAGGCAAAAGCGCGCTAGATCCTCAGCCAGTTCGGCTCCCGACTCTGGCTGCCCCTTAACGAACCGATTGGCAGGCAGCGCCGTGTGCCGCATGTGATAGACCGTGGCTAGACCCGTGCCATACGCGCGCCGGTTGTTGAGCAAACCCCCTAGAGCAACGCCACCCATGTTGACGCCGTGATAGGCCCGTTCGCGCGAGACGAAGATCTGCCGCTGGGGCTGCCCGCGCACGCGATGCACCATAAGGGCGATTTTCATCGCCGTGTCCACCGCCTCGGAGCCCGAGTTGACAAAAAACACCCGGTTTATCCCGGGTGGCGTGTGTTCGACAATCCGATTGGCCAACTCGAACGCGCCCGCATGTCCCCGCAGAAAGGTCGGCGCAAAGTCCAGGGTTTGTAACTGCCGGTACACCGCCTCGGCGATTTCCGGTCGACCGTGTCCCGCGGCAGCGCAAAAAAGGCCGGCCGACGCGTCGATGATCTTGCGCCCGCCAGCGGCAAAGTAATACATCCCCTCGGCACGCTCGATGAGCCGAGGCTCGCGCTGAAACTCTTTGTTGGGCGTAAACGGCAACCAGAATTGCTGCAATTGCGATTCGGCTGACCGACGACCCTGCTTCGTTGCCGCATGATTGGAGTGACCCATAGCACCGCCCTCTTGTGATGTTGCTCAAATTCCTCGCGCTGCCGACGCGGGTTCTTTCGAGCGGCTGCGTAACGAGGCGCGTGCACTCGCAAGAACTGCCCGAATCGCGCTAGGCGCCCGGCGCGGCCGCGCGCTTTTCCCATTCTAGGGAAACTCGCGATATCCTGCTGCGGTGCGTTGCCGGCGCTTTGGCAACAGGATATTGTCGGCGTCGCACCGGGTGGCCTCGTTACAAGCCTAAAGGCCTATGATGCAGCGAACTTGGTCACGACGCGTACGCAACATCGCTTTGCTCTGTCTGGCGCTATGCGCGGGCGGTTGCAGCGTGGGCCCGTACTATTCCCAGGCCGTGGCGGGAGAGTTCGCCATGCTTTCCGCGGCGCGGCCTATACCAGAATGGCTCGCTGACCCCGCGACGCCTCCGGAATTGCGAGAGCGTCTGGAGCTGGCACGCGATATTCGCGCGTTTGCCTCCCGGGAACTCGCACTGCCAGATAACAGCAGCTACACCCGCTATGCCGATTTGCATCGACCCAGCGCGGTGTGGAATGTGTTTGCCACTGGGGAGCTCTCACTGGAGCTCAAGACCTGGTGTTACCCCTTCTTTGGCTGCGCTTCCTACCGCGGGTACTTTCATCAGACCGATGCAGACGCGCTGGCGCAACAGCTCGCCGCCAAAGGCATGGATGTTTTCGTTGCGCCCGTTCCTGCCTACTCGACGTTGGGCTGGTTTTCCGATCCGGTGCTCAACACTTTCGTGGGATGGCCGGAACCCGAGCTCGCACGGCTGATTTTTCATGAGCTTGCGCATCAGCTCGTGTACGTAAGCGATGACACGCGGTTTAACGAAAGCTTCGCAACCGCGGTCGAGCGCGAGGGCGTTGCCCGCTGGGTCGCCGCGCGTAACGATCCGCAGCTGCGAGAGCAACTGGCACAAGAGCAATCGCGCCACTCCGACCTGCTCGCATTGCTGCAGCAGGTGCGCGGCAAACTACAGGCGGTTTATGAGTCGGCGGCGCCCGATGCGCAACGCCGCCAGCGCAAGGCGCAGATCCTTGCGCAGCTGCAGGCAAGCTACCAGCTGCTGCGCGATCAGCACTGGGACGGTTACGAAGGCTATGACGGGTTTTTCCGCACGCCCTGGACTAATGCGCGGCTGGCGGCGCTGGCGGCGTACCAGGACGATGTGCCAGCGTTTGAGGCGCTGCTTGTGCGCGAGCGCGGCGATATGCACCGCTTTTTCGAGGAGGTCAGAAAACTGGCCGCACTTGCGCCCGCAGAGCGTAACGTGCGGTTGCGCGCGCTTGCCCCGGTACCGGGCGACGCGCCGATCCGCGATACGATGCGCCGGCAGCCCAGCGTAGCTGCACACATACCATGAACGAGCTTCTCGACAACGAACCAAGTGGTCGCACCGGCGACCAGCGGCCAGATCCCGATGCGTTGCTCGCGCGTATCCAGGACGATGCCGCGCGCGCGCAGCGCGGGCGGCTGAAGATCTTCTTTGGCGCCTCGGCGGGTGTGGGGAAAACCTACGCCATGCTCGCGGCCGCGCGGCGCATGCGCGAGCAAGGCGTGGACGTCGTCGTAGGCATCGTCGAAACGCACGGGCGCGCGGAGACCGAGGCGATGGCATCGAACCTGGAGCGGCTGCCGCTGCGGGAAGTGTCGTACCGCGGCCGCGCGCTCAGGGAATTTGACCTTGATGCAGCCCTGGCGCGCAAACCCGCGCTGATCTTGGTCGATGAGTTGGCCCATAGCAATGTGGAAGGATCGCGCCACCCAAAGCGCTGGCAGGACGTTGAGGAGCTGCTCGCCGCCGGCATCAGCGTCTACTCGACCGTCAACGTCCAGCATCTGGAGACACTCAACGACGTCGTGAGCGGCATCACCGGCATCCGCGTTTGGGAGACCGTACCCGACCGGATTTTTGACGAGGCCGACGAGGTTGTGCTCGTTGACCTGACGCCCGATGAATTGCTGCAACGGCTAAAAGAAGGCAAGGTCTATTTCGAGCAGCAGGCCGAGCGTGCCATCCGCAATTTCTTCCGCAAGGGCAACCTCATTGCCTTGCGGGAACTGGCACTTCGGCGCACGGCCGATCGCGTCGACGTCGAGATGCTGCAGTACCGGCGCGATCAATCGGTTGCTCCCGTATGGCAAACGCGCGAGTCGCTACTCGCGTGTGTGGGGGCTGGACCCGACGGCGATCGGGTGGTGCGCACTGCCGCTCGCATTGCCAGCCGCCTGGACGTGCCTTGGCACGCGGTGTACATCGAGACGCCCGAGGGCATGCGCACGCCAGCGGCCCGTCGCCAGCAGGTGCTGCGGTTGCTAAAGCTCGCGCAGTCGCTTGGCGCCGAGACCGCCACGCTGGCCGGCAATGATGAAGCAGCAGCAGTCATCAAGTTCGCGCGTGACCATAACCTGTCGCGAATCATTGTCGGGCGCACCCCCAGGCGCGTTTGGCGGCCTTGGCGTCGCTCCTTTGCCGAGCGCCTCGCGCGGCAGGCACCGGACCTGGAAGTCACAACCATCGCTGGTATCGGGCGCGGAATGCCGATGCGCACTGGCGATCAACAGCCCCAAGTGCACGCTGGGGCGCCTTGGACGGATTATGGCTGGAGTGTTTTGATTTGCGTAGCAGCCGCCGTCATCGCTGCGCCATTGCCATCGATTTTCGAACTTCCGAACATCGTGGCGATCTTTTTGCTTGCCGTCGTGGTCGTCGCAGTGCGCTACGGGCGTGGCCCCGCGGTTCTTGCATCCTTCCTGAGCGTGGCCGAATTCGATTTTTTCTTTGTGCCACCGCATTTTTCTTTTGCGGTTTCCAACGTTCAGTACCTGCTGACCTTCGCGGTAATGCTCACCGTGGGTCTGATCGCCGGCCAGCTCACTGCCGGCCTGCAGTACCAAGCACGCGTAGCAACGGGGCGCGAGAGCCGCGTACGCGCGCTCTACGAAATGGCGCGCGACCTCTCCGGGGCGCTGCTGCCCGAACAGATCGCTGAGATCTGCGATCGGTTCATCGGCACCGAGTTTGGCGCCCGAACTTTGCTGCTTCTTGCCGATGACGAAGGCCGCGTTGTGCCGCCGCCTCAACTGGTCTTGCCGCCAGTGCCCCCCGCCGTACCCATCGAGTTGGGTATCGCCCAGTGGGCTCTGGACCATGGGGAAGCAGCCGGCCAGGGTACCGACACGCTGCCCGCAAGCCCCGTGCTGTACCTTCCGCTGAAGGCGCCGATGCGTGTACGCGGACTGCTCGTGATCGAGCCCGGGGCGAGTTCACGACTGCTTGGCCCTGAACAGGCGCGGCTGCTCGATACGGTCGCCCGACTGATTGCCATTGCTCTTGAGCGCGTGCACTACGTGGAAGTGGCACAAAACTCGACGCTGCAGATGGAATCGGAGCGGTTGCGAAATTCCTTGCTCTCAGCCATCTCGCATGATCTGCGCACGCCACTATCTGCCTTGGTTGGTCTGGCCGATTCACTTCGCCTTACACAGCCACCGCCATCGGAGCAGCAAGGTGCGATCGTTGAGAACATTCGCGATCAGGCCGGACGTCTGCGCTCCCTGGTCGAAAATTTGCTCGACATGGCCCGCTTGCAGGCCGGACGAGTGGCTTTAAACCGCCAGTGGCAATCGCTCGAAGAGATGGTGGGCAGTTCCCTGCGGGCCATGGCCCCGGCCCTGGGCGCAAGACCCGTTCGAGTGCACCTGGCGCCGGATCTTCCGCTGGTGGAGATTGACGCTGTGCTGATGGAACGGGTGCTGTGCAACCTGCTTGAAAACGCCGCCAAGTTCACCCCGCCTGGCACACACATCGACATCGGCGCGGCGGTCGAACCCGGTCGCATCACCGTCTGGGTCGAAGACAACGGCCCGGGTCTGCCGCCAGGAAAAGAGGAAGAGATCTTTAAGAAGTTTGAGCGCGGTCACAAAGAAAGCGCAACGCCCGGCGTGGGGCTGGGGCTAGCTATCTGCCGTGCGATCATCGAGGCGCACGGAGGAACCATACGCGCGGAGAACCGTGCCGGGGGTGGCGCCCGCTTTCTTTTCGAGCTGCCCTTATCCGCGCCACCCAGCGGACCCCAAGAGCTGGCGCAAGCAACCCGCACTGCCACGACCGTCGCGGCGGACGCGGCGACCAACCCATAGGCGAGAGGAGATCTGCCAGATGAATGTGGTGGCATCGGAAAAATCGATGAGCACACCCACCGGTCAGGCACCTGTGGTGATCGTTATCGAGGACGAGGCGCAGATTCGTCATTTCGTGAAAGTGGCGCTCGAGTCGGAGGGCTGCCAGGTGTTCGAAGCGGAAACGGCCAAGCGCGGCGTGATCGACTCGGGTACGCGCCGACCGGACCTGGTCGTGCTTGACCTGGGGCTGCCCGATCGCGACGGGATGGAGGTAATTCGCGAATTGCGTGCCTGGTCGGACGTGCCAATCATTGTGCTGTCGGCGCGCACCTCCGAAGCGGGCAAAATCGCCGCGCTCGATGCCGGCGCCGACGATTATCTGACCAAGCCGTTCGGCGCGGGCGAACTGCTGGCGCGGGTGCGCGCACAGCTGCGGCGCCGTTATCGCGCCAGCGCTGCCGGAGAAAACGTCATTGAGTTCGGCGAGATACGCCTGGATTTGGGCAAGCGCATGGCCTGGCGTAACGGCGAGCCACTGCATCTAACACCGATCGAGTATCGATTACTCACGTTTTTGGTAGGGCACCCCGATTGCGTCCTTACGCACCGCCAACTGCTCAAAGGCGTGTGGGGTCCTTCGCATGTCGACGATGCGCATTACGTGCGCATTTACATGGGCCATCTGCGGCGCAAGATTGAGGTCGATCCGACGCGACCGGCGCATCTGCTGACCGAATCGGGGGTTGGATATCGTTTTTGTCCCTGACCTTTACACAGTTTTTACTTTTGTGCCGACAATTTGTAGCCGAAAAATACTCCCTTTGAACTAGCATCTTGCCGGTGCGCGCGCGCCGCGCATCACCCCATCCGACCCAAAAAAAATCATGGACATCTACTACCTGCTGGGTATCGCTGTCTTTTTTGCACTGATCAGCGCCTTGGCGCTGGGTTGCGCCCGTCTGCAAAAGCGTCAATAAAGCCGCGCCCGCGGTCTTCCGAAAGGTCTTCTTTATGAGCTGGATGCAAATCCTTAGCGCGGTCATCGCCGTCGGTCTGCTTGTTTATCTGATTGCCGCCCTCATTGCCGCGGAGAAACTGTAATGAACTTGCATTCTCTAACGCTATTGCTGCTGTTTATGGCGCTGCTCGTCGCGCTGAGCTACCCGCTGGGTCGCTATGTTGCGCAGTCCATGCAGGGCGATGCCACCGGTGTGGCGGGTGCGGCGCGCAAGATCCTCGGGCCGGTGGAGACGGCGATCTATCGGCTTTGCGGCGTACGGGCCGAGGAGGAGATGGCCTGGCCGCAATACACCTACGCGATCTTGCTCTTTAGCGTGTTGGGTGTGTTGGCGGTCTACGGCTTGCAGCGCCTGCAGGCCGTATTGCCGCTCAATCCCCAGGCCTTTGGCAACGTGAGCGCGGATTCATCCTTCAATACGGCGGTCAGTTTCGTGACAAACACGAACTGGCAAGGATATTCGGGCGAGTCGACGATGAGCTATCTCACGCAGATGCTCGGACTTGCCGTGCAAAACTTTTTATCGGCCGCGACGGGGATCGTGGTCGCAATTGCGCTCATTCGTGGCATCGCGCGCCACAGTGTCACGACCATTGGCAATGCCTGGGTCGATCTGACACGCGCAACGCTTTACATTTTGTTGCCGATCGCGTTGCTGTACGCGCTATTTCTGGTCGGTCAGGGTGTGATCCAGAATTTTTCCGCCTACAAGGATGTGCACACGCTCGAGGTAACGCAGTATCAAAATCCCCGCGTCGACGCCTCTGGAGCCCCGCTAAAGGACGCGCAGGGCAATGCGCTGACCGAACCCGCCCAAACGGCGATCCAGACCTTGCCGATGGGCCCCATCGCCTCCCAGGAAGCAATCAAGATGCTTGGCACCAACGGTGGCGGACCGTTTAATGCCAACTCCGCGCATCCGTACGAAAACCCCACGCCGCTTTCGAATTTCGTGCAGATGCTGTCGATCTTTCTGATCCCGGGGGCGCTTTGTTTCGCATTCGGTCGCATGGTAGGCGACCAGCGCCAGGGTTGGGCAATCTTCATTTCCATGGCGGTGCTCTTTGTCATCTCTGCGGTAGTCGTCATTGACATCGAGCAAAATGGCAGCCCACTGCTGGCATCACTTGGCGTCGACCAAAGTGCAAGCGCCTTGCAACCGGGTGGCAACATGGAGGGCAAGGAGACGCGCTTTGGTATCGCCGATTCCGGACTTTTCGTTGCAGTGACGACCGGGGCCTCGTGCGGTGCCGTCAATACGATGCATGACTCGCTCATGCCATTGGGCGGCTTCATTCCCTTGTGGAACATGATGCTGGGCGAAGTGGTCTTTGGCGGAGTCGGATCGGGGCTCTACGGAATGCTGATCTTTGCCTTGATGGCGGTGTTCATCGCAGGCCTGATGATCGGCCGTACGCCCGAGTACCTGGGAAAGAAGATCGAGTCCTTCGACATGAAGATGATCGCGATCGCCATCTTGGCCACGCCCGTGTTCGTTCTCGCCTGCACTTCGATTGCCGTAATGAGCCCCGACGGTCGCGCCGGCATTGCCAACCCTGGGCCCCATGGCTTTACGGAAATCTTGTACGCGTTTACGTCGTCGGCGAATAACAATGGCAGCGCATTTGCCGGTCTGTCCGCCAATACGCCCTTTTACAACGTCATGACGGCGATAGCGATGTGGTTTGGGCGCTTTGCGGTGATCGTTCCGGTTCTGGGTGTGGCCGGATCGCTGGGCGCAAAAAAGCGCCTCGCGGTTACCGCGGGGACCATGCCCACGCACGGACCGCTGTTTGTCGTGCTGCTGATCGGCACCGTAGTTCTGGTCGGGGCACTGAACTACGTACCGGCGCTTGCGCTAGGCCCGGTCATCGAACATTTGATGCTGCCCCACGCAAACTGACGTAAACAGGACGCGAACACCCATCATGACGCGCAAATCGTTTTCCTTGTTCGATCCCGTACTGGTACGTCCGGCGATTGTCGACTCCTTTCGCAAGCTCGATCCGCGCTTGCAATGGCGAAATCCGGTGATGTTTGTCGTCTTTGTCGGCAGCATCCTGACGACCGTGCTTTGGGTGCAGGCGCTGGTTGGCCACGGCGAGGCGTCGGCCGGATTCATTCTTGCCATCGCGCTGTGGCTCTGGTTTACGGTGCTATTTGCCAATTTCGCCGAGGCGCTAGCGGAGGGCCGCAGCAAGGCCCAGGCTGCGGCGCTGCGCGGCATCAAGAAAGCTGCGATGGCCAAGTTGTTGTCGGCGCCGCAGCACGGCGCCAGCTGGACTTCGGTGCCGGCAACCGATCTGCGACGCGGCGACACCGTGCTGGTCGAGGCGGGAGACACGATGCCAGCCGATGGCGAGGTCGTCGAAGGCGTTGCCTCGGTCGATGAAAGCGCGATCACGGGCGAATCGGCGCCCGTCATTCGAGAGTCCGGTGGTGACTTTTGCGCCGTAACCGGCGGCACGCGCGTGCTCTCCGACTGGATCGTCGTGCGGGTTAGCGTCAACCCCGGCGAAGCCTTCATCGACCGCATGATCGCCATGGTCGAGGGCGCCAAGCGTCAAAAAACACCCAACGAAATCGCGTTAACGATCTTGTTAATTGCGCTAACGATCGTCTTTTTGGTTGTCACCGTGACGCTACTGCCATTTTCGATATTCAGCGTCGATGTGGCCAAGGCGGGTACCGCGGTTTCCATCACGGTGCTCATCTCGCTGCTGGTGTGCCTGATACCTACGACCATTGCGGGCCTGCTTTCGGCGATTGGGGTAGCGGGAATGAGTCGCATGATGCAGGCCAACGTTATTGCCACGTCCGGGCGGGCAGTCGAGGCCGCTGGCGACGTTGACGTTCTGCTGCTGGACAAGACGGGCACGATTACGCTGGGCAACCGTTCGGCCAGTGCATTTTTGCCGGGCCCTGGCGTCACCGAGGCCGAACTGGCCGATATCGCCCAGCTGGCGTCCTTGGCCGATGAAACGCCCGAAGGGCGCAGCATCGTTGTGCTCGCCAAAGAGCGCTTTCAACTGCGCGAACGAGATATCCGAGCTCTTGATGCGCACTTTGTGCCCTTTTCCGCAAGCTCGCGCATGAGTGGCATCGACATTGGCAAACGCTCGGTACGCAAAGGTGCGGC